>Ga0302314_10003533_pt1 | contig 28772 bp, 32 predicted proteins | sample III_Palsa_N2_3_FD_200533 | JGI IMG/M metagenome (GOLD analysis project Ga0302314, IMG submission 200533) | Peat permafrost microbial communities from Stordalen Mire near Abisko, Sweden - III_Palsa_N2_3 | ecosystem: Environmental > Terrestrial > Soil > Palsa > Peat permafrost | place: Sweden...
CACGCCCGCGATCATGATCAGCGGCGCGAACTGGACGAGCTGGGCCTGGAAATCGCTGCCGCCACCAGCAGCGGTTTGCGCGAAGGCGGTCGAGAACAACATGCGAAGCGGACTCCTGAGCGCGTAGATCGGACATTGGGCACCGTCCAACCGGGGTTGGACATCGGGCGCAGCCCAACGGGCCGGCGGCGCGATTGCCGTCCGGAGGGGCGCATAGGTACGAGAAAGGACGACAAAGAGCAATGGTCGGGAATGCCGCTACATTGCTGCCCATCGTTTCAGGCCCGGTTTCGAGCCCCCGGGACCTATGCTAGCGTCCCGGCGATCCTTGTCCTTGACGGTTTCGTGAGCCCGATGACCCTGCCCCCCGACCGCGATACTCTGCTGCGCCGCATCGCCGACGCGCTCGACCGCATGGCCCCGCCCCCGGCGCCGCCGGTCGACTTGAGCCTGGCCGACGCCTTTTCCTGGCATGCCGAGAGCGACCGCCTCGTGCCGGTGCCGGCCGTGAGCCGCGTCGATCTCAACCTGCTGCGCGGGGTCGAGCGGGTGCGCGACATTCTGTTGGACAATACCCAGCAGTTCGCCCAGGGCTTTCCGGCCAACAATGCGCTGCTGTGGGGCTCCCGCGGCATGGGCAAAAGCTCGCTGGTGAAGGCGATCCATGCGGCGGTGCTGGCCCAGATGCCGGCCGATGCGCCGGGCAAGCTCAAGCTGATCGAGATCCATCGCGAGGATATTCCGTCCCTGCCGCGCCTGTTGAACCAGCTGCGCAGCGAGCCGCATCGCTTCATTCTGTTCTGCGACGATCTGTCGTTCGACCATGACGACGGCGCCTATAAATCGCTGAAGGCCGTGCTCGACGGCGGCATCGAGGGCCGGCCGGCGAATGTCGTGCTGTATGCGACTTCGAACCGCCGCCATCTGATGCCGCGCGACATGATCGACAATGAGCGCTCGTCGGCGGTCAATCCCGGCGAAGCGGTCGAAGAGAAGATCTCGCTCAGCGACCGGTTCGGCCTGTGGCTGGGCTTTCATGCCTGCGACCAGCAGACCTATCTGGCGATCATCCGCGGCTATGTCGAACGCTATGGCATCGACATCGACGAGGCGACGCTGACAGCGGAATCCTCCGAATGGGCCGTCACGCGCGGCGGCCGCTCCGGCCGCGTCGCCTGGCAATATATCCAGGATCTGGCCGGGCGCCGTCGCCACAAGCTCGAATAAGACGATCGCAAAGCGGGCTTTGCAACCGATCCGCCGACTGCGTGTTGTTCCCTCGAAGTACATCAATCGGAGGAACACAAAATGCAGAAGCGCACGAATTCCGCCGCCCGTCTCCTGATGCCGGTGGCAGCCATGGCTTTCGTCGTCGGTCTTGCCGCCTGCGGCAGCGACGCGCCGCCGCCGCCGACCGTGACCAAGACGGTGACGAGCCGCACCACGACCGGCCCCGCCTATGTCGCCCCGGCGCCGACCTCGACCACGACCACGACGACCCAGCAGACGAATACGAACGGCACCTACTAAGCTTCGCCGTCGAAATAAAACGGCGCGGTTCGAAAGAGCCGCGCCGTTTTTGTTTGTCTCGATACCGAGACCGTCATGGCCGGGCCCGGGGATGACGAGTGAGTGGGGCGCAGCAATAAAAAAGCCGCCTGGAGTTGCCCCCAGGCGACTTTCTCGATTTTAGGGCCGCCGTGTTACTGCGGCTGGACCGTGACCGTGCGCTCGACCGTCGTGGTCTGGGTCTGCGCCGGCACATAGACCTGCGGGGTCTGGGTCTGGTAGGTCCGCGTCCGCTCGGTCAGCATGCCGTTCTCATCCGAGGTCGACCGGTCGACCTGAACCGTCGTCGCGGCCGGCGAGGTCACCTGATAGACCGGTGCCGGCGCGGTATAGACCGGGGTCGGGGCCGGGGTCGTGTAGACCACGGTCGGGGCCGGAAAGACCGGGGCGGTCTGGGTCGTCGTCGTGGTCGTGGACGAACTGATCGGCGCGTCCTGGGCGACCGCGACGGCGGAAGTCATCAGCAGTCCGGCACAGCCGGCAAGCCAGGGCTTAACCATCATGGATCTCCATTGTCTCTATTGTCGGGCTGAAGCCGCGACTATGACAACAACAGCGACCGGGGGGTGCGCGTTCCCCCCTGCCCCAAGATGGCCTCAGTTACCCGCGGTCAATTGCGGCAGGTGATCCAGCGGATCGACCGCCTTGGTGCCGCTGCGCAGTTCGAAATGCAACTGCGCGCCATTGACGCCGCCGGTGCTGCCGACCCGGGCGATCGCCTGGCCGCGCCGGACCTTGTCGCCCTTCTTGACCAGCAGGACCTGATTATGGGCATAGGCGGTGACCCAGCCGCCGTCATGCTTGATCAGCAGCAGATTGCCGAAGCCGCGCAGCTCGTTGCCGGCATAGGCGACGACGCCGCTTTCGGCAGCCGCGACCGTCGTCCCCTCCGGCGCCGAGATATTGATGCCGTCGTTGTGGGTGCCGCCGGCGGCCGGCCCGAAGGTCGAGATGATCCGGCCGCTGACCGGCCAGTTGAACAGCGGCGCCACGGGCGCCCGATGGCCCTCGACCAGGGCGGCGACCGCCGCCGAGGGGGCGGCCTGCGGCGCGCCGCTTTCGGGTTCGGGCGGTGAAACCTTGCCGTTGGCCGGCGGTGGCGCCTCGTCTTCGCTGGTATCGGGTGCTGCCGGCGCCGGGCGCGGCGGCACGGGCGGCGGCACCGGCGTGGTCGCGACCTGCGGCGGAGCCGGCGGCGTCAGCACCTGCGGCGCTCCCGTGGCGGGCTGCGGTTGCGACGGCGGTGCTGCCAGCGGCGTCGCGGTGACGGCCGTCGCAGCAGGCGCGACCGGCACCGCCGGCGACAGGGCCGAGGGCGGTGGCGCACCGGCGACCTGGGTGCCGGCCGCGACCTGCGGCGGCAGCACCAGGGGCTGGCCCAGCTTGATGATATAGGGCGGATCGATATGGTTGATCGTGGCCAGGCTCGCCGCCTCGACACCATAGCGCCGGGCGACCGAATAGAGCGTCTCGCCCTGCTGCACGATATGCTGGCGGGTGCGCGGCAGGGTCAGGACCTGGCCGGCCTGGACCCGATAGGGCGGCTGCAGGTTGTTGGCATCGATCAGCGAGCGCACCGGCACACCGGAGCGGCGGGAAATCGCATAAAGCGTCTCGCCCTGCTGCACGGTCACCCGGCCGCCGGCGGTCTCCAGGATGCCGGCCTGGCTGACCGGCACCGCCGGCGCGGTCGGCAGCGGCCGGGGCGCGCCGGTGCCGCCATCGACGACGGGCGCCGGATTGCCCGATTGCTGGCAGGCGGCGAGCGACGCCAGCAGGGTCAGTGCCAGGCTGGCGCGGGTCCAGCTCACGTCGACGCGGCCTCGACCTGGCGACGCGGATTGCGCGGCAGACCCGCGACCAGCGGCACGAAGCGGACGGCGCCCAACTCCTCGGTCTCGAACCCGGTCTCGGTCCGGCGCAGGCGCACCAGCATCTGCCGGCCTTTTTCCTCGCCGACCGGCGCCACCAGCACGCCGCCGGGCGCCAGCATGTCCGGCAGGGTCGCCGGCAGCTTGGCCGCCGCCGCGGTCAGCAGGATGCGGTCGAACGGCGCCGGTTCCGCCCAGCCCTTGGTGCCGTCGCCGTAACGCGTCGTCACATTGCCGAGCCGGAGCGCGGCAAAGCGCTTGTTCGATTCCTGGTGCAGCGCCTGATGGCGCTCGATGGTGAAGACCCGGCGGCACAAGGGCGCCAGCACCGCGGTCTGATAGCCGGAGCCGGTGCCGATCTCCAGCACCTTGTGCCGGTCGGTCACTTCCAGCGCCACGGTCATCAAGGCCACGACCAGCGGCTGGCTGATGGTCTGACCCTGGCCGATCGGCAAGGCGACATTGTCCCAGGCATGTTCCAGGAACGCCGCCGGCACGAACTGGTCGCGCGGCACCCCACCCATCGCGGCCAAAACCCGCTCGTCGGCAATGCCGGCACGCCTCAGCTCTTCGATCAACCGCAGGGCGGAGATCGACAAGGGCGTGCTGGCGCGCCGGGTCACGGGAACGTCTCTCCGAGATCGGCCAGCGCTGCCCGATGGGTCAGGTTCATGAAGGCTGGCGTGACCGAGATATAGCCCTGCGACACCGCCCAGATGTCCGTGCCGACGGCGGTCGCATCCTCGTCGCGATTGGGGCCGATCCAGTAATAGGGCCGACCGCGCGGGTCCTGGCCCTCGACGATGTTGCCGCCCAGCTTGCGCTGGCCTTGGGCAACCGCCTTGGTGCCGAGGATATCGCCGGGCGGCAGGTTCGGCACATTGACGTTCATCAACGTGTTGGCCGGCCAGGTCCGGGCGGCAAGCCCGCGGATCACATCGGGCAGATGGGCGGCGCAGGCGTCCCAGATCGGCTTGGCGCCGTTCGCGAGTGCCAAGCTGAAGGCGATCGAGGGCACGCCCAGCAGCGTGCCTTCCATGGCGACCGCGACCGTGCCCGAATAGGTCATGTCCTCGCCCATGTTGCCGCCCCAGTTGATCCCGGACAGCAACAGGCCGGGCGGCTTGTCGCGCATGATGTTGTTGATCGCCAGCAGCGCGCAGTCGGTCGGCGTGCCGTCGACCGCGAAGCGCTTCGGCCCGACTTTGCGGATGCGCAACGGCGAGCGCAGCGTCAGCGAGTGGCTGGCGCCGCTCTGCTCATGCTCCGGCGCCACGATCCAGACGTCCTTGCTCAAGGAGCGTGCAACGCGCTCCAGTATTTTCAGGCCGGGCGCATCGATACCATCGTCGTTCGACAGCAGGATGCGGGCATTGGCGAGGTCGAGCGGCAGGTTTCGCATCAGGCGCCGATGATCTCCAGCCCGCCCATATAGGGCCGGAGCGCTTCCGGCACCTCGATGGTGCCGTCGCCCTGCTGATAATTCTCCAGGATCGCGACCATGGTGCGCCCGACGGCCAGGCCGGAGCCGTTCAGGGTATGGACATGGCGGTTGCCCTTGCCCTCGGTCGGGCGGAAGCGCGTCTTCATGCGCCGCGCCTGGAACTCGCCGCAGTTGGAGCAGCTGGAAATCTCGCGATAGGCCTGCTGGCCCGGCAGCCAGACCTCCAGGTCGAAGGTCTTGCGCGCGCCGAAGCCCATGTCGCCGGCACAGAGCAGCATGACCCGGTAGGGCAAATCCAGCTTCTGCAGGATGGTCTCGGCCGCCTTGGTCATACGTTCATGCTCGGCGTCCGACTGATCCGGATGCGCGATCGAGACCATTTCGACCTTGGAGAATTGATGCTGGCGGATCATGCCGCGCGTATCGCGGCCGGCCGAACCTGCCTCGCTGCGGAAGCAGGGCGTGAACGCGGTCCACCTGAGCGGCAGCGCCGCCTCGTCCAGGATCTCGTCGGCGGTGAGGTTGGTCAGCGGCACTTCCGCGGTCGGGATCAACCAGCGGCCGTCGGTGGTCTGGAATAGATCCTCGCGGAACTTCGGCAGCTGGTTGGTGCCGAACACGGCTGCATCGTTCACCAATGCCGGCGGGACCACTTCGGTATAGCCGAATTCCAGCGTATGATTGTCGAGCATGAAGGCGCCGAGCGCCCGCTCCATGCGGGCGAGCGCGCCTTTCAGCACGGTGAAGCGCGCGCCGGCGATCTTGGCGGCCCGACCGAAATCCATCAGCCCCAGCGCCTCGCCCAGGTCGAAATGCTGCTTCGCCTCGAAGGCGAAATTGCGCGGGTTGCCCCAGCGGCGGATCTCGACATTGCCATGCTCGTCGGCGCCGTCCGGCACGTCCGCGGCCGGCAGGTTCGGCAGCGAGGCCAGCAGCCCATCCAGTTCCTCGCCCAGCCGGCGATCGTCGGCCTCGAGCGTCGCCATGCGGTTCTTCATCGCCGCCACCTCTGCCATGATCGCGTCGACCGGTTCGCCCTTGCTCTTGGCGATGCCGATGCCGCGCGACAGATCGTTGCGCTTGGTCTGGATCTCCTGCAGCTCGGTCTGGGCGGCACGGCGGTCGGCGTCGAGCGCCAGGATACGTTCGGAATGGGGCGGCAATCCGCGCCGGGCGAGGCCTCGGTCGAATTCGGCAGCGGCCTCACGGATCGACTTCAAATCATGCATGGGAACAAACTATCAGGCTGAAAGGTAAATGTTTATAGCTTGGCCAGATCCGAGGCGGTCTCGGCCAGGCGTTTGGCGCGGTTGCGCTCGACCATCCGGCAGCTCCAGATCGAGATCTCGTAGAGCAGCAGCAGCGGCACGGCGAGGCCGCACATGCTGATGGCGTCGGGCGGCGTCAGCACCGCGGCAATGATGAAATTGATGAAGATCGCATAGCGCCGCTTCTCGACCAGGAACTGCGACGAGATCAGGCCGACCCGCGCCATCAGCGTCAGCGCCACCGGCATCTGGAACGCCGCACCGAAGGCGAAGATCAGCGTCAGCACCAGCGACAGATATTCGCTGACCTTGGGATCGGCCTCGATCGGCAGGCTGCCCGGGCCACCCGGCGACTCGAAGCTCAAGAAGAAGTGCCAAGCCGTTGGAAAGATTGCGTAATAGACCAGCGCGCCGCCCATGAAGAACAGCACCGGCGTCGCGACCAGATACGGCAGGAATGCGCTGCGCTCGGTCTTGTAGAGGCCCGGCGCCACGAACATCCAGACCTGGGACGCGATGATCGGGAACGCGATGAAGCAGGCTGCCCAGAACGCGACCTTGATCCGGGTCACGAACGCCTCGGTCAGGGCCGTATAGATCAGGTGGCGACCCGGCTGCCCCGCCAGCTGATCGGCCAGCGGCTGCACCAGGAAGTTATAAATATCGCCGCTGAAATAATAGCAGATCGCCCAGCACACCAAGAGACCGGACATCGAATAGATCAGGCGCTTGCGCAGCTCGATCAGATGTTCGATCAGCGACATACGGCCGTCGTCGAGCTCGTCGCTCATGGTGCGGGCGGGATCCTATTGAGGTCGGGCGGCACTTCGGGAGCCGGCCCGGCAAGCGCTTCGACGGGTTTGATGTCTTCCGGCTTCAGGATCGAATGCTCGACCTCCGACGGGCCGCCGACCGGCAGTTCGCCGATCGCGGAGCCTTCGACGGTCGGGGCCGGCGGCGGCGCTTCCTGGGCCAAGGGTGCGCCGCCCAGCGGCTCGGCCATCGCCGCACGGATCTCGCCGGCGGGATCGACCACGTTGCTGAGCGCCTGGTTGAGATCGACACCGGCGGCCTTGGCGGCCTGCTCGCGGATTTCCTGCAGTTCGGATTCCCGGATCATGTCATCGACGCTGTTCTGGAATTCCCGCGCCATGCCGCGGGCGCGCCGGACCATGAAGCCGGCGGTCTTGAGCGCCTTCGGCAGATCCTTGGGGCCGATCACGACCAGCGCGATGACGCCGAGAACGGCGATCTCTGACCAGGCGAAATCAAACATGAGAGCTCGGTACTCGCTTCAGCGGAAAGGGTGGAAACTCGTCAACGATCGTCGTTCGACCGGCGCCGGCGCGATCGCACGAGGCCATAGACCGCAAGCGCCACGATGGCGACGGTCAGAACCACTTGCCAGATACCGATACCGATCACAGGCCGCTCCAACCCCGCCGCTCGAACGGCGCGGATGATGGCAGAAAGCCCCCGGCCAAGCAACGCGACGGGGTGCACATCTGCTCAAGGTCCCTAAAACGGGTCGTCCTCCTCGCCGGCGTAGCCGCCCTCTTCCACGGAAAGCTCGCCGGGGGCGTCCTCGCCCATGGTCGAGGCCGGGCGCGCATCCAGCAGGCCTGCCGCCTTCAGCTCATCGATATTGGGCAGGTCGCGCAGCGAATCGAGGCCGAAATGCAACAGGAACCCGTCGGTCGTGACCCAGGTCGCCGGCCGGCCCGGGGTCTCGCGCCGGCCCTTGGGCATGACCCAGCCTGCCTCCATCAGCAGGTCGAGCGTGCCCTTGGCCAAGGTCACGCCGCGGATTTCCTCGACCTCGGCCCGGGTCACCGGCTGGTGATAGGCGATGATCGCCAGGGTCTCGATCTGCGCCCGCGTCAATTTGCGCGCCTGCACCGTCTCGTGGGCCAACAGGCCCGCCAGATCAGGCGCGGTCCGGAACGTCCAGCCACCGGCGGCGCGCACCAGATTGATGCCGCGGAAGCGGTAATGGCTGCGCAGCACGTCGAGCAACTCTTCGAGAACGAGCGTTTCCGGCAGGCGCGCCTGCAGCTCCGCATCGCCCATCGGGCGTTCCGACGCAAACAGCAGCGCCTCGATCAGGCGCAGGGCGCGCTCGGTCTCGGCTTCGAGGTCTGTCGGCTCGTGCGGCTCGACCTCGACCGGGTCTTCGACCACTTCGTCGATCATGCCGGCCTCGCCGAGCGGACGAAGATCGGACCGTAGATTTCTTCCTGGCGCAATTCGATCTCGCCTGTCTTGGTCAATTCCAGGCTGGCGACGAAGGTTGCCGCCAGCGCCGACCGGCCCAAGACGCCTGTCCTGAGCTGCGGCGGCAGGAACGCGCCCAGCTGGCGCCATTCGATGCTATGGCCGATCATCTGCGACAGGCGGCGCAGCGCATCGTCGACCGAGTAATATTCCGGCGCCTTGATGTGCAGCACCGTCGCCTCGCCGCGCAAGCGATGGTCGCCATAGGATTTCAGCAGCTCATAGAGACTGACCGCATAAAACGGCTTGGTGACGTTCTTCAGCCCCTCGGGTGCGCCATGGGCAAAGACGTCGCGGCCGAGCAGCGGCCGCTCCATCAGCGCCTTGCCGGACTGCTGCATTGCTTCGAGCCGAAGCAGGCGGAACTGCAGCGCCTCGGCCAGCTCGGCGACCGACGGCTCGTCGTCCGGTGGCGGATCGGGCAGCAGCATGCGGGACTTGAGATAGGCGAGCCACGCCGCCATCACCAGATAGTCGGCGGCGAGTTCGAGCCGAAGCGCATGGGCGTCGGCGATGAATTTCAGATATTGCTCGGCCAGGGCCAGGATCGAGATCTTGGTCAGATCGACCTTCTGCTCGCGCGCCAGCACCAACAGCATGCCGATCGGCCCCTCGAAACCGTCGAGATCGACGACCAGTTCGCTCCTCGATGCGGCGTCTTCCGAAATCACGGCAGGCTTCACCCGAACAGGTTGAGCAGATTGCCTTCCAGCCAGTCCACCGGATATCCGATCACCGGACCCAGGAGATTGAAATCCATATGCAGCTGCTGCCCCAGCATAGGGATAAAGATCAGCAGCGCCAACAGCAGCAGCATGCCGAAGCCCTCGATCTTGGCGAACTCGCGCGACAGCGCCGGCGGCAACAGACCGACCACAATCCGGCCGCCGTCGAGCGGCGGAATCGGCAGCAGATTGAACACTGCCAGAACCAGGTTGATCTCGAGCGAATTCTTGAGGTTCAGAAAAGCCCAGCTCCGCACCACCGACGGCAGATCCACGATCAAGTGAGCAGCCAATATCGACAGCGCCGCCAGCACTATGTTCGTCAGCGGCCCGGCGAAAGCGACGCAGATCATGCCCAAACGCCTATGCCGGAGCGCCCCGAAATTCACCGGCACCGGCTTCGCGTAGCCGAACAGGAAGCCGCCGCCGAAATAGGCAATGGCCGGGAGCACGATCGTGCCGAACGGGTCGATATGGCGCAGCGGATTGACCGACAGGCGCCCGGCCCGCTTCGCCGTGCTGTCGCCGAAGGCGAGCGCCGCATAGCCGTGGGCCGCCTCATGCAGCGTAATCGCGAACAGCACCGGCAGGATCCAGACCGTCAGGCCCTGGAGCGTATGCATCAACTCGTTCAACGGCATCAGTCCTTCAGCAGCCCGTTCAGTTCCGCCAGCAAGGCGGGCCGATCGATCGGCCGGGGCCTCGTGCGGCGGGCCAACGCCGCGGCAAGGCGCGTAGCGGCGGCTTCAGATATGGTGCCGGCGGCGGCCGCGACATCCCTCATCTCCACGAGGTCGCCATTGCAATGAAGGGCAAGGTCGCAGCCGGCGGCGAGCGCACGGCGGGCCCGCTCGCCCAAACCGCCGTCGAGCGCCTGCATGCTGAGATCGTCGCTCAAGAGGCAGCCGGCAAAGCCGATGTCGCCCCGAATGACTTTGGCAATGATGTCCGGCGACCAGGTCGCGACCCGGCCGGCATCCCAGGCCCGATAGACGACATGGGCGGTCATGGCGAAGGGCGCGTCGGCGAGCGCGCGGAACGGCGGCAGGTCCTGGGCACTGAGGTCGGCATCGGCGGCGTCCACAATCGGGCAATGCTTGTGGCTGTCGACCTCGGCCCGTCCATGGCCGGGCAGATGCTTGATCACCGGCAGCACGCCGCCGGCCAGCAACCCGTCCATCACCGCGCGGCCCAAGGCCGCGATGGTCGCGACATCGCAGCCGAGCGCACGGTCGCCGATCACGTCATGGGCACCCGGCACCGGATTATCCAGCACCGGCGCGCAATCGACATCGATCCCCAGGTCCATAAGTTCGGCCGCGATCAGCCGGGCATTGATCCAGGCCGCGCGCACGGCCGCTGCCGGCTCGGTCCGATAGAGCTCGGCGAAGCGGCGGGCCGGTGGCGCCTGGCGCCAATGCGGCGGCTTCAGCCGCTGGACGCGCCCGCCCTCCTGATCGATCAGCACCGGCGCCATCGGTCGACCGACCGACGCGCGCAGCTCGGCGACGAGCGCCTGAACCTGGGCAGGATCCTCGCAATTGCGCTTGAACAGAATGAAGCCGGCCGGATCGGTCGCACGGAAAAACGCGCGCTCGTCGGCGCCCAGCGTCAGGCCGGTGCAGCCGAAGATCGCGGCAGTGGTTCCGATGTCCTTAATGGACAACGATACACCCGATCCCGAGCGGCTTCAGTTGGCTGCACAGCTTGTCGGCCTGGGCCTTGTCCGGGATCGGGCCCGCCTGGATGCGATAGAACGTGCCCTTTTCGCCGAGGTCGGCCTTGACCACCGTGGCGCTGAGATTGCCCAGCAGATCGGCATGAGCCTTCTGCAGCCGCGCGAATTCGGCCCGGGCCGAAGCCTCGTCCTTGGTCGCCGCGATCTGGATGCGCAGCGGCCCAGTCGCGGCTGTCGCCGGCGTCAGCGGTATCGGCTTGCCGGGTGCAGCCTGGGCCTGGGCCGGCGTGGCCGGCGGCAGCGGCGGGATCTCGATGCCCGGCACCGCCTTGGCGCCGGCCGGCGCACTCATCATGCCGGTGGTGTTGGCCTGCTGCGAGGCGCTGTTGGTGGCAACGCCCACCGCCGCGGTCGGCGGGGCGGCCTGGGGGGCGGCCACGGGTGCCACATTCTGCACCGGCAGCGTGTCGATCGCCCCCGGCGCCGGCACCGGCTTCGGCAGCGGCTGTTCCGGCGGCGGCAGCAGCCGCTCGACCTTGGCGCCGTTCGGATCGTTCGGATTATAGACCAGCTTGTCCTGGTCCGGCGTCGAGCCGCCGGCATCGTCGGGCTTGTGCTTGGTCGGATCCTGGTCGGCGCGGATCAGCGGGATCGAGCCGCCGGGGCCGGCGCCGGCCTGCTTGCCCTTGTTATAGGCGAAATAGATGGCGCCGGCGCAGCCGAGCATGACGCAGAGCACCAGGATGTTGCGGATGATGCCGCTGCGGCGCGGCTCTTCCTCGCCGGCGTAGTAGGGCCGCTCCGACGGGTCGATCGACAGGCCCTCGTTCGGTTGGCGGCGCGGCTCGGGTTCGTCAGGAAACAGCCGTGGCGGCATCAGCGCAGCTCCATCACCGGCGCGACGCCGAACACATCCAGCCCCGAGGCGATGACGAAACCCACCGCCTGTACCAGAGCCAGACGCGCCAGCGTCGTCTTGGCATCGTCGGCCAGCACGAAGCGCAGGCCAGGTTCATCCTTGCCCTTGTTCCACAAGCTGTGGAACTGGGCGGCGATCTCTCCCAGATAGAACGCCAGGCGGTGCGGCTCGTGCGCCTCGGCGGCGCTCTCGATCAGCCGCGGCCAGCCGGCCAGGAGCCGGATCAGCGCCATCTCGGTCGGATCGGTGAGCGGCGTGAGGTCGGCCGCGGCCAATGCCTCGGTCGAAAGATCGGAGACCGTATCCTCCGACCGGGCACGGCGCAGCACCGACTGGGCGCGGGCATGGGCGTACTGGACGTACCACACCATGTTATCGCGCGACTGATCGACGACCTTGGCAAAGTCGAAATCGAGCGTCTGGTCGTTCTTCCGCGTCAGCATCATGAAGCGGACGATGTCCTTGCCGACCTCATCGACCACGTCGCGCAGGGTGACGAAGGTGCCGGAGCGCTTCGACATCTTGACCGGCTCGCCATTGTCCAACAGCTGGACCAGCTGGCAGATCTTGACGTCGAGCGCGCCATTGCCGTTCGTGATCGCGGTCACGGCCGCCTGCATGCGCTTCACATAGCCGCCATGGTCGGCGCCCAGCACGTCGATCTGCTGGGCGAAGCCGCGGCGGTACTTGTCCAGGTGATAGGCGATGTCGGCGGCGAAATAGGTCCAGGCGCCGTCCGACTTCTTCAGCGGACGATCGACATCGTCGCCGAAGCGGCTGGCGGCGAACAGGGTCTGCGGCCTGGGCTCCCAATCGTCGGGCGTTTTGCCCTTGGGCGGTTCCAGCACGCCGACATAGATGAGCCCGGCGGACTCGAGCGTCGCCAACGCCTTGTCGATCGCGCCCGAGGCGTGGAGCGCCCGTTCCGACGTGAACACGTCGTGGCGCACGCCCAGGCTCGCCAGATCCTCCTTGATCATGACCAGCATGGCGTCAATCGCGAGCTGGCGGACCGGGACCAGCCATTCGGACTCGTCCTTGCCCAGCCATTTGTCGCCGTCGCGCTCGGCGATCGCCTGGCCCGCGGCCTTCAGATAGTCGCCCGGATAAAGCCCCTGGGGGATCTCGCCGATGTCCTGGCCCAGCGCCTCGCGGTAGCGCAAGTATGCCGAGCGCGCCAGCACGTCGACCTGGGCGCCGGCGTCGTTGATGTAATATTCGCGGCAGACGTCGAAGCCGGCCTTGACCAGCAGGCTCGACAACGCATCGCCGAACACGGCGCCGCGGGCGTGGCCGACGTGCATCGGCCCGGTCGGGTTGGCCGAGACATACTCGACATTGACCTTCACGCCCTGGCCGACGGTCGATGCGCCATAGGCGGGGCCGGCGGCCAGGATATCCTTCAACCGCTCCTGCCAGAACCCATCCTTGAGGCGCCAGTTGAGGAAGCCCGGGCCGGCAATGTCAGCCTGGGTCACGGCCGGGTGCGCCCGCAGCGCCACGGCCAGCAATTCGGCGATGGCGCGCGGCGGCATGCCGGCCTGCTTGGTCAGTACCATCGCGGCGTTGGTCGAAAGGTCGCCGTGGCTGGCATCGCGCGGCGGCTCGACCACCAGCTTCGCCAGATCGAGTGTGGCCGGCAGCTTGCCCTCGGCGGCAAGCTTGCACAGCACGCGGGCGATCTCGGCATGGAAATAGGAAAACACGTTCATCGAAGCGGCGGACCTAATGGGGGCGCGTGAAAACAGCAGGAAGCTGCCTCTTTCCTAGGGAAGAACAGCGCCCCCGTCCATAGGCTCCAGGGCAGCGACGCCTTGCGTTTTAGGCGCAGGCGCCGCCTAGCCCAGCCCGCCGGCGATGATCTTGGCCATGCGGATGGCGGCATGGTCGGTCATGGAGGCGATCATATCCATCATCTCGCGCACCCACCCTGCCCGCTCCCGCGGCAAGGGCCGCGACGGGTCGCGGGTGCGGTTGACCAGATCCAGCGTCGCTTCGTCGCGGATGTCGAGTTCGCGATCTTCCTTGGTCACCTCGCGCCGGAGCAGCATGCCGGCGACGCCGCCCAGCAGCACATCGATCGTGCGGCTGGCGATCAGCATGGTCTCGGCACGCCGTTCGCCGCGGTAGATCTTGCGCCGGGTGATGCGCTCGATGCAGTCGAGCTGCGGCTTGTGGGTCGAAACATCGAGCAGCGGCAGGATCTGGTCGCCGGCCAGCATGTGGTCGTGCTGATCGCGCCAGACGTCGAGCGTGTCGGTGATCAGGGTCGAGATCGCCCGGGCGCGCAGATAGGTCAGCTTGCGTTCGACACCGACCAGACTGGCATATTCGGCCGCCTGGCTGTCGGCGAGCGGCGCCAATAGTTCCTCGGCCTCGGCAAAGGGCAAGGCGCCGATCTGGACCGCATCCTCGACATCGACGATGCGATAGCAGATGTCGTCGGCGGCCTCGGTCAGGTAGGCCAGCGGATGGCGGCACCAGATGCCCGGCTGCTTTTCGATGAGGCCGGTCGCATCCGCCACTTCGCGGAACAGGTCGAGCTCACTCGCGAAAATGCCGTATTTCATCGCATGCGGGCGTTGCTCGGGCGGCAGCACCCCCGACCAAGGGTATTTCGAAAAGGCACCCAAGGTGGCGCAGGTCAGCTGCAGCCCGCCGTTCGGCTGCCAGCCTTCGAGCCGGGTCAACAGCCGGAACCCGAAGGCATTGCCCTCGAACCGGGTCAACTCGTAGGCCGCTTCCGGCGGCAGGCCCGCCAGCACCTCGGCCGCGATCGGGCTGGTCTTCCACCAGGCGGAGATCGCCTGCTCGCCCTGATGGCTGAACGGCGTCTGGCCGACATCATGGCTGATGGCGGCGCCCGAGACGATATGGCCGACATCGGCGGCACTGATGCCCTGTGCCAGCCCGCGCTGGATCAGATATTGCCCGGCGATCTGACCCAGGCTGCGGCCGACGCGCGAGACCTCCAGCGAATGGGTCAGGCGGTTGCGCACATAGTCGCCCGGCTGATCGGAATACAGCGACGGCCCATGGACCTGCATCTTCGACTGCAGCCGGCGAAACGCGCTGCAGAACACGAAGCGATCGACGTCGATCTCGTACGGCGAGCGATGATCGTCGGTCCGGCGCGGGGCGCTCTGCCCCAGGCGGCGGGTCGACAACAGCTCCGGCCAGCGCATCATATCGGTCTATCCACCTTCTAAATACCCAGCCCGACCCTAGCCCCAAGCAGCCCTGCGCGTCGAGCGCTTGGGTTTTCGATGCGATTGCCTACATAATGAAGCCGGACAACCGGGTTTCGGGTGGAGATTTCGACGATGGCCGAAGGTGGCATGGCCGTGACGCGGCAGCTTCTGATCAGCGAGAGCGCTGCGCGCCGCATCCAAAAGGTGGCAACCGCCGGGGATTCGTTCCTGCGCATCGGCGTGTCCGGCGGCGGCTGCTCGGGCTTCCAGTATAATTTCGAGCTTTCGACCGAACGCCAGGACGACGACCATGAGTTCACGCGCGACGGCGCCAAGGTCGTGATCGACGATACCTCGCTCGACCTGCTGGCCGGCGCGGAACTCGATTTCGTCGAGGATCTGTCGGGCGCGCAGTTCCAGATGCGCAACCCGAACGCCAGCTCGTCCTGCGGCTGCGGGATGTCCTTCTCCGTCTGATCGGACCTTGGCCGATGCGGCTCGCCTGGCTGTTGATTGCAATTGCCGGGTCCGCCCTCGCGGCGACCCCGGCCCGGGCGACCGATCCGACCGAACTCACCAATGCGATCAAGGCGCTCGACGCCGGCGACGTCAAAGGCGCGCTCGCCACGGTGCAGCGCTATGCCTTGAGCGGCAACAACGCCGCCCAGAACGAGCTGGGTTGGCTCTACGAGACCGGCCACGGCGTGCCGGTCGATTATTCCGAAGCGGTCAAATGGTACAAGCTGTCGGCGCTCCACGGCGGGGCCTCCGACCAGAACAATCTCGGCCGCATGTACGAATCGGGTCTGGGCGTGCCGAAGAACTATGCCGAGGCCGAGAAATGGTTCGGCCTCTCGGCGCTGCAGAATTTCCCGATGGGCGAGTTCGACCTGGCCTATCTGCACGACCGCGGCCTGGGCACCGTACCGCCGTTCGAGCAGACCGTGGCGCTCTACAAAAAGGCCGCCGATCAGGGCCTCGCCGTCGCGCAATATCAATATGCGCTCTGCGCCAAGAACGGCCATGTCGCCGATGGCCAGGCGGTGGCGACGGATTATTTCACCCGTGCCGCCGACCAGGGCTATGGCCCGGCGCTCGATCAGCTGGGCCGCGACCATGAGCTGGGCCGCGGCGTGCCGGTCAATCATCTGATCGCGTTCGAATTCTACAAGCGCGGGGCCGAGGCCGGCGACGGCAACGCCATGACCCATCTGGCCGCCCTGTATGAGGCGGGCCTGGGCGTCGCACGCAACTACGCCGAAGCCGCCCATTGGTACCGCCTGGCCGTCGACCGGAACATCCCCTTGGCCGCCTACCGCCTCGGCATCATCGCCGAGCAGGGCTTGGCGACCGGCACGCGCAACTATACCGAGGCCTTCGCCTGGGTGCGCACCGCCGCCGACGTCGGCAATCTGGCCGAGGCGCAGAACCATCTGGGCGTCATGTATGCCCAAGGCCGCGGCGTCGCCCTCGACGCGACCGAGGGCGCCCGCTGGTTCCACCGCGCCGCCGCCCAGAACAATGCCGCCGCCATGGAGAACCTGGCCATGGCTTATAAAAGCGGCATCGGCGTACCGGTCGAGCCGGCCGAGGCGCGCCGCTGGCATGAACAGGCGCTGGCCCACGGCTACACCCCGCCGGCGTCGGCAGCCCCGGCGGCCGCACCCGCCCCCCTCGCCAACGATCTGCTGTCGGTTGCCGGCGGCAACAGCACGCGGCCTTGACAGCTGGTTCGCGCGGACATCCTCTTGGGCAATATCCTCTGCCGCCCGGAGCCACCCGTTGAAAATCGCCACCTGGAACGTCAATTCACTGAAGGCCCGTCTGCCGAACGTGCTCGCCTGGCTGGCCGAGGCGCAGCCGGATGTGGTCTGCCTGCAGGAGATCAAATGCCAGACGCCGGATTTCCCGCGGCTGGAGATCGAGGGCGCCGGCTATGAGGCGCATGTGCTGGGGCAGAAGAGCTATAACGGTGTGGCGCTGCTATCGCGCCGACCAGTGTCGGACGTGATGTTCGGCCTGCCCGGCGACGCCGCCGACGAGCAGGCGCGCTATGTCGAGGGCACGGTCGACGGCGTGCGCATCGCCTCGATCTATCTGCCGAACGGCAACCCGGTCGGCACCGAGAAATATCCCTACAAGCTCGCCTGGATGGACCGGCTCAAGCTTCATGCGGCGGCGCTACTCTCGACCGAGCAGCCGTTCGTGCTCGCGGGCGACTACAACATCTGTCCGACCGACGACGATGTCTATGATCCGGTCGGTTGGGCCACGGACGCGCTGTGCCGGCCCGAGAGCCGTGCCAAGTTCCAGGCCCTGCTCAACCTGGGCCTGACCGAGGCCTATCGCGTGTTCCACGAGGAACCGCACCGCTATTCCTTCTGGGATTATCAGGCCGGCCGCTGGTATCGCGACGAGGGCCTGCGCATCGACCATTTCCTGCTGTCGCCGCAGGCGAGCGACCGGGCCCGCGGCTGCGAGATCGACAAGGGTCCGCGCGGTCAGGAAAAGGCCTCGGACCACACGCCGGTCGTGCTGGAACTGGCCTGACGCTTCGGGCTAAACTAGCAGATTGACCAGCGTACCCGTCGTCGCCGTGCCGGTCGTTGCGGTATTGGTCGGCACCACCGGTGTGCTGAGAGTCTTGAGCGCGTTCGCCAGATCGGTCAGCTGTTTGCTCTGCGGCGTCGTCGCCGTCGACTGAGTTGCCGTTTGGCTCGCGGAAGTCGTCGTCGTCGTAGCTGTGGTCGGGCGGCCGAGCGCCGCGTTGGTCAGGTTCTGCTCGGCGGCGCTGGTCGCCTGTTTGTTCTGTGCCGCGATTTGCCGCGCCTGGCTCAGGTTGAGCTTCGTGTCCGAGTTGGTCGCAGACGGCGTCGAGCCGCCAACGCTGCTGATGCTCACGGCGTCCTCCATTGCTGGCAAACGAACGTCAACGGATACGGGTGTTACGTATATTTATACTCTCAAAGCGACAGCGCGGCTAGGTCTAACCCAGCGCCTTCATGCCCTGGCGCCGGATCTTGTCGGCGTCGTCGGGGTTGCCGGCCAGTTCGGTCATGCGGACCGCCCAGTACATCTCCTGCTCGACCTCGGCGCGGTCGGGCTGATGGCCGCCCTTGTGGCTGACCGAGGCGAACAGCTTCTCCGCCTTCTGCTTGACCTCGCCGACGATGCTGCCGAGCGCGCCGGTCACCGACTTGTCGAGGCCGATCTGGCCGGCGAAGGTCTGGCATTTGCGCAGCGCCAGCAGGCTGTTCTCGGTCTCGATCAGGGATTCGAGCGGCGCGTCCGGGCCGACGGAGATGGCGGCAACCACCGTGCCCTTGGCGTTGTCGACGACCTGGGTCACGGTCTTTTCCGCGGTCTTGCGCATCTCGCTCAATTGATGGCGCGCACGCGGATCGTTCTTCAGCGCCTTTTCGGCCGCGACCAGGCCGTTGACCAGATTGCGCGCATTGTCGGCCAGGCCGACCAGGTTGCCCTTGTCGGTGGCACTCAGTTGCTTGGCGCGATCGGTCACCTCGGTCATGACCAGGCGCGACAGCCGGGCATAGACCACCGGCTTGTCTGCACTGGACAGACCCAGGGTCATGCCCATGATGTTTTCAAGGAAGTCGGCGCGCTTCGCCATCCGGACCATCACGATCAGCACCATCACGTAGACCTGATCGGCATCACCCTTGGCACCATCGGCGATGGTACGGCGGATCATGCCCATCTGTTCATCGGTGAGTGAACGGATCGGCTTGGGCGGCAGTTCCTCTTTCAGGAGATCGATCGATTCGGCGGCCTGCAGCAGCGCCGAGATCTGGTTCAATTCCTCGATCAGGCCGACATCGCGCCCGAGCATGCCCTTGGCGTTGCCGGTGTTCGAGACCAGGTTGACGAGAATGGCCGAGGCCCAGGGCCACAGGCGGTGCGCGATCTTCTTATGGGCTTCGCGATCGCCGGTGCCGGTGCGCTTCAGCGCCGTTTCGAACTGCTTCAGCGTCTCGGCATCGCCGCGCTCGGCGATATATTTCCAGACGAGCGCCGGCAGGTGGCGCGGCAGCATGCCATTGTCGGGCGACATCGTCTCGAAGATCAGCAGATCTTCGAGCGGCATGTAGAACAGGCGCTGCAGATTGGGCTTGCGACCGGGGCGCAGTTTGACGAGGCGCGGACGGACATGGTCGAGGATCTGCTGCACGCCCGGCTGCTCATGCACCTCCTCCAGCAGCTTCGCGACTTCGCGAAACTTCTCCTCGGAAATGAATTCGAGCGGGCGTTCGAGATCGAGCACGGCGGCGACCGTCTTGTTCACCCCAGCCTTTTTGTCCAGATCGCTCATGCTACTGCCTTGGCCTTGATCTGCTCGATCCGCGAGACAAGTTCTACGTCATACTTTCCGGTACGCCAATCAATATGGGCTTGCAATCGTTTACGTTGGAATAATTCATGTCGCTTCTTACCGTCTTCCTCATCCTCTTCGCTTTCGTTCCGAGGGATGAGCGGTAGTACCCGCATGAGATTGCCTACGCCATCGCGCTGTTCGTCAACCGGCTGATCGGCCAGACTGCGCCAAAGCTCAATAACGAATTGCCAACCATCGAGCAACCAGGACAGGCGACTGGCCATATGCTTGGCGAGCGGTCCCTGGGTCGGCCATTCGCGCACCACCAGGCCGATGTCGGCGACGCCGGCATCGAGCTTGCGGAACATGGTACCCGCCATATCTAGCGTCAGGTCGGCGACGGCCGCCGCATATATGGCGAAATCGGCCATTTCGGACAGGTCCGCCTCGCCCCATTCCGAGATCGACTGGCGGAATTCGCCGAGGCTTTGCAGCAATTGCCTGAGCCGCGCTTCCTGGCGCGAAATTGCGAGGCCGACCGGGGCCAACGTCTCGCTGAGCTCGCCGATGCGATGATAGATCTGGTCGATCTCGATGCCATATTCCCTGGCCGACTTCTCCAGCATCGCCTTGGTCTTGACGCGCCACTCGTCGGTTTCGGGATTGGTCTGCATCAATTCCTGCGTGGTCATGCCCGACGAGGTCAGGAGGGCCAAGATCAGCAGGATATGGGTTTCCTCGATCTTCTTCCTGTCGTCTTCCATCGCCTTTTTGGCGGCTGCGGCCGCGACCGGCCCCGCGAGCCCGGTCATGGCGACCTTGAAGCCCGCCGCCCGCATCATGTCCGGCGAGGTCGCCTTGGCGGCAAGGATTTCCTCATGCAGTGCCCGATCATGGGTCGACATGCCGCCGATCTCCTGGACGGCGCTCCACGGCACGACATAGGCGCCATCGGTGCCGCCGAAGCTCGGCAGCAGCAGCACCAGCCCCTGGCGCTCATCCGGCCGGACACGGCTCAAGGCAAACATCGGCGTCGTGAATGGCGCGGCGGTGCCGCGCTCTTCGAAGGTCGATGGAAGATACAGGCTATTCGGTTTCAATCGATCCTCGACCCGGCGTCGCAAACGGGCCGCGCATCAGCCCAGCGACTAACATGTCCGGTCGGAGGGGACCGAGACAAGAGCCTTCTCAGGTTGTGCGTGAGAGACCTCTAATATTTTAACAGTTGTCCCCCGCAACCGGCGGATAAACATGCGTCTTGCCGCGAAAATCGGCAACCAGCCAGCGTCCCCGCCCCTGCGCTTCGATAAAGCCCGGCCCGATCGGCGCCTTGCCGTGACCGCCGGGAATATCGAGGACATAGGTCGGCTGGCACAGGCCCGAAATCGCGCCGCGCAACGCCCGCATCAGCGCCTGACCCGCGTCGATCGAGGTGCGGAACTGTGCCGTCCCCGGCGCCAGATCGCCGTGATGCAGGTAGTAGGGTTTGATCCGCAGCGCCACCAGACGGCGGAACAGCTCGGTCAGCGTCGCGACATCGTCGTTGACGCCTTTCAGCAGCACGGTCTGGCCCAGCAGCGGAATGCCGGCCTGGGCAAGGCGCCGGCATGCGGCCGCCTGCGCATCGCCCAGCTCGCGCGCGTGGTTGGCGTGGACCGCGATCCAGAGTGCCTTGTCGGTTGCGAGCGCCGCGATCATCTGGGCATCGACCCGGGCCGGATCGACCACCGGCACCCGGCTATGGAAGCGAATGACCGCGACATGCGGGATCGCACCCAGCGCCGCCACCAGTTCCTTCAGGCGCCGCGGCGACAGCATCAGCGGATCGCCGCCGGTGATCACGACCTCCCAGACCTCGGGATGGTCGGCGATATATTGCATCGCGGCGGCAAACTCGGCCGGATCGAGCGCCTCGCCGCCGGGCCCGACCATCTCGCGCCGGAAGCAGAAGCGGCAATAGACCGGGCAGGCGTGGGACGGCTTCAGCAGCACGCGGTCGGGGTAGCGGTGGACGATGCCTTTGACCGGCGAATGGCTGTGGTCGCCGATCGGGTCGACCAATTCCTCCGGCCGGTGATCGAGCTCGCGTCCGTCCGGCACGAACTGGCGCGCGATCGGGTCGTTCGCATCGGCCGCATCGACCAGATCGGCCATGGCCGGCGTGATCGCAATCGCATAGCGCTCTGCGACCCGCTCCAGCTCCGCCAACCGTTCGGGCGGCACGAGGCCGGCCCGGACGAGGTCGTCGGGATGGCGAAGCGGCCGGTTGCTGCCGGTCGGCAGGGTCGCGAGATCGGGCATGGTCGCTCCTTGCTTAGGCCAGTGCCGCGCGCCCGACAAGCGCTGGCGGCACAACGGAGACATCCGGCCCTTGTCGACGCCACCGGCAACTTGTACGATGTCTTATGTCTTGCCCCCGAGCCGCCTGGAGTTGCTCCTATGCCTAGCCTGATGTCGCCGGAAGAGTTGAAAGCGACCATTCCGACCGGTCTCCTGTCCTTTCCGGTGACCGATTTCACCGCGGCCGGCGATTTCGACGCGAAGTCCTATATCGGCCGGCTGGAATGGCTTGCGGCTTACAAAGTGTCGGCGCTGTTCGCGGCCGGCGGCACCGGCGAGTTCTTCTCGCTGACCCTGCCGGAATATACCCAGGTGATCCAGGCCGCGGTCGAGACCTGCCGCGGCAAGGTGCCGATCATCGCCGGCGCCGGCTATGGCACCCGCACCGCCATCGACTATGCCCGCGAGGCCGAGCGCATCGGCGCCGCCGGCATCCTGCTGCTGCCGCATTACCTGACCGAGGCGAGCCAGGAAGGTTTGCGCGCCCATATCACCGCCGTGTGCCGATCGACCAAGCTCGGCGTCATCGTCTATAACCGCGGCGCCTGCAAGCTCAGCGCCGAGACCATGCTGAAGCTGGTCGCCGAGAATGCGAACCTGATCGGCTTCAAGGACGGCGTCGGCGAGATCGAGGCGATGGTGTCGATCTGGAACACGCTCGGCGATCGGCTGACCTATCTGGGCGGCTTGCCGACGGCCGAGGTCTATGCCCAGGCCTATAAGGCCATGGGCGTGCCGACCTATTCCTCTGCCGTGTTCAATTTCATCCCGAAGACCGCGCTGGAATTCCACGCCGCGGTGATGGCCGACGATCACGCCACCTGCGGCCGGCTGCTGCGGGATTTCTTTTTTCCCTATCTGGCGATCCGCAACCGCCAGCCCGGCTATGCGGTCAGCATCATCAAGGCCGGTGCCGCCATCGTCGGCCATCCGGCCGGCCCGGTGCGCTCGCCCCTGTCGGATCTCAAGGGCGACGAGCGCGACGCGCTGGCCGAGCTCATCGCCAAGCTTGGTCCGCAGTAAAGCGCGCGCGATCGGCGTCGACCGGTGGAGTCCGGAAGCCGCCGGCATCGGCGCGGCCATTCCTCCATGGTTCCGGCCGGGACCGCAGGAGGATTGCCATGGACGACGCATCGAGTTTCGTGAGGCGGTTCGCCGCCGCCTGGGCGGCACGCGAGGGGGCTGCATTTCTGGCGCTGTGGCACCCGGACGGCCTGTTGCATTCGCCGCTGTTCGATCGGCCGATCGCCGGCGCGGAGATGGGCCGGCTGAACGATCTGCAACGGCAGTTGGCGCCGGATCTGGTCTGGCAATTGCTCGACTGGACCGCAGACGGCGACACGATCGTCGTCGAGTGGCAGAGCACCCGCATCGTTGAGGGCCACCGGCTCGATTGGCGGGGCGTCGATAAATTCCGGTTGCGCGACGGTCGGATTGCCGAGGAGCGGGTCTATATGGACACGGCACCGCTGCGCGCACTGCGGACAGGCCTCGCGCTGGAACCGATCCTGCGGCTCGATCCCGCTTAGATCGGCGGCTTGTAGCGCCCATCGACCACCGTCCAGCCACCATCGGCGAACAGGGTCGTGCCGGTGACGTAGCTGGCGGCATCGGACGCGAGGAACACGATCGGCCCCGCCATCTCCGACGTCTCGCCCCAACGGCCGAGGGCGGTGCGCGAGGCCAGCGCCTCGTTCCAGGCGGGGTCGTCGCGGATGACCTTGTTGATCGCCGTCGCGACGATGCTGGGCGCCAGCGCATTGACCCGGACGTTATGCTCCGCCATCTCGCTCGCCAGGCCTTTGACCAGCAGGCTGATCGCGGCCTTGGTCGAGCCATAGATGCTCTGGCCCGGCTCGACCTGGGTGCCGCGCATCGAGGACATCAGGATCATCGAGCCGAAGCGCTGCGCCGTCATGACCTTGGCCACCGCGCGGGCGACCCGGAACGTGCCCTTGAGATTGAGGTCGATGACCCGGTCGAATTCCTCGTCGGTATAGTCGGCCAGCCGCTTGCGGATATTGATCGCCGGCATATCGACCAGCACGTCGATCCGGCGTTCGGTCGTCTGCACCATGGCGACCAAGCGATCGACGCTTTCGGTGTCGCGCACATCGACATGGTGGCCGGTGGCGCTGCCGTGCCGCTTGGTGATCATCGCCACCGTCGCCTCCGCCTTGGCGACATCGACGTCGGCGACCGCGACCCGGGCGCCATGGGCGGCCAGGGCCAGGGCAGCCGCCTGGCCGATGCCCGACCCGCCGCCCACGACCAACGCCACGCGACCGCTCAGGTCGAACAGATTGCGATAGTCGGGATGCTCGCTCATGGGTCCTCCACCGGCCGGTTCTTTGTACGACAACAGACATATGGTAGGATCGGACCCGCGGCAAGCCTCCGCCGCAGCGCTTCCAAAGGACACGCATGCCCCCTCTTTTCGGTCGATCCATCGAGCATCGCCAGCGCGACAGCCTCACCACCCAGGTTCTGCGCGACCTGTCCCTGCGTCTGGACAAGGGTGAGTTGAAACCGGGCGACCGGCTGCCGACCGAACGGGAATTGATGGCGGCCTATGGCGTCAGCCGGACCGTGGTGCGCGAGGCGGTATCGAGCCTGCGCTCGTCCGGCCGGATCGCGACCCAGCAGGGCCGCGGCGCCTGGGTGCTGGATCCGCCGCCGTCGCTCGCCTTCCGATTGGAGGACGCCGATCTCAACACCGTGCAGGACGTGCTGCAGGTGATGGAGATCCGGATCGCGCTCGAATCCGAGGCGGCCGCGCTCGCCGCGGCACGGCGGACGGCTGAGCAGCTGGCCGCCCTCGGCCAGGCGTTCGACGCGCTCGAAGCCAGCATCGCCAAGCCCGACACTTCCGCCGAATATGACGTGCGCTTCCATCTGGAAATCGCGCGGGCGACCGGCAACCAGTATTTCACCGAGCTTTACGGCGGCCTCGCCCCACGCCTGGTACCGCGCGCGCGCCTGGACCTGTTCAAGAACGACCCGGACGGCAAGATCGCCTATCTGCAGCGCATCCAGCAGGAACATGCCCAGATCCATCAGGCGATCGGCCGCGGCGATTCCGAGGCCGCACGGGCGGCCATGCGCCTGCATCTGACCAACAGCCGCGAACGGTTGCGCGCGGCGCTCGACCGGCGCGGCGGCACGGCCGGCTGAGCCAGCCCATGCGCACCGTCGGGGCCGGCCTGCTTCCGGGTCTCCTGCTGACGGGCTGCGTCGCTGCCGCGATGCCCCACGCGGCAGCGCCGGCCGGCTATGGCCAGCAGGTCAAGGCGGGCGCGCTGGGTCCGGGTCAAGCCCGGATCGTCGCGTTCAAAGGACAGATCCTGACGGTGCCGGATGCCGGCGCCCCCATCGACCCGGCGAGCGGCGACCTGCTGGTGAATGGCATCGATGTCGGCGGCGTCAACCGGGGCCAGGCGATCGCCCTCGATCTACCGCCCGCGACCTATGCGGTCGCCTGGAAGGATGTGGGCGATACCGGCGCCGTCTCCCCGGCGCTGTCGATCCGGCTCGCGGCCGGCCAGATCGTCTATGTCTCGATGGATCGGCAGCTGCCGGTCCGATCCGGCCCCCTGCCCCTGGGCGGCGTCGCGGCGCCGCTTGCGGGTGCCGCACTGGAAAGCACCGGCAATGCCGATCCGAGCGGCCCGGTGATGCGGCTCCGCCCCGACGGCTTGGCCTTCATCCAGGCGACGGAGATCGTCGGCACGACCCGACGCCCCTAAACAGAAACGGGCCGGCTGAGCCGACCCGTTTTCCGTTCATTCAGCCACACCGGCCTATTTGGCGGCGCGGGCCAGCCGTTCGATCTCTTCGCGGACCAGCCGCTCGACCAAGCCGGGCAGATGCAGATCGAGCCATTCCTGCAGCTGCGGCCTCAGCAGTTCCTTCACGATCTCTTCGAGCGTGATGGCGCCGTCGCCCAGATAGACCTCGCCGCCCCGGCGCTCGCGCGCCTTGTTGTGCATCGCCGCGAAAGCTGCGGTCGATGCCGCGGCCGTCGCCTTGGAGACCAGCCCCTCTTCGGGCATCTCGAAACGGCGCGGCGGCGGCTCCGGCGGCTCGTAATCATCCTCTTCCGCGATTTCCGTCAGCTCGAGCACATCCTCCTCGGGCTCCATCGGCTCGGGCTCGGGTTCCGGTTCGGGCATCCGCATCGGCGGCGGGGGTGGTGGGGGCGGAGGTGGAGGGGGCGGCGGAGGCGGCGGCGGGGGTGGCGGAGGCGCAGGGGCCTCCTCCTCCGGCTTGCCCGTATCATTATCCTCGGCGATGATCCGGCGGATCGATGCGAGGATTTCCTCCATCGAGGGTTCTTGTTGACCTTTAGCGTCGGACATCAGCGCTCACACCTGTGAGGAAAACTTGATCGACTGTAACGTTCGGCGCGGAAAACGCAAAGCAGAGCGTCATCCGGCCGATCCTTTGGCCCGGAAAAAGGCCTTATTCGGCAGTGCCGAAGCCGATCCACTTGTCCCGAACCGCTGCGAAGTTCTTATCCGGATCGTAAAGTTCGACCGGCAGAGCAAGACTCTTTGCAGTAAGCGTGCCCACAGCTGAAGACAAAGACAGTTCCGCCACAATCTCGTCATGTTGAGACGACACGAGATTGACGCGGGACTGCAGCAGCACCTGTTGGGCATTCAAAATGTCGAGCACCGTGCGCTGACCGACCGCGGCTTCCTGCTGGGTGCCGTCGAGAGAGATCTCGTTGGCGCGAATCGCGGCCTGCAGCGACACGATCGTCGCCCGGTCCGAGACCATCTGTTCCCAGAAAGTCGCCGCCGATTGCGCGGCCGCGCGGCGCGCGTCATCGACCAGGCTCTTGCGCTGCGCCACGACCTGCTGGGCCTGACGCGTCTGGGAATAGATCGAACCACCCTCGTAAAGCGGCATGGAAACCTGGGCGACGATCTGGGAATTGTCCGACCGGAAGGCGGCGTTGCCGCCGTCGCTCGTCGATTCCCGGCTATTGCTGTGCTGATAGGAGGCGGTCAACCCGACCTGCGGCAACAGCTGGCCGCGGATGACGTTGATGTTGTCTTCGCCGGCCTGCTGGGTGAATTGCGCGGCGATGACGTTGGGATTGCCGGTCGCGGCCAGATTGATCGCCGCGTCGCGCGTCATCGGCAGGGGCGGCAACCCGGTCGGGGCCGTGAGCTTGCCCGCCGGCATGCCGACATCATGCTCGAAGCTCGCCCGATCGACCTGCAGCGTGCCCTCGGCGGCCTGGCGGGTGGCGATCGCCTGGGCGTAGGACGCCTCCGCCTGGGCCACGTCGGTGCGCGTCACTTCGCCGACCCGGAATTGGTCCTGGGTCTGCTCCAGCTGCTTCTTCAGCACCTGCTCGTTATTGACGTCCAGATCGACGGTCGCCTGATCGCGCACGACATTCATATAGTCGGTCACGACGGTCAGCAGGATCGTCTCCTCCTCCGCCACCAGGCGAGCGCGCTCGGCCTGCACCAGGTTCAGGGCCTCGGCCGTCTGCGCCACCGTGCGGCCGCCGCGATAGAGCGGCTGGGTGATCGACACGCCATAGGTCTGCGGCAGGCTGTTGGTGCTGCCGCCGACGCTGCTGCCCGCCTGTTCCGTCGTGCTGTCGACGTGATTGTAGCCCTGGCTCGCCGACAGCGAGACGGTCGGACGCCAGTTTGCCAGCGCCTGGGGCACGTTTTCGTCGGTCGCCCGTAGGTTGGCGCGTTCGGCCTGAAGCTGCGGGTTGTTCTGATAGGCCTGGACCAGCGCATCCTGCAGCGACTGCGCCCGGGCCTGGCTGGGCACGAGGCCGGCAGCAAGGACGAGCGCCAGACCGGAGACGGCACCGAAACGGCGGACGAGGAGCGCGCGGCTCTTCGACGGGATGTGCATCAATAAACTCCCATGGTCGGTTCGATCAGGCGCGCCCAAGCATCGATCCCGCCATCGAGATTGATCGCATTCGCCACGCCGTTCTGACGCAGCCAGGACATGGCCTTATAGCTTCGCATGCCGTGGTGACACACCACGACGACAGGATGATCGGTCGGAACCTCGCCGATGCGGGTCGGCAGGGTCGCGAGCGGAATCGAGAGCGCGCCCTGGAACCGGGCAATCTCCAGCTCCCACGGTTCGCGCACGTCGAGGATGGTGATCGCTTCGCCGGCAGCACGGCGCCGATCGAGCTCCGCGACAGTGACGGAGGTCGGATGGTCGGTCATGGCGCCGGTCAGAATACGAAGGCGGGCGCCGGCTCGAAGCCGGGCAACTCCGCAATCGCGGCGTCGAACAGCACCCGGTGCGAGAAGCCGCCCGGCACGCGCTCGATCAGCACCGCCTGCCCGACCGCGCCCTCGCCCGTCTTGATCACACAGACCAGCCGACCGCCCTCGGTCAGCTGCTCGGCCAACCCGTCGGGCTCGTGCGAGACGGCGCCGCTGAACAGAATGACGTCATAGGGCGCCTGGGCCGCATGGCCCTTGGTCGGATCGGCGGTCACCACGGTGACGTTGGTGGCGCCGCAGGCGGCAAGCGCCGTGCCGGCGGCGCCGGCCAGGCCCGCATCGGCCTCGACCGCGACAACGTTGCGGGCGAGGCGCCCGAGGATGGCCGCGTCATAGCCGGTGCCGGCCGCGATGTTCAGCACCTGGTCGGTCGCGCGCACGACGGCGGCCTGAACCAGACGGGCCAGCACCATGGGCTCCATCAGGAACCGGTGGCGGGCGACGGGCAGGTCTTCGTCGATATAGGCCGCACCCTTGAGCGCTTCCGGCACGAATAATTCGCGCGGCACCTCGAGAAAGGCGTTCAGCACTGCCGGATCGGTGACCTTGTTCGGTCGAATCTGGCTATCGACCATATTCATGCGAACTTTGGCGTAGTCGGTCATGTCAGGAATCTGCTTGGGCGCCAGAACGGCGGCTTGGTGGTGATCGATGAGAAACGTGAGGCCGCCACCCGTCGCGGGGGCACTGCAGCATCGTCCTTGACGCCAAGGTATAAGGCGGGAACGCGCGGAAAACAATGCGATCCCCGCTTGAAAACGCGAGGCAGCACTCTACGCAGAGACATACCGCGCCGGAGCCGCTTGACCCGATCGGGGTTTGGCGCCTATATCGTCGCCTCTCGCGGTGGCCGGATGGCAGAGTGGCTATGCAGAGGAC
>Ga0302314_10003534_pt1 | contig 28771 bp, 25 predicted proteins | sample III_Palsa_N2_3_FD_200533 | JGI IMG/M metagenome (GOLD analysis project Ga0302314, IMG submission 200533) | Peat permafrost microbial communities from Stordalen Mire near Abisko, Sweden - III_Palsa_N2_3 | ecosystem: Environmental > Terrestrial > Soil > Palsa > Peat permafrost | place: Sweden...
GCCTGTTCCTCGCCCATGGCGGCGATGAGCTGCTTCCTTGTGGCGAATCCGTCCGTGCCCTCGGTGCGGCGCAGCTTCCACCAGCGCCAGGCGACTCGGGTGGTTCCACCTGCGGCCAGGCACACGGCCGCGAACATGGACCAGAAGGCCACTGGGCCGCCTACCTGCGAGCCGTGGGGGAAGGCGGCCGCGGGGCGATCCGCATGGAGAACCACCTCGACAAGTGAGGAGCCTGCCTCGCTCCAGCCGACATGCGCGAGTCGGCCGTGGGTGGGAAGCGCGGAGAGCAGCGCTGTGATCCAGACCAGTGCCGTAGCAAGGATCAGGGTGACCAGCAGACCGATCCACCATGCGTCCCGTCCCAGGCGCAGTCGGCTGCCGGCGACGGGAGTGACGACCTTGTACATACTCACGTTGCCGCTCCGGTGTGGAGGGGGATCAGGGGTGTGGGTGCAGCAACCGGGCCATCACTCTTTTCCGTCATGCGGCGATTTGTGTTGGTGAGTTCGATTTCGACCGCACTTCGGATGTGCTGGACCAGCGAGATCCGTCCGCCCACCTGCCAGACGGCATTGCCCGGCGCGCAGGTGCGTGCTCCGTCCGCGATCGCGGCGCGTGCCCATAGGGGCAGCTGGAGGTACTCGGCTGTGAGGTCGGCTTCGGCTTTGTCCATGTGGTAGAGCACCCGGGTCGCGGTGAGTTTGAGGATGGCCTCGGCCTCGGGTGCCTCATGGCCCTCCAGGTCGCCCAGGTGATGGAGGACCGCCCAGAAGGACAGGCCCAGTCGGCGCCCGTACCTCACGAACTCTTCGAAGAGCCTGGCCACAGGACGATGGCTGAGGATGTGCCAGGCCTCCTCGACGATCAAGGTGCGCTTGACGCTGTCGCCCGTCTTGATCCACCCGAATCGCAACCAGGGCCCGATGACCGTCATCAGCAAGGGCATCGCGAGACCTTCGCGAGGCAGCCTCGTGAGGTCGAAGACGATCAGCCTCGAGTCGAGATCGATCCCGCTGGTTGTAGGGCCGTTGAACATCCCGGCCAGGTCGCGAGAAGCGCTGCACAACTCATCGAGGGCGAGCGCTGCGGGCTCTCCCCAGTCGGACAACTCGGCCGCTGGGACCGTCCGCTGGCCGAGATCGGCCGGCCGGGGTGCGGTCAGGGCGTTGAGGACGTCACCCAGCACGGTGACGCGCCCCTGTTCGGCGGCCGTGCGGCGGGCCGCCTCGTGGGCGACCGACAGGGCGAAGCGTGTGCCTGCTGTGATCTCGCCGCCCACGATCTCGATCATCGAAGCAAGGATCTTGAACTGGTGCTCGAATGGGATCCTGGGGTCGAGCGGGTTGATCCGCACGGCGCCTTCCTCGCCGGCGGTGCCGCCGTAGACCGGTCGGATGGGCACCACGCCCAGTGACCGCGCGATGCTGTCCCACTCGCCGACGCCGTCCTCGCCCTGGGCGTCCAGTACGGCGAAGGCGCGGTCCTTGAAGCGGAGTTGGCGAAGGACGTAGCACTTCTCGAGGCTCGACTTGCCGTACCCCGACTTCCCCAGGATCAGGGCGTGGCCGCTGGGAAGGCGTTCACGTGCGGAAGGGTCATACAGGATGAAGGGGTCGTAAATGTACGCTTTCCCGCTGTAGGCTTCGCGGCCGATGATGACGCCGCGCGTCTCGCCTCCGGGAGCTCCGACCGCGGGATAGAGGCCGCAAGCCTGGACGGTGGTGGTGCGCAGCGGCCTGCGGCGGGACTGCGTCTGTGGACGGATCATCTCCAGCACGGGATCAGCCCTTCAGCAATCCGCCGGCGAACGGCAAGGTGTTCGAGAAGGCGCGGAAGTGCTCGCGGTCGCACCACTCCAGGACCAACCGCGAGAGCGTGGCCTGGGCCCGGAGCAGGTCCTTGTGCTGCCGCAGCAGCTCGACCGACGGGGATGTGACCGTGACCCACCCGGTCAGCCGCACGCCTGCGGCTCCATTGGCGATCTCGTTCATGGTGCTGGTGGCCGCTCGGCGCTCCCGTGTCTCACGCGGGTCGGTGACCTTGCCGGCCTTGTCGTCGGCCTGCCCGTACTCGGTCGTCACGTCGGCCATCGCCTCGCGCAGCGCCTCGTCGCTGGGCACCAGGTCCATGGTCACCGCGACGGTGAAGATCACATCGCTGACCTGCAGCAGCAAGGGAGCCAGGAAGTTGATGTACACCGGCAACACCGGGAGTTGGCGCCACCACGCTGTCGAGCTGTACCAGGACTGCGATCCCTCCCAACTGCGGGAGGCCATCATCAGCGGATCGCGGGCGTCGACCTCCGCAGGCCAGACATTGGCGCGGTCCATTCCATCGGTGTCGTTGATCCAGTGCCTCGGGTCGTAACTCGCGTGGATCCACGACGCCAGTCCGGCTTCGTCCAGATTGCGAACCCAGCGGAGCTGGGCAGTGCCCAACTGCCGGATGAAGGCCTCGGCCTCCTTGCCCAGCACGACACCGAATCCCTCGTGCAGACTCCTGTAGCTGCGTGCCTCGGCGACCAGGTCCGTCGTGTAGGGGATGGCCATCACCAGCAGCAGGCGGCGATCCTCGGCAGAGATGGCTACCTGCCGTTGGAGTTGCTCATAGGAGTCGTGCAGCCACTGGTCCGCCTGCGGATCACGCCTGGCCGACGCGTCCCGCGCATGGGCGTTGGGGTCCGTCGGCAGGACCCGGCTGATCCACTGCAGCCGGCGGATTCGGCCGCCGCCGTCGGCGGTCTGCTTCAGCAGGAATTCGTAGGCCGCCACCAGGGCTTCGCGGTCGTCCTCGTCCATTCCCCCGAAATTCTTGGAGCCTTCGACCTCGATGGCGCAGGTGAACATCGCCTCATCGGTCTGGAGCAGGACGGCCAGGTCACCGAAGGAAGTCCGCGCGTTGATCCACTCCACCTCGGGGATCCCCACAGGTGGCGGCACCTTCAACGGCCGTCCGTCGGCGCGCCGACCGACGCTGGCAGCACGCGAGCGGTAGAGGAGTTCGCCGTTGCGCAGCAGGCGTCGATACGTGCTGTTGATCTCCCACCAACGGAAGAAGGTTCGGCTCCTCCAGGGCACAAGCGTCGCCCAGGTGGCTATGCCGGCGGGCGCGCAGAACCCCACGATCTTGAGGGGGATGCCCGGCATCAGCCACAGCATCACGATGCCGAGGACGATGCCGAGAGCAAGGACCCACTGCTCGTCGGCCTCCATGCGGCGTCCGAGCAATCCCCGGGGGCGGGGGCGCGGGTATAGGAAGGTGCGGGCCATGACTGCTCCTCAGCAACGGTGCTCGAACGGTCCGTGGACGGGGCGTGCCGAGCTGTGGCCGTCGGGTCGGGGGTTACTCGAACGAGTCGGGAGGCGGTTCCTCGACGGGGCTGCCGTCGGACCACGGGCTGCTGGGCGGAGGAGCGGCGGGGGGAGGCGCGCTCCCACCGGTGCCGGGGGGAGCCGGCGGCCCGGCGCCCGCGCCCGGGGGCGAGGACCCCCCACCTGGCGCTCCTTCGGCTGAATCGGAGAGCGTGGTGGGAGGGGGCGGCGGCGGACCCATGGGCGGTTGGCCCCCGCCGTCGTTGGACTGGCCCGTTGGCGAAGGCGGGCCTTGGTTGCTTTCCTGCGGGGAAGAGTCGGTGTTCTGTGTCGCACCGTTGAGCCCTCGCTGGGCGGCCCCCTTCCCCTGGTCCTTCACCATCTGCGCGCCCTTGACGGCTGCACCAACAGCGGGCGCGGCACCTGCAGCGGCCTCTGCGCCACCTCCGGAATCGCCGCCCATACGCGAGGAAATTTCGCTGTAGGTGTCCTTGGCCTTCCCGTGCGCCTCCTTTACGGCTCCCTGGACGCCTTGGCGGGCATGGAAGGTCTCAGCAAGTTGGTCGCCGAGGATCGGGACGAACATCGCGATCTTGAACGGGAGGTACAGGGCGAGAATCAGCAGGGCGAAGCCGGTGAACAGCGTGCCGAACGCCTGGGTGATGCTGAACCCGCCGGCAGTCTGGTTCCCCTCGATGACTGCGACGGCCAGGGCCAGGGTCGTGAACGTCACGTATTTCGAGGCGATAATGCCGATCATGGCGCCGAGCCACTTCTTGGAGTGGCCCCAGAGGTCCTTGTCGACCAGCCCGCTGAAGACAATGGGCCCGAAGATGAGGCCGGCCAGGATGAGGGCGTTGCGCACGACCAGTTCGAGCCAGACTCCGATGACGGCCATCAGCAGCGCAACGGCAATGGTCAGGGAGACGACGTCGCCGCCCGGAATGACCGCGATGACCGTGAGGGCTGCGGAAAGTTGCGTTGCCAGCGCGCCGATGTTGCTGAGTTGGGAGGCGAGCATGGCAGTTGCCAGAGCATCGAACAGGGACGTGATCAGCGAGATCGCGAGGGGGGCGAACGCCGAGGTCATCACGGCGGCTAGCAGGTAGCCGATGGCCTCGCCGAGCGCCTGCACCGGGTGGACGCCTTGTATGGCCCTCTTCGCCACGGCTATCAGCCACAGGATCACGGTGATGAAGGTGGCCGCCGCGAAGGAGTACGCGTACATCTGCAGGAACCCGCTGTTGCTCCAGTCGATGGAGGTCACAGTCGTCAGCCCTTCAGATCCTGGTCCATCGACAGAAACATCGATGAGAAGGCGTTGGCCGCGTTCGTCGACAGGTAGCCCAGGGGGTCGGTGGCGAAGGAAACGGCGCCGGAGACTGAGCCCTTGACAGCGTCGTAGATCTTGTCGACACACAGGACCGCGGCGAACGGCACGTACTCGCACGTCTTGGTGCGCCAGTCCGCCTGGGCGGGCGACACCGACAGCGCGGTGCACACGCACAGCGCCGCCAGGAGCAGTGCCGCCCGCTGGCGCCAGGCACGGCTAGCCGACATAGGGAGGCGCATCGAACTCTCCGTTCACACTGGCGAATTGGTCGACCGAAGTCGGGTTCTGCGAGGTCTGCAGGGGAGTCGGTCCGCTCACCGATGTGATCGTCGCGACGTGCCAGTCGGAGTCCTGCCAGGCCAGCGTGATCGTGTAGGTGTCCCACGACGCGGTCACCGGCACCGGAGCCTGGTCGTTGGCCATGCCGACGATGCCTGAGAGCCAGACCTCGACGATGGCGCTCTGCGGGCTGTAGCTGTCGACCCGGGTCCCCAGTGCGGCGGCCCTTGCGATCAGCGGCGTATCGGGCCCGGCGCCTATTGAGTCATCCAGTGTGCTGATGGCCTGGTCATCAGCCGCGGTCTGCCCTGCCAGCGCCTGGGAGGTCATGATCGTCTTGAGGATTCGATGCCGCACCGCGGTGGACGTGAAGTAGTCGGCCGAGGAGCGGGCGAGCTCGTCGTTGACGGCCGCGGCCACCGCGCCGGCCTGGGACTGCAGATAGCCCACCGGGACCCCGTCGACAGTTCGCTGTCCGAGGCTGACCGCACCGGTGCCTTGAGTCCCCGTGGGAACCGTTGTGGCATCCCCGCCCGGTGTCGTGGCAACCGCCTGGGGCTGTTGGCCGACCGCCTGCTTCTTGCCGGGGAGTTGCATGATGACCAGGCCCAGGACGAGCAGGCCCAACACCCCGATCAGCATGGGTCGGCGCCACCAGGGCCGGCTGCGGGCCCGGGACTGCGGCACTTCCTCGAGCCCCAAGGTGCGCGTTCCGGCGGCAGGGCGCACCTGCTGGCGGGCCATCAGATGCCCATCCCGTAAACGATCGTGAACAACGTGCCCAAGGACGCTACGGCGAAGGCGCCGATCAGAGAGGAAGCAACTTCCTTCTGTCCCTGTTTGACCTGAACGGTGTCGTGCTGCCCCCCACCCACACGCAGGTGGATCACTCCGATGACGGCACGGCCGAGCAGGATCAGGACAACGGCGGCCATGATGATCTCGATTACCGTTCGACCTGTCGCTCCGACTGCCGCGAAAGGGCCCCAATTGGGCGCCAGGCCGCCGACGATCGTCTTGACCTGCGTCGTGCTGTCCGCCAGCTGAGCCGACGTCATTCCTTCCGCAAGAACCCTGGTGTTGTGCACTACCTCAACAAGCGGAGCCATAGGTCTCTACCTCCTGCAGCGCGGAGAAAAGAAACAGGCAGCGAAAGCGAATCCATATATACGACGGAATTCGAGCCTTCGACGTCGCGGTGCGCCTCGGCGGTGACGCCCGACGCAACCCGACGGGCCCTCAATGGGCCCCACCAGCACTGTTCTCACGAATGTGGCACCCTTCCGGGCACCCGCAGGCATTACACATCCCCATGCCGGGCCATAGCGATCGGATCTAGTGGCTCTGCGGAAGATATCCCGTCACGCGGCATGGCCGCGTGCGGAATCCCGTCTCGCGGGAAACCCGCGGCTATCGCATCCCGCCTGGCGGGACATCGATGCCGCAGGAAATTCAAAGGCCATGGGCATCCTTATCCCACTGCTCTACTTGCGACATCGCGGCCCTGGAAGCGTGCCGCGCTGCGGAGGGAGCGGACCTTGTTCAAAGCCATCGCGGCGATCGTTGGGGTGCTGGCCGCACTCGTCTGCCTGCCGCTGTTCGTAGTGGGGTCCGCAGACACCGCCAACGCCAACACGAACCTGAACACCTGCACCTCGTCGCTCCAGCCCGTCGGAAACGGCACTGACGGCGCTGGCGGCGCGGGGCCAGCCAGCCAGGACGGAACAACACCAGTGACCATTCCACTGCACCCGGTGGGTCCTCAGCAGTCGCCGGCCTGGACCAGCGACCAGATCCGCAACGCCGGGACAATCACCAACGTGGCGCGGACTCGCAACCTAGCCCCCCGCGCAGCAGTCATCGCTGTCGCTGTGGCAATGCAGGAGTCCTCTCTCACGAACTTGACCAAGGCCACCAACTTCGACAGCCTCGGACTGTTCCAGCAGAGGCCGTCCGAAGGTTGGGGCAGCGCGGCCCAGGTGACCGATCCCGTCTACGCCAGCGGCAAGTTCTACGACCACCTCATAGCGGTGCCCGACTGGCAGACCATCCCGCTGAGTCAAGCAGCACAGGACGTCCAAGTCTCAGGCTTCCCCGGCGCCTACGCGAAGTGGGAAGCGAGCGCCGGCGCCCTGGTCTCGCAGGCCTGGGGTAACGCCGCCACCTCGACCTACAACGGATGCACTGCGGGCACTGCGGACCCAACCGCTGACCTCCACCCCAAGTCCCAGGCCAATCCGCGCACCAGCGCCCAGGCGATAGCGGCAGCGCGCGCCGCCATCGGGACTTGGACCCCAGCACGATCAGGCCTGTGCGACAACTTCGTGGCTCAGCTCTACGGCTGGGGATCCAGCGGGTCGAACAGCGCCGCCGTTCAGTGGAGCAGACTTGTGGCCCTGGGCGAGGCCAACGCCGGCAGCGCCACCCCGCCACCGGGGGCGCTCCTGTTCTACTCCGACAGCAACCCGTACGGGCACGTCGACATGTATCTGGGTCAGGACATGGTCATCTCGACCGACGTCAACGGAGGGGGCACCATCGCCATCGTCCACCGAGCCGACATCCTGCACTGGCTCGGCAGCTCGGGCCGTTACCTCGGCTGGGCGGTGCCTGACTTCCCGTCGGCTGCCGGGGCCAGCTCGATTCCGCTGCCCGCGAGCGCAAAGGCGGCAGCATGATCAGGATCCCTGTCCGCGTGGCATCGGACGGCACCACCACCATAGACGGGGAAACCCTGCCTGTTCCGGCAGGCGTCCTGCCTGCGGATGCGGTGGTCCACGCGCTCAAGCTCGAGGCTGCTGGGGCCGAGCACCCCGTGCTTGCCGACATCCGAGACGACCAGAGCAAGCAGACCCTTGCCTTGCTTGTGCACCCTGACGGGCGCGTTGAGCCCCAGCCGGCCCCCCAAACCGTGCCCTCGGACGGCATTCGCCTCCCTCCCCTGTCGGACCCGCACAAGGCACGGTTCGACGCGGTCTGCGTAGCCACCAACGCCGGCGATCTCGTAGGGGCCGCGTCGCTCGCAGACGCCCTCCTGCTGGAACTGACGCATGCCCAGGGTCCCGACCACCCGCATACCCTCATCGTCGCCGAGGCACGGGCCCATCTGGCCTGGCTCAGCTCCGACTTCACTCAATCCCTTGAGACCTGGGCGTGGATTGCAGGCACATGGCTCCGCATCCTCGGCCCCGGCCACCGGGCCGCAGGCACAGCCGCACGCAACGCCTTCGCCGCGTGGAGGCAACTCTCCCCGGACGAAGCCGTTCAGCATGGACCCGCACTGGTCGAAGTACTGACGCACGTTGCCCCGAACCCCGAAACGAACCGGACAGTGCTGGCCCTGTGCAAGGCCCTTGACAACTACGGACGAGCACTGCGCTCGGCAGGGTAAGGTAATCCGCTGAGACGCGTACACGCACGCGACACGAGGGGAGGGGATTGCTCATGGCTGCCTTGCTGCTCCTGCTGGCACGCTGGGCCGGCGCGGTCCTGGTCGTCGGAGGGGTCATTCTGATCGCCACGGTCCTACGCGCCAAGGCATACCCGGACCTCTACTTCCCCTTCGGAATGCTCGCCGCAGGTGCACTCCTGATCTTCCTTCAGGACCGCTACAGGAACGGTCGGCGCCGGGCGTGATGCGGCGGACTACAGGTGTAGTCCGCCACCTCACATTCCAGGCAGCCGCCGGGACTGTCCACCACCGTCGATCCACCTCTGCTGGACCTGAACCGGCAATGCCTCAGAGCGTGTCCGCTGGCGCTGGGCCCCGGCCCGCGATCGCTGCGAGTCCTCGATTCCCGCACGCGGGCGCGGCAGTTGCATGCGGGTCTGCGTCTCCCTGTCCAGGGCTTCGGCGCGGACTACGGCGTCGTGTGCACGCTCCTGCAGCGCCACAGTGATCTCAGACAGCCTCGCTCGGCGCGCGCCGCGCGTCGATGAGTCGAGCAGGCGCGCCTGCTCGAGCGCTCCCTGCCAGTTCCTCTCCAACTGCGCGAAGTCGCGCTGAGGGGACTCGGTGAACGGGGCAGCCTCTCGGCGAAGAGACTCCAGAACCTCTGCCTTGGCTGTCCACTGCGTCCCTCGCTCGACCAGCGTTCCTACTTCACACCACAGTTGAGCTGATGCCGACTGGCCCGCTCTACCCGGCGAACGAAGTCGACCGCGGGCGCTGCGGTCCATCTGCGAGGCGCGGGCGCGCAGCGAAGATGCCTGCTGAAAGGCATCGGCGGCTGCGGTCCGGCACACCTCCGCGCCCTTGCCATGACCAGCGCTGCGGCGAAGTGCCGCGTGCTGCTCCTGCAGGGCGCGCACCTGCGGCCCCGCACCGTCGGATTCCTCTGCAGCGACCAAGTCGACCGCTGCTATGACCCGCTCGGCCGCTCGATGACATGCCTCAGCGTACTCACGCGCTACGGTCCACTCCTGAGCGAGTTGATGCGCGGTGAGTTCCCCGAAGGGACGATCCTGCCAGGGAAGCACCGCTGAAGGAACGGCGCTCGACTCGCCTTCGTGCGCTTCGGCGAGCGAGAAGAGATGGTCGACGTTGCCCAGGCCGAGATCGCGGTCCAGTGCGGACAACACGGCAAGATGGCTCATCGAGGTGTGAAGCGCTGCTTCGCTGCCCTGCCGAGGACCCTGCTCGGGAGAAATGTCATCGTCCACGTTCGAGTCGCTTCCTGGAGCGTCAACGGGGGCGCCGACAGGTGTCATCTCCTGCCAGCGCCCCTGCGCGCGATCCGCGCGGTGCGCCACCCACTCTCCCATCTGCCACGGCGCCCGGCGAGCTTCGCCAAGTTCCGACCCTGAGATCTCCCGCGCGACGGGACAGTGCGCAGGGACATGTCCCGCCACACGGGACATCGGCGCGCGACCACCGCTCCATCGGTCCTGGCTGACCGGTGACTGGACGGGCCGTCGACGCTGGAGGGGGCCGCCCAGGACGAGGCCCTGGAGTTGCCAACAGCGAAGCAAGCTGTCGGTCACCAGCAGCGTGCCCGGCAAATTCACCTGTCACCGGAGGTCGCGGCTGGCCGAGCGGACGACCCACGGGAGGTCGGCGGACCGTCGCGACGGGTGACAGGTGCCGTGCCACAGCGACGCCCATCGTGCGCCAACTCCTCTGCACGCACATGATCACGGGACGTTGAATTTCGGTTGACAGTCTGTTACACGGCCGGACAAGATCAGCCATGTTCGTACGCCTGTTCCCATGTGGATTGAGGGGCGAACACGCCTGGCGCCATACGCGAGGCATGAGGCACGGCGCCGGGGCGCCGAGGGGACGGATGTGGCGAGATGGAGGAGGCAAGAGCTTTGAACGGCCGCGCTCATGAGGCACCAATCACGACTCTGTTGCGTCGCTGCAGAGCTCGGATGGAGCCGCCTGCGGCCTACGCCCGGCGGCACAGTGGAGGGGGCAGCGGCATCCCCCAAGACCAAGTGGCGATCTTGGCCAATATCTCCAGCGTGTACTACCAGAAAATCGAGAAGGGCGGCCCGACGAAGCCCAGTGAAGAGGTGCTCAACGATATTGCGGCTGCCCTCAACATGACCGACGAGGAGCGGTACGCACTCTTCGTATTCAGCCGCAGGACACCCCCGCCGGCGCGGGCTGCCTGGGCCCCTTCCGGAGCCCCCTGGCAGGAAACCTACGAGCACTTTCAAGTGGCGACGTACATCTGCCGGCACGACTGGCAGCTCGTTTGGGCGAACCGTGCCTTCGAGGCGCTGTGCCCCATCCCGCTGATCCCGGGTACCACCAACATCATGGCGCTAACCGTGCTCGAGCCAGAGGCCCGCGAGAACTGGATGGTCGACTGGCGCCGGTCATGGGCAGACCCCATGCTCTTCCAGCTCCTGCTCGCGCGGGCGCTCTTTCCAGCGGACCCGGTGATCAACGACCTCATCGCACGCGTTGAGGCCGACCCGCTCGCAGCCTCCGTTTGGCATGACCTGGATATGCCACCAGCACAAGCCTCGGGATCCCTGCGCCTTCTGCGCTTGGGCGGTGTCGCAGTGCCTACTCGTCTCCTGCAGTCCAGCCCAAACGACCAGCCGACTTGGAAGATCGTGCACGTGATCCCGTCACCCACACGTCCCGCGCATCCCTGCCCGCAGCGCACCGAGGGCCCTACCACTCCCGCGTCAAGAACTTAAGGGTCCTGGGCACCTCACCCGACACAGCGGCGAGAGATCACCTCGGCCACGTTGGAACTACGCCGCCACCTTAGCGAATCCGACATCCCGGTCGCTCGCCGGTTCGCGCCGCGCCGATGGCGCGGGGCTGGGCCAGGCATCAGCGCGAGTCGGGGTGCACGCGTGTGCCCCAACAGCTCTGCCGTTCCGCCGCGCGGGACAAGGGCACCGTGTGTCCCGCAGGACGGGACCGTTTGCTCACCCTGCTCGCCCACATGTGGCCACCTGGTAGCGGGACGCGTACCAATCGGGGCACCGACCCGTCCCCAGCCGAAGGAGCGTCTGTGCTCCCGCCATCTCGAACTCGGCGTGCCGCTCCGCAGTCAGCAGATCGCATGCCCGAGCCGAAGCGAAGAACGTACCGAGCAGTACTTGGCTCGCCCTACACCGCACGCCTGCTCTTCGGCACGCTTCTGGGACGCCTTCCCTCGGCGATGGGGCCCGTCGCCATTCTCTTGTCAGTAACTGCCTCGGGCGGTGGCTATGCACGCGCGGGCTCGCTTGCTGCATTGCAGGGCCTGGCAGCCGCCATTGGCCAGCCCCTGCTCGGACGGCAAGTAGACCGGCACGGACAGCGCCGCATCCTCACCATCTCGACCGCTACGGCCACCCTCGCCTGGGTTCTCCTGGGCGTCGTCGGCCCCCGCCATCTACTGGCCGCTGCCTCGCTGGCACTCCTTACGGGCATCTCGGCGCCTCCGCTGCAGAGCTCTCTGCGCACACTCTGGCCATCGCTACTGCCCGATGGCTCGTTGCTCACCACGGCACTCGCCCTCGACTCGGCGTCGGCAGAACTGATCTACATCGGCGGACCATTGATCGCCACGGCCACGGCCTTCGCCCTGGGCCCGACGGCCGCCCTGGACCTCACCGCGGCAATCGGACCGATCGGGACAGCCTTCGTGGTGTCCGCCGCACCCACCCGCCGACTGGCAATCCGGGACCGGCAGCGCCACTGGCTCGGAGCCCTGCGCACCCCAGGACTCCGCCGACTCTGCCCGGCTATGGCAGCAGTGGGTGTGGCCATCGGGGCGGTCCCCGTCTCCGCCCTCATCGCCTCCCGTCAACTCCATGACCACTTGCTGGTGGGAACGATCCCCGCAGCGTTCGCAGGAGGGGCCCTTGTGGGAGGAGTCGTCTTCGGACTACGGCCTTGGCGGGGAACCCCGACTACCCAACTTCTGTGCGTCGCGATGGCTTTCAGTGTCTCCTGGATCCCCCTGCTGCTGTCCGCGGCCCCCACCGAGGCAGTCATTGCGGCTTTCCTGCCAGGGCTGTGGCTGACTCCCGTCCTTACGTGCTCAATGGTTCACGTCACACATCTCGTGGATCAGCAGATGCAGACCGAGGCCTACGCCTGGCTCATCGCCGCCATCGGGGCAGGCGAATCCCTCGGAGCGGTTGCAGCCGGGGCGTGCGGTGCCTATCTGCCAGGCACCCTGTGGCCGCTCCTGGGATCTGCATCAGCGTTGCTTCTCCTGGCTGCCTTCCACAAGCAACTGCGATCAACTACGACTCCCTCCACCCAATACACCACGCCACCGCGCGCCCTCCAGCGCGCTTAACCAGATACCGGAGTACCCCGACATGAGCTCTCTCGCTGCGAGTGTGCGACCGCTTCGACGCTTCGCCTTGGACAACCGGCTGGCAGCCGACCATGCTGCTGCCGAGCTGCGCGCCGACGTACTCGCCGGGCTCGTTCAGCCGGCCGGGAACAAGTGGATGCCCCCCAAGTGGTTCTACCTCGGCGAAGGCAGCGACGACTTCGAGGCGATTGCCACAGCGGTCCCCGAGTACTATCTCGGGCGGGCGGAATCAGAGATTCTCCGGAGCCGATCCGACGAGATCGCGGCGCTCACCAGGGCGAGCACCTTGATCGAACTCGGGTCAGGGTCATCGCAGAAGACACACCAGCTTTTGACGGCGCTGACAGCGAAGCAGTCCCTCCGGCAGCTGGTCCTACTCGACGTCAGCGCCAGTGCCCTGGTCGGCGCGGGCACGCACCTCGTGGACGCGTACCCTGCGCTCGCCATCACGGCTCTCGTCGATGACTACACCGCGGCCATCGACCTGCCGCAAACATCGGGGCCGCGGCTCTTCTGCTTCCTGGGCTCGAGCATCGGGAACTTCACACCGGCCGAGCGGGCCCTGTTCCTCCGACGCTTGCGGAAATCCATGGCCCCAGGCGACCACCTGCTACTGGGAACAGATCTTGTCAAGGCCGAGAAGTACCTCATTCCCGCGTATGCTGACGCTGCAGGTGTGACCTGCCGCTTCAACCGCAATCTGCTGCGGGTCATGAACGATATCCTGGGTGCCGACTTCGACGTCGAGGCGTTCGAGCACGAGGTCCGATGGGATCCCGAGCGCGAGCAGATCAACATGTTCCTGCGTTCGAGTGTGGACCAGATCGCCACCGTTCCCTGCCTTGACTTGAAGATCCCTTTTGCGGCGGGGGAACTGCTCCATACCGAAACGTGCGCCAAGTTCCGCAAGGAGGGTGTCCGGACAGAGCTCTCCGTCGCTGGCCTTGCCCTTGAGAAGTGGTGGGAGGACGAACGCGGTCGCTTCGGGCTCTCCCTGGCGCAGGCAGTTGGAGTAGCGGCGGACTGATTGCTACACCGGACCACCGCGGGGGCCGCGCTGTCGTGGCGGCTCACGGGTGGAGCTGGCCGTTGGCGAGCTGGGCGAGGTGGGGCGGTAGCTGGATCCACATGTGGGCAGTCTCGAAGGTCTTGACCGGCCGGGCGGACTCCCACAGTTCCTGAGCCTCGTGCAGGGCGGCAATCCAGGTGTCGGCCTCCGGGGTGCAGAGCATGTGCGTCAGTTCGTGGATCCGGTCTGCCTCGCACTCGTCGTCCCGCGCGTACGCGCCGTCGATCTCGACGCGGAATTCATGGAACCGCTCCAGCAGATGGACAAGGTCGGGACGGAAGAGATCCGGCCGGGGCAACCTGTCGGTGCCAGGGTCCATCTCCCATCGGCGATAGAACCATCTGTCGTCCGCGGTCCGGGCCACCTGCCCCTCGGGGCCAATGGGATGTCGACCCCGGATCTCGCGGTAGAAAACCACCGCATTGCCCAGCTCGGTGGTCGCAATAGCGCTCGGCGGCCTGCTCATTTCGGATTCCCTTCCTGGGTCAGCTGTCGTCCGCCGACGAGGTGCCTCGGTGGCGGGCCCGGGCGGCGATGGCAAGCCAAGCGGCCTCCAAATCGCCGGAGGCCTGCGTGTAGGCGCCTTCGACTCCGGTGGTCAGATCGGCTGCCCGGGTCAGTGCCCGGGTGAGTTCGGCCAGATCCTCAGTGGCGGCGGCGAGCCGACCGACCGGGTCGTGCGCCAGCAGGTGCCGCACCAGTCACGGGCGACCTTGTGCCAGGCGGTGAGCGCGGCCAGGTCGCGGTCCTCGGCCGCCCGGAGCCGGGACGAGGGCGGCGGATCCGCACGGTCCACAGGGCCCATGCGATCCCGCCCGCGGCAGCGCCGGGAGGACCGCGCTTCCAGCAGCGGTGACCCGGCCACGACGGACTCGCGCGTAGGCCAGCCGGGCGGCGGCCCCTCCCACACCGCCCGGGCATGGAGCCTAGCCTGGAACCGGCCAGTTCCAACTCGCTGCCGATCCGCTCCGGTGCCCGGCTGAGACGCCCGGAGTACCGCGGCACGGCCCCGTAGACCGCGCTACGCGCTGCGTGCAGCAGCACCGGCCCAGCGCCGTTGCCTCCGGGGGCAGGAGATCGCCATTATGCCCCTCCCGTCTCTGAGGTCAGTGCGGCCTCGACCACTACACGCTTTGCGTGGCCGTCCGCGGGCCAGCAGGTGATCAGTGTCAGTTCGGGGCGAGTTGGGGTCTGGGCAGGGTGGCCAGGGACCTGTGCGATCACGTCGACATCGGTGGGCGCGACGGTGCTGATGGAGAAGACCGTGTAGGTGTAGGTGATGCGCTGGTCGGTTGTCACCTCGATCAGCGACCCGGGCGTGATGGCGGTGATGTCGCGCAGGGGCGGGTCGGCGATCCCGGAGCGGTGGCCGGCCAGAGCCATGTTCCCGATCTCGCCCGCCTCCTCGGTCCCGGGGAAGTGGCCGATCCCGGCGGCAAGTTGAGATTCACCGACTCCTTCGTAGATCGGCTCGGCCCAGCCCCGTCCGAGGACGGGGATCCGCAGGACTTCAGTGATCGTCGACCCGCTCCCGGCGGTGTCGGGCTGTGGAGTAGCGGAGGGGTTGGTGCTGCGCCAGGCCGTCAGGGCGTTCCGGGCGGCGGCGGGGGCGGAAGTACTTCGGTCGGATGCGGTCGCCGAGGGCGCGGCCCCGGTCAGCGGATCGCCCGTCGACGGCGCTGTGGTGGGTGCAGCTGTCAGCGCTGCGGTGTGTGCAGGGTGCGTGGTCCAGGCGGTCTGCCAGACCGCGTCGGCGCCGGCTCCGAACAGAGCCACTGCAACAGCTCCGATGATGAGTCGCTTGCGGGTGGACTCGGACAGGGTGATTCGAGGCATGACGGAGATCCAGATGTTGAACCGGGGCGAAACCCGGGCGGGACGGATGCGGCGGGCGCGCCGCATCCGTCCCGCCCGGCAGCGCGCTCCGAGGGCGGACGGTGAGGAAGACTTGGCCCGTCAGGCTCCGGTCTTGGGCAGGACGGTGATGGTCACCGGACGCGGCGTGGGCTTGGGCTTGGCCGGGATGCGGACGTCGCGGACGGACACGGTGACGGTGGCCTGGGCGACGGTGACGCCCTGGTCGGGGGCGAGCAGGTAGCCGTTGACGGCCTGCAACTCGTGGACGGTGTAGCGGCCGGGCGGCAGATCGGCCCCAAAGATGCCCTGGACGTTGGTGGCGCCGGTGGCGACGATCCTCCCGGTAGCGTCCTTGATCTGGAAGGTGACACCGGCGAGCGGCTTGCCGGTGTCGGCGGCGGTCTTGACGATCTTGATGGCGCCGGTGTCCGGGGAGTCGGTGACGGTGATGGTGGTGACCGTGCCGTCGGTGACGGTGACGGTGTGGTCCGCAGCGAGCTGGTATCCGACGGGGGCGGCGACCTCGTGGACATGGTAGAGGCCCGGAACTAGGCCGTCGGCCTCCCAGATACCCCGGCTGTCTGTGGTGCCGGAGGCTACGGTCGCCCCGGCGGCGTCCCGGATCTGGAAGACGACTCCGGCCAAGGGCTTGCCGGTCGCGGCGTCGGTCTTGACGACCTTGATTCCGCCCTTGGGGGCAGTCACGGTCAGCTGGGTCTGGACGCTGGCGGTGGAGGTGCCTCCGGCCACGAGCATCCGCTGCGCGCCGTGGTTGTCCGGCAGGGCGGCGCGCAAGGCGACGGCGGGCAGGGCAGCGGCGGTGGCAGTCAGGTCCAGAGTGCCAGCTGCGGTGGGGGTGATGTCGGTGGTGGCGGTGCCGTCGGCGCCCGTGGTCACGGTGGCAGGCGCGGAGGTGCCTGCGGTCACGGTGACTGCGACGTCGGGCAGTCGGTGGCCGCTGGCGGAGACGACGTCCAGGGAGACGGCCGACTTCTGGCCGATCGTCGCACCGGCGGCGGGGTGGACTTCGAGCGTGTAGGGGCCAGCGTACTCGGTCGCCTCCTCAAGGTACTGGTTCGCGAAGAGCTTCGCGCTGGGCGAGACGTTGGGGTAGTCCAGGCGCTGCAGGGCGCGGGCGCCGTCGGGCAGTGCGTAGGGGGTGCCGGGATTGAGCAGGCTGTAGCTGGCGGCGTCGACTGCGGCGGCCTGGGCGTCGCTGGACGTCTGTCCATGGGTGGACAGGATGTAGGCGGTGCGGGCGACGTTCTCGGCCGGCACGGTGGCACCGGTGAGTTTCGAGGTCCAGTTGGTTGCGATGACCGGCGCGCTGTAGCCGCCGGATCCGTCGGGACCCACCAGATCCGGATCGGCGCAGTAGGCCAAACCCACCAGGCCGGGGATGGCTGCGCCGGGCGGGCCGTAGGCGCCGATGTGGCTGGTGCCCGGGGTCCCCTGAGAGTCGGGGATGAGGAATCCGGGTCCCCAACGGTCGGCAGCGTGGGCGGCCGGGGCGAGGAACAACCCCGCGCCGAGGGCGGTCGCGGTGGCGAACACGATCGCGGTTCGGCGTCGTGTGCGCGGCAGCGCCGACGCCGCGGCGGGTGACAGATTCATGAACGTCTCCTAATGGTGGCATCCGAGAGCGGCCAGGCTCCTGCAAGTGCCTTGCCTGGCCGTCCTCGGCACCGGGCGTCGCACGACGCCCGGCATCTACAGACACAGGGATCGAGCGGCAGGGACCGCAGCGACCTCGTCGGTGGACGAAGCGGGTGGCGCCCTGACCTGTTGCGAAAATAGCTGCGAGCTCACCGACAGCAGCGCAGAGCCGGCGCCGCAGGTCCCTGCACGCGGGACATCGGATTTCGCAAGCCTCCTCCGTCCCGCTGCGCGGGACGGAGGAGGTGGATCCTGCCAAGGCCGCCCGTCAGGCGCCAACTGGAATCCCGCGGACGTAGGTCGGTATTCCGTCGAATTCCCCTCCGGAACGCACAACTGCTCAATCGCCGACGGGATTGAACCCCGGTATCCGACCTGTGAGATTTCTTCCAGGCGAAGGAAACTCCTGTCGCCCAGAAAATGTTTCTGGAGGCACGAATGGCCGGACAGATGACGCTAGCGAACTGGCTTGCCCGAGAAAACCAGCCGATGGATGGATGGTCTCCTCTCAAGGGAACGAAGACACAGGTCGCCCTACTGGAGGCGGCAATAAAAGCGATGGTCAAGGCCATCCCGACGCGCATGGTCACGAAAGACATGCCGCGGGTCGCCGCATACGGGACCTTCCAGGAACTCATCACTGGCGTACCAGCCAAATTCGCCGCAGCCCCCCGCACGACCGAACTTCTGCGAGCCATGGAGGGTAGGACGCTCATCGACCTGTTCGCTGGGGTAGGCGGAGTGACACTCGCTGGACTCAGGTGCGGGCTGAAGGTGGAGGGATATAACCACTTTCCGCACGCCGTGGCGATCAATGCGCTCAATTTCTCCGGTAGGCACTTCGTTGCTGACCTAGGAGAGATGGAAGAAATTCTCCTAGGGAAGCGCTATGCGTGCCCCGGGCCGGTGCCCATGGGGGAAGCTGACCTGGCGTGGAACTCGGCCCCCTGCCCGCCCCATTCGCAGGCGCGCATCGAAGGCCAGCAAAGCCTGAACGTCCAGGCGACAGCGGCAGCCCGCAAAGAGGCGCTCATGAAGGCCCGGGTCGCGGCACATTCGGTCCTTGATTTTGCCCGCAACAATCGGCTCCCATTTTTCTTCACCGAGAATGTGATTCCATTCGCCAAATGGACAGATCATAGTCGCTGGCTGCAGGAATGGCAGGACCGCGGATACGTCACCATCCAGCTCTCTCTCAATGCGCGCTTCTTCGGAGTAGCGCAGAACAGAGACCGGCTTATATACGTTCATGTGCGTCGAGACATGATTAGGAAGATCGACCTCTCATTCACGGTTCCGGCCTGGTGCTCTCCATGCCGGAGAGAGGTCTCCTCGGTGCAACGATTCAAGCGAAACTCCCGCACCCAAACCGTGAACACCTACGGGGTGTACGGACGCCAGTACGTCATGGCGTGCCCCCGCTGCGACGACGAGGTCCATCCGCCAGCCAGACCCATGGCGGACCACATCGACTTCTCCGACATCGGCACGTCGGTTGCTGAGCGGGGGGTCTCCTTCGATCCTTCCAGGGCCCGCATCCAGGCAGGGATCGACCGTCTGCAGGCGCTGGGGCTACCGCCTCAGCCCATCATGATCAGGCAGGACTACAACCAGGACCCGGCCCACAAGCGACCGGGAATCCCGGTAAGTGACCTGGCTCCCACTATCGGCTGCCGACAGGTCTTTGGATTCGCCTTCCATCCGTCGCTCGCTGCACCTGGCCTAGACGGCCAGGGGCATCTCAAGCGCTGGCCACGGGCTGAGGAATGCACCTTCCGCATGGCAAAGCCAATGGAACTCGCAATGATGCAGGGCTTCCCGCCCGATATCCATCTCGGTGAAGCTGCCCTCGGGAACAAGCGCTACGCGACAGTGATGGTCGGCAACGCCGTACCGCCTCAGGTCGCCGAGGGCGTCATGGCACGCGCGTGCATGGCTCTCGCTAGCTAAGTCAATGGCCTGGCCTCGAATTCCGCCAACCGCTGCGGATCCTAGGCCAGGCCATTGACTTTGCCCAGCCCTGGTCCCGCGACTGTGGAGCAACACTGGGATTGATCTGCACGCCCGTACCTTCGAGAGTCTGCGATGAGGCTTTCCCGAGATGAAATTTCCCCTCATCGGTCAGCTGGAAATTGTATTGGAGCGAGGGAGAAGTGATCTACATTGCCACTCCCTCCGGGGAGAAGATAAGAAATGCGATGACGGCTGGCCTGCTTGCCTGCATGACCACGCCGGCATCGCGCAGCCGCATACCACCATTCTCCAAGTGGGCAGCCGACAACGGCAAGTACGGCAAGGGCTGGCCCGGCGACTACAAATGGTTCAGGTGGCTTTCCGAACAGGCTCTCGTAAACGATCCGCGTCTGTGTCTCTTGGCCGTCGCACCCGATGAGCCAATGAACGCGAAGGAAACCCTCAGAATCTCCCGTCCATGGCTCGAGCCCATCCGCGCCCTGGGCCTTCCAGTCGCCTTTGCGGCGCAGGACGGGTGCGAGGAGCCAGGAATGATACCGGAATGGGACGAGTTTGACGTCCTGTTTATCGCCGGGTCGACGGCATGGAAGATCGGTCCGCACGCCAGGCAACTATGCCAGGAAGCGAAGGAGCGTGGCCTCTTCGTGCACATGGGTCGAGTCAACTCGCGAGAGCGGCTGAGAATCTCCCAGGCATTCGGCTGTGACAGTGCAGACGGCACATATCTGGCGTACGGCCCTGATCTGCTGCTCCCCAAGCTTCTTTCATGGCTTGACGAACTGAACGGTAGCGAGGAGCTGTTCTGACTTCGACGCGGAGGCTCCCAACAGCGAACTGACCTGCACGGACGCACCGCCGCAGGGTGAACGCGCAGCTGCAGCAAGGCAGTACATCGTCATCGCGGGGCACGGCGACACGGGGGAGGAAGTGACTACCCTGGCCGCTTGGAGCCCCCTGGCGTAGGTGAGGAGTGATTCACGTGAGCCCTGTCGCAGATCCGTCGCTCTGGGATATCGACGCGCTGGACGGGGGAGTCGAATGGACCGCAGCACCCGGCTATCAACCCCCGGGGTGGTACACGGCTGGCAGGTCGACGCCAGCCCATATGCCGTCGGCGCAGGCCCATGTCCCGTCGGCAGTCACGCCGCTCACGCTCGAGGCGCCGCAGAGGAAGGGTGCAACACAGCCCTTCCTCAGGGCGGTTGCCCGCGCCGAGGCGCCCCAGCAATTCCCCGCCTCCTCGCTGACCCGCTCACCCCCACCTTCCGTATTGCACATCCCACCGATCCCTCTCACACCGCCAACTGCCTCCGGGCCCGCCACAACGCAAGGACCAGGCTTGGCCCCCGCGCCCGGGATCTCGGAGCCCACTGGCGAAGCTGCCGGCCGAGACGGAGGGCTGGGCTATACGGCCGCCGTGGAGCTCTCGCCAGCACGACTGCTGCGTCAACCGGCGGCCGCGCGGTGGTCGGCTCCCCGTCTACGCCTGCGTTCCTCGTCCGGAGACGAGGAGCGCCAGCGCAAACTGCTCGTCATCCGCACTCCTGTGACGACGTCTCACCGGATCGCCGTCATCAGTCTCAAGGGCGGAGTGGGCAAGACAACGACGACCATGGCGCTGGGCGCCACCCTTGCCACCGAACGGCGGGACAAGGTGATCGCTATCGATGCCAACCCGGATGCAGGAACACTTGGACGAAGGGTCGCCCGCGAGACCAGCGCTACGATCCGCGATCTCGTCGCCGCCGTGCCCCACCTTCGTACGTACATGGACGTGCGCAGGTTCACCTCCCAAGCTCCCAGCGGCCTTGAGATCGTCGCGAACGACGTAGACCCCGCGGTCTCGCAGACGTTCAACGACCAGGACTACCGGCAGGTGATCGGCCTGCTGGGACAGCAGTACCCCATCATCCTGACCGATTCCGGAACAGGGCTTCTCTACAGTGCGATGCGCGGAGTCCTGGACCTGGCCAACCAGCTGATCGTCGTGGCGACGCCCAGCGTTGACGGAGCCAGCAGTGCATCAACCACCCTGGACTGGCTTTGTGCCAACGGCTATGCGGAGCTCGTTAGCCGCAGCATCACCGTGGTGTCGGGAGTACGCGAGGCCTCGAAGGCAATCCGCGTAGAGGACATCGTCAACCACTTCGCGACGCGCACCCGGGCCGTGATCAGTGTCCCCTTCGATGAGCACCTCTCCACGGGCGCCGAGGTCGATCTTGAGCAGATGAAGCCCCGGACGCGCGCGGTCTACTTCGACCTGGCTGCAGCCGTGGCGGAAGGCTTCCCCCAGCCCATCCGCAGCTGATGCCCGTTTGCCTCCCCCGCAGACTTGCTTCACGGTGATTCAGTGCTTGGCTGCCTGAGCAACAGAGGGAGAGCGCGCCCGGGACCGCCGCCCCAGTCAAGCTGAGGCGGCTGTTCGGCATCACCGAGTCGACCTCACTATGTCGGCGCGGCCAACCCCGAGCGCACCGCGAGATTGCCGCGGCCAGCAGCCTCTGCGCGCCGCAGGAGACCCATTCTCGCCCGGTCACCAAAGCCTCATCTGAACGTGATGTGCAACGCCTCGATCGCCGGGGCGTAGGTGGTCAGCTGCGCACTTCCTCTTCGTAAAAGGCGGCGACCTGCGCCGTGTAATAGTCGCACGCCTCGTCGGTGAACCGACGGACAACGTAACCGCCGCACTTGGAGCACCAGCGGTTCTGCTGCTCGTTCCAGGCCATGCCCGCCGGCGAGAAGGGAGAGAAGTCGGCGGAGCCGCGCGGCCGGGGGAGGAGAGGAAGGAACTCCTCCAACGTCAGGAGCCGGTGCCACTCCGGCTCCAGCGACGGTGCGTGCTGGCAGCCCAAGCCGTGGGACTTTCGGCTCGCCCACGAACTGTACGCCCGAGGGTCGTACTCCTCGCCAACCGGGTCAGAGGCGTAGACCTGCACTGAGGCCAGCGGCCCGAGCGGGACGCCCATCTGGAACGGCTCCAGCGTGAAGCACCGGAAGTCGCTATACCCGTGGGCCCGCTCCTGAACGAAGATCCACCCGAGCGAGAAGTTCTCGCGGAGCCGGTAGGGCAGCGTGCGCAAATCAGCGTCCGGCGCCACCGCGGCCCACGCTGCCCGGTCCTGCTCCGGCTGACCGGGCGGGGTGTAGGGGCCGTTGGGAATCCTCGGGTAGGCGGCGCTCAGGCACCACGGACTCCCGTGGCAGCTGCGAGCCGGGCCGCGGCGATTGCTCTCCATGTCGGCAAGGCTACCCAGTGACCGCCAGTTCTCGACACCTGCGGAACCCGCCCCGTTGACGGCCGCCGAAATCGGCGAAGCGCCGAGTGCGCAGCCACCCCTCTCTGGGATTCCGTGAACCTGCGCGCTTCCCGAGAACCAGCACCCCAAGCCCTCGATCGTGAATCGGACGTCGCGGGGTGCGATGCTGCTACAACTCCTACCGCTGGTCCCAACCTGGGAGGGCTGCGCGGCCCTACCTCACCCGGGGTCTGGCGGGACGCGCTCTGGGCTCTGCAGGGCTCGTCCTACGAGGCCGGCCGGGTCGACCCCGGTGCGCGGCCTACTGGAGAGGGCAGCACCCGGATATGACAACCGGGGCCGGGGCCGGGGGCGGGATCCGGGTCGGGCTCGATCGAGGCGAGGAGTTCGTACGGACGCCAGATCGGCGAGTCGCTGTGCCCCCGGTCCCAGCGCGGCGCCCCGGTGAGCGCGACGATCCGGTGCGCCGGGAACCGCAGCGTACGGTGCCGACCGCCCGGACTCAGGCCCACACCCGCCTCACCCACCGACTCCAGCGTGCCGAACACACTCGCCCACACCGCTTCGCCGCCCGCGCGTCCACACAGCACGTCCAGTCGCAGCACCGACCAGCGCAGAGAGGGCAGCATCTCCTCCAACAGCTCCAGCTCTCCGATCCCGCCGGGAGTCCAACACAAGTACCCCTCACGCAGATCCGACGCGGTCCGGAAGACCCGCTCCGGCGACTCGGCCGTGCGCATCCCGCGCTTCGCACGCTGCGCCCGACGCTGCTCCTGAACGGCCACCGAGGCCACCTGCGGCTCGCCGTCGCCGTCACCCGGCAGCAACGGGAACGCGATGCGGACCAGTTCCCTCGCCGCCTCCAGGTCTGCCGGGCCGTCGACGAGGGACCCGCCGGCGGTGAACCGGGTCTGGTAGTGCCGCGGCTGGGCGGCCTGCTCGGCCTCCAGTTTGGCGACCAGGTGTGCGGGGGCAGCGATTACGGCAGCCCAGGACGGCCCGGCGGCGTCGCCGCCGTTCCACGACTCGTAGTCCTCCACCTTTCGGTAGCCGTAAGGGACGACCGGGCCCAGGACCGGGGACGCTGCCAGGTAGGCGATCGGGGAGTCCCGCACACCGGTCAGCGGCCAGTCGTGGACCAGCAGCAGTCGGCGCGAGGCGTCCGCGGCATCGGCCTCGAACGCTTCCTCCAGCCGGCCGCAGGCGTCCGCCACGGCGTGCGGCCACCACAGGGCCAGCTCGTGATCGGCCCAAGCGGACGGGGTGAGGTGCTCACCGCCGCGAGTGCGCGGCGCCGGGAGTCGGGTGACGTCCACGACATGCGCCTTGGCCAGTTCCCTGGCCACCGCGGACTGCACCACGGCCGCCGCGCGGTCCGCCGCAGCGCCGCGCGAGCGCGCGGCCAGCCACACCCCGGAGACCAGCAACCACAGATCCACCGCCGGGTCCCTGCCGTACATCCGCCGCTCTTCACCCACGACCCCGCACACCGCAGCGCTCACCTGGTCCAGAACGCGGCGCTGCTCGCTGTCCACGCAGGCCCGGACCGCGTCCCGGGCACCGTTGTAAACCTCGACCTCCGGGCAGTCGGCAGCGTAGGCGTCCAAGAACTCGAGGCGCCCGGCGGTGATCCGCTGCCAGGCACCGGCGAGCGCGGCGGCGTCGTCGGTCAGGCCCTGGTCCGCGCGTGCCCGATCCAGCCAACGGTCGAACTGCTCCTGGTCGCCGGGGGCGATGCCGGCGGCGTGACGGGCATAGCGGAGCCAGGTGTGCGGTTGCTTGTCGGCCCGGGCGCGAGTGACGGTGTCCTGGTGCCCGACAACGAACGCGGCCGCCCGCCACAGCGCCTCGGCCGCGTCCGGCACCACGATCGTGCATTTCTTGCAGACCTGCCCGAACACCTCCAGCAACGGGAAAGAGGCCGCGCCCGCGGCGGGCTTGGCGTACTGGCAGGTTCCGTAATGGAAGCCGCGCCGCAGGTCGGAGGGAGGGACGTGGTACTTCGCTCCGCCTCCTCCGGTGAGCGCGACCCGCACGCGGGCCAGCGCAGGCAGTGTGAGGTCCAGGGCCGCCAAGGCATTGGGAGAGAGCGCGGGAAGCGAGGAGTCCGCCACTTCAGCCCCCGACCTGCCAGGACGCGGCCGCCGCATGGGGGCCGAGTGCTCCGCAGGCGCACGGCGTGGATGCGGTATCCAGGACGGCGGGGAAGAGCTGGGACCAGGCCAACAGGGAGGCGGTCCACTGCTCGGCCAGCAGCGCGTGCACCTCCTCCTCCCCGTCCGCTGCGCCTTCCTGGCGCAGGACCGCATGGGCGAGCCCGTGGCAGGCGATGTTCAGCAGCGCCTCGCGCTGGTCGCACGACTGCCGCAGCGGATTGTCCCCGGCCACGCTCAGGTGCCGGTAGACGTCGGCCAGGTACTCGCAGACCACGCCATCCCCGGCAGCGTCCATAGCCAACAGCGTATCGTCGGCCAGACCTGACAAGAACGCCGCAGTATGCGCCCCGGCGTCGCCGTCGGCATGCAGAGCACGGGAGTTGAAGGCCAGACAGGCCCGCCGCAGGAGACCGCCAAGGGCCGGAGCGTTCGTCACCCGACCAGCGTAGTGGTGTCCGCCCCCTGGGAGCGCACGGACCAGATCCTCACGGACGGCGGCCCAGAGCGCCTCCCGGTACCTGGGACGACGACGGCGAATCAGAGCACGAGGTGAGCGACGCCAAGGTTGCTCGGCTCAACCGTGAGGTCTGCCGCCTCCGTTCCACTGCCACCACCGTCGGCTCGGACCTGCTTCAGCAGATGCCAAACTGCGTTTGGGTCCAAGCCGATTCAGCCTATTACCGCTGGTCGCCCAGTATTGTCCGCGCCTAGTGATCATGAACGGTGCGTGAGTCGATAACCCTGCACGCGGATGGGATTGACCCACAGAAAGCTTACCTGCGAGCTTGGTTGAGGCCCAGGGCCACAAGGTACTGCACCCGAGTGCCTGTCGACCTCGACGTTTGCAATCGGGTCGGGGGACAACCTAGATTGTCCCCTATGAGACTGGGGGAAGTGACAGGCCCGGATCCCAGCCAGGTTGGCCCGCTCCGTGAGGCCCTGGAGTCCCTAGTAGAGGACTTGCTGCACACTGCTGAAGACCAGAGCGACCGGGGCAGCACTAACCAGGCTCCCGCGGCTCGACATCTCAGACGCATGAGGACACTGACTCTCCTTTCGCTTGCATGCGCTCAAGCCACCGATCACGAGGCGGCATCTGCCCTGAAAGCCGGAGCCAGCTTTAGCGATGTAGGGCCCGCCTGCGGGATAACGAAGCAAGCAGCCCGCAGGCGATTCGCCGCCAAGGCTGGCAACCAAGTAGTCGTGGTCATCTCGCGCCGTCGCCGCATCCACCGCGCTCCGGGCGGCCATAGCGAGAGGTTCGGCGAGGTTGGAGGCGCGGCCCAATACGCCTCCGACCGGAAACCTTGGGCTGTCGGAGACGACGTCAGGACTGCTGCCCGCCACGCCGTGGTGGCAGTGGACGGCATAGTCAAACGCGTTTACGAAATTGACCCCGCACATTGGCAGCCGTGCGGGAACCACAAGTGGGCATTTGAGGGCCGCCCGCTCACTCCCGGGGAGACGGCACTACTCCACAACAAAGGCACGCTCCCGTTCGCCATCGGAGACGCTTGCCCCACCCGTGCAGGTGGCGCATACCGGCCGCACTGGTTCTAGACAAGGAACAGACCATGGAAGCAAAGGAATACAACGACCTTCTTGCACAGCTTCGAACGTTGCGGGATGAAATCAAACCGCTCCAGCGGAGCATCAGCAAGCTTGAGGGCCAACGCGACACGATCCTCAGCAAGGCTGCGCAGTACCAGAACGCCCAGGCCCCGCGCATGGCAACATCCGCCGGCATGACGATCGCAGATGTTGCCGCCCTCACGGGCCTGGGCAACGCGGAAGTCACCTCTCAGCGGCAGCCCGAACCGGAGCCGGACAACGCAGGTTCACTGCAGTCGACCTGTCAGGGAGCCCTCGCTCCGCCCCTGCGCCCGACCGGCAGGAAGTCCGACCCGGCGGAAGCCCCGGCTCCGGAGACGCCTGCGGCAACCGCCCAGAGCGACGACCATTCGGGAGTCCCGGTCGCACCTGTCCTGCCGAGCATGGCCCCTGCGAAGACCTCCACCTTCACTTCGGAGGCGCCCACGAGTCGCGCACTGCCCTCGATCCCAGAAGGCGAACCCGGCGACAACTGGCTCACACCCACACCCAAACTCTTCACCACACACCCGAATTTTGTTCAGACGCCACGTCAGATGGCCTTCCTGGACGCCACCACAGGCGTACTGGTCCACAAGGACGGACCAGCGGTGCGACTGGAACTCGGCTCAGGCTCAGCCGCCGAGATTATCAGCGCCGTGTACGCATCGGTCCCCGCGACCATCGAACGGATCTACATCACCGCAGGCGCTCCGTGGCTACGCGCCGCGGACCAGTACCCCTACCTCGTCGACGCCGTCTCCGCGTGGCTCAACGCACCCGTGCCCGGCTGGAAGGTCGAAGCCACCCGCGGCAAAGAACGCGATGCCGGGCACTTCGTTCATGCACGTCATCCCGTAGGGCGTTGGCAACGGGGCGACCAGCACACGGAGATCCGAGCCGTTTCCGAATGGTTCGACACCGAGGGTGCCGACCCGACCGTGGTTCGCGAGGCATTCGTCCTAGTGTGGCGCCACCTTCAGCACCAGTGGCCCAACGAGGGAGTCCTCATGGGCTCGCCGAGCCAGACAGGCCGCGATCTGTGGGCTCGCACCATTCCCACCAAGAGCAACACCAAATGGCCTGACGGATACCCCGTGCTCAGCGAGGAAATCCGAGGACTCCTCCATGCCACAGCAGGCCAGGGACGTAATGAGATCATTGCCCCGCCGCGCGTACCGGACCAGCTTCCCCGCGTTACAGAATTGGACCGCACTTTTGCCTATGCCAAGCACTGCTGGAGCGGAGGCATCGGCACGCCCAGGCGCATGACCGCAGCGGGATTCGCATCCCTGAGCGAAGAGGATCAGATCAACGCCCTGTATGCACCATCGCACTGGCAGGTGAGAGTAACGGTTCCGGCAGGATGGGACCATGTGGGTATCCTGCCCGCCCCAGCGCCGGGCGACCGCGCGTGGTACTACCCCCACGCTCCCGGGCAGACATTCACCACCTGGGCAGGAGGTGCCGAGATCACGCTCGCCCTCCGCAACCCCATCTCCCCGTGGAAAGTCGAGATCCTTGACGGCCTGGTGTGGGACGCAGGTGCACCACTGCGCGAGTGGTCCACCAAACTCAGGGAGGCGTGGAGCTCGCTGAGAGCACAGTCCAAGATCCACGGGGACCTCCGCGTCCGGATGGCTGCGCACCTTGCCTCACGAGCCGTGAGATCGATCCTCCTCTACGCGATCGGCGGCTTTGCGCAGCGGCCCCGCACGACTACAGGAGTGGTCCCCGTGGGGTCCGAGGCCGAAATCCCCTCCAGGGCCGTCATCATCGGCAATGACGGGAGGCACTACACATGGCGCCTCGAGGAGGGCTTCACGCGGAACCCCAACGCACAACCGCAATTGGCTGCGGGGGTGTGGTCTGCGGCTCGCGCTGCACTCCTGTCCACACGCATGCGGGAAGACAACGTCTCTGTCGGAGCGCTCCACCTTCCTGCTGGCTCGGTCCTTGCGTTCCGCACCGACGCCATCTACACCTCAGCCCCGGATGTTCAGTGGCCCTACCACGACGAGCCTGGGGACTACCTCGTCAAGGGCTACATCCCCAACCCGATCGCAGCACCAACGAATGAGGAAGAGTTCCTTGCCATGCAGGCCGCCGGACGCGAACACATGAAGGGACACGCAGCCGCAGTGTTGCCCCGATGACGCCACGACGCGGCAACGGCGGCCCCGCCCAGCGGGGCCGCCAGGCCGCCCCGCCCGCACTGAACGAAGCGGCGAGGCTCACCACTGAGTTGCTGGACGCCGGCTTCACGAAGAAGGACGTCGCCACCATCATCGACCGGGACTCGTCTCTCGTGAGCCAATTCTTCAGCCACAACAAGGGTGCGTCCTTCGTCGAGGCACTCCGAAACGCCGTAGAAGCTCTCCACATTGGCGTCGCCAGCGATGTCGAGGACCTCAAGGCGATCGCGACCGCTCATATCACGAGACGGACAACTTCAAAGGGGACAGCGGCGCGAGTCCGGATCAGCGACATCGTCCTGACCCAGCACCA
>Ga0302314_10003535_pt1 | contig 28769 bp, 27 predicted proteins | sample III_Palsa_N2_3_FD_200533 | JGI IMG/M metagenome (GOLD analysis project Ga0302314, IMG submission 200533) | Peat permafrost microbial communities from Stordalen Mire near Abisko, Sweden - III_Palsa_N2_3 | ecosystem: Environmental > Terrestrial > Soil > Palsa > Peat permafrost | place: Sweden...
GCCCTGCGCGGGCGGCGGTCACTTCGTGACGTGTGATCCGCGTCGCGTCGCTCCTCCCGATGGTTGGCACGAGCTTTAGTTTGCGACCCTCGGGAGCACCACACGAAGCGGTATACACACCACGAAGTGGTCGCCGCCCGCGTAGGGCGCTTTATGCGTCTAGTTCGGAGAGCGCCGCGCGCATCTCGCCTGCATCGTTCCAGGCCATGCGCAGGCCGCTCGAGACTGGGCGGGCACCCATCAGGCGGACGATCCGCATAGCGACGGTCACAACGCGCGGTACGACGTTGTCGCGCCACAGGGTCGAGAGCGGGCGGATGTCGCCGTTCGAGTCGGGGTGGTAGACGCGCTCGTCCCAGGTGCGTGAACCCTCGGGGAAGTGTGGGTAGTCGCGGATGGCGTCGAGCGTCGATTGCAGGATGCGGTGCTTCCAGGGTTCGCGATACTGCGGCATGAAGAGCAGGTGACTCTTGCGCTCGCGACGGACCTCGTGGACGAACTCGTTGAAGCTGGTTGCGTGGGTGAGGTTGACGTTCGCGTTGGGCTCGATGCCGTGGCGGTCGCCGCCGGAGATGACGAGCTGGTTCCACTGGCCCGCGAGGGTGGAGACCTCGGAGTTCTCTTTCCAGGTGCGAAGGCCGTTGAGCTCAAGGGCGTGGATGTACTGGCCGTTGAGGGCGAGGAACTCGTTGACCGAGACGCCGTGACGATCGGCGCCGACGCGGTAGAGATCCCAGAGTGGGTGGTTGAAGATGATGAGGACGCCGGGGATCTCGTCGAGCTCGGCGAGGATTTCGGTGAGGAGTGTGGGCTTGCGGGTGGCGAGGGGGATGGCGGTGAAGTCCGCGAGGCGCTGCTGCCAGGCGACGCCGTCGGCGCTGGGCAGATTGTGGATGCCGAGGTGGAAGGCGGTGGGACCAAAGGGGACGGTCCACTCGAGCGAGATGGGAATGTGGCGCGCGGAGGGGACGTTGCGCAGCAGCAAGGGCGCCTGGATGTCGTCGTGGTCGGAGAGCGAGACCAGGGCGGGGAGCTGAAGGAGGTTCTGGATCTGATCCTGCTCGAGGTCAAAGGCGAGCTTGGGGGTCAGCGGCGGGGTCCAGTAGCTGGCGCAGTAGTTCGGGCGGATGCCGGTGCGCTCGTGAGAGCGGTTCTCGGCCCAGCGCATGATGGGCTGGAGCATCTTGAAGTCCTGGCTCATCTCGGCGATGAAGTCGAGGGTTTCCTTCGACTGGTTGGTGTGGCTATGCAGGGAGACGCCGGTTGCGAAGCCTTCCGCTGCTTTCGGCTCGCGCCAGAGATACGAGATGCTGGACTGACTCATGTGATGCCCCCGGAGGATCGGCATGCTCGGATGAGGAACTTGCGACTAGTATCGAGAGCCGATGTGACGGGGATATGACTGCACAGAGAACGGTGCTTCAAAATCGGCGAAATGGTGCCGATTTGGGTACACAAAGGTTGTATGGACAGGGGATACAGCTCTTGTCCTTCCGGACGGGCGCCCTGCGCGGGCGGCGACCACTTCGTGGTGTGTGATCGCTTCGCGTGGTTTTCCCTGCGGTTGGGTGGAGATTTTGCCTAGCGGGTTTTGGCTATGCCGGGGCCCAGGATCTCTTGTGCGGAGGGGGCGGGGGTGGTGGGGATGTTCTGCTCGGGGGCTGCGGGGTCGAGGTGGTGGGCGAGGAGGTCCTGCTGGAGGATGCGGAAGGCCTCTTCGGGGGTGTCTACATATTGGAAGAGGTCGCGGTCCTTCATGGCGATGGCGCCCTTCTCGGCGAGCAGGTCGAGGTTGATCACGTTCTTCCAGTAGCTGGAGCCGTAGATGAGGATGGTGATCTTGCCCGCGAGCTTGTTGGTCTGCTGGAGGGTGAGGATCTCGAACATCTCGTCGAGGGTGCCGAAGCCGCCGGGGAAGACGACGAGGGCTTTGGCGAGATAGGCGAACCAGTATTTGCGGGTGAAGAAGTAGTTGAACTCGAAGTTGAGCTCGGGGGTGACATAGGGGTTGGGGAACTGCTCGAAGGGGAGCTTGATGTTGAGGCCGATGCTCTTGCCGCCTGCCTCCCATGCGCCGCGATTGGCGGCTTCCATGATGCCGGGGCCGCCGCCGGAGGTGACGACGAAGCGGTGCCGGGTGCCGGGGAGGGTCTTCGACCAGCTGGCGAGGAGGAAGGCGAGCTTGCGGGCGTCTTCGTAGTAGTGGGCCATCTCGACGGCGGAGGCGGCGAGGCGGAGCTTGAGGGCGGAGGCTTCGCCGGCCTCGATCTCTTCGGGGGTGGCGGGCTGCTCGGCGTGTGGGGCAGGGGTGACGGAGCCGGTGTTCTCGAGGAGCTGGAGGGCCTGGGTGGCCTGGTCGAGGCCGTGGAAACGGGCGGAACCGAAGAAGACGACGGTGTCTTCGATGCGCTCGCGGCGGAAGCGGGCGATGGGCTCGGAGTACTCGGAGAGGATGCGGAGCATGCGGGCGTCGGGGGAGTTGAGGAAGTCGGTGTTCTCGTAGGCGAGAGGGGCGCGCTCGATGGGGTCTGGGCTGGCGCCGGGCTTGGGGACGGACTGATCGGGCTGGGGCTGGTTGCTCATCGTTCTCCGGGGTGCGACGCGGTTGAGCTGGGGCTAGCTGCGGACTGGGGCTAGCTGCGGGATTCGCGATAGTGGACGGCCTCGGAGATGCCGATCCAGATGTCGAGCAGGCCGAGGCCGGAGATGGCTCCGCGGACGGCGCCGAGGTGGAGGAAGCGGGCTAGCTGCGGGCGGGACTCGATAAAGAGATTCTGGTCCCACATGCGGGTCCACCAGGGGAGGATCATGACCAGGACACCGAGGTAGACGCAGAAGAGGACGAGCACGAAGAGGGAGATGCGCTGCAGCCAGATGGGGGCGGATTTGAGGGAGGCGCCGGTGGGCAGGGCTTCCGGATCGTCTGCCATTGCGGGCGCGGGAAGCGGTGGGATGCGCTGCGCGTCCGGATCGGGGAAGAGTTGTGGCTGCACAGACATCAGATTCTTACTTTGACAGGAGCAGAGCGGTTCGGCAATCTCTGGTGGTTGCTGGGAGAGTGGGAAGAAGCTGGAATTTGCCGGTTGGGGAAGGAGAACAGGTCCCCCTCCCCCTCCCCCTATTCCGTGCAAAGTCTTCGAAACAAGGAAGATAGCAGGGGACTTCCATTTTAAGGCGACGAAGCCGGAGAGAGGAACTGCGGTTTCCGGGTGAATGGAGCGGTATTTGGGCGTGGTTTGGAAGCCCTGATGTGTCAAGTCGGGCCTGGTGGTTAGACGAGGGAGGGAAGTGGTTGCTTTGGAATGCGATATGGCCCGCTCATAAGGAGAGCGGGCCGTATCGTTTTGATCAGAGAATCGGGTTGCAAAAAATTAGCGGTGACCGCCGCCGCCGTGCTCTCCACCGCCACCGCCGCGGGGCGCGCCGTGGAAGCCCTGAGCGCCTGCAGCGTGCTCGTTTGCGGGCTCGTGGCCGGCGTTGCCGACGTGGCCGTTGCCGTCGCGGGCCTCATTGCCCTGGAAGTGGTTGAAGGGCTGCGAGCCGCGACCCGGCATGGGGCCGTTGTAGCCATGGTGGGGATCGTAGCGGTTGTCGACGTGGCCGTAGAAACCGTGCGGGCCGTGGAACCAGGGGCCTGCTCCGATGAAGAGGCCGCCGTTGAACCAATCCGGGCCGTAGTAACCGTAGGGAGCGCAGTCGTAGGGGGCATAGTCGAAGTAGCCGTAGGGGCAGCCTGGCGCGGCGCCGATGTTGACGGAGATCTGCGCGGGTGCAGTGGCGAGGGATGCTCCGGTGAGGAGTGCTGCGGCGAGGGTAGCGAGTGCGAACGTTCTCGAGCGGGACATAAATCCTCCAAGATCTCTTCGATTAGAGGCCTTTGGGCGACGGGGAGTTGTGCGTGGGCGGGATTTGGTCGTTGCGGCGCTTGAATCGAGCGAAGGTGCGGGAGATTTGGGGTGTGAGGCTGGCGGGTGCGGGATCAGGCGGCGCGGATTAGGATCAGGCTATGGCTTCGAATGAAACGACCGCACCTCCTGTAGCTCGCCAACACGCTTCCACCGGACCGGCTGGGCCGGTGGTGCCGGAACCCAGTCATGCGGAGCGGGTCAGGACCCTGGTGTCGCTCGCGACGGTGGCGACGCTTTCGACGCAGTCGAAGAAGCATCCGGGGTTTCCGTTTGGGTCGCTGATGCCGTTTGCGATCGATGAAACGGGGCGACCGATCTTCCTGATCAGCAATATGGCGATGCATACGCAGAACCTGAAGGGAGATGCGCGATGCAGTTTGTTTGTGGGGCAGGTGGCGGCGGATGGGGACCCGCTGGGCGCGGCGCGGGCGACGCTGGTGGGGAAGGCCGAGCCGGTTCCGGAGGCGGAGATCGGCGCGGTGAAGGCGATCTACCTGGCTCGGCATGAGAACAGCCGGTATTGGGTGGACTTCGCGGACTTTGGGTTCTTCCGGCTGGAGTTGATCGACGTCTACTATGTGGGCGGATTTGGGGTGATGGGGTGGGTTGCAGCGGAGGAGTATGCGGCGGCGAGCGCTGACCTGCTGGCGACTGTTGGGCCGGGGATGATGGCGCATATGAACGAGGGCCATGGCGACTCGATGGTTTTGCTGGCGCGGGTGCATAGCGGGATTGTGGCGTCCGAGGCGGCGATGACGTCGATCGACCGGCTGGGGTTTACGCTGCGGCTGAAGACGGCGGATGGGATGAAGGGGACGCGGATTAACTTTCCAAGGGAGGTTACGGACCCGCGGGAGACGCGAGTGCTGCTGGTGGAGATGGTGGGGGCGGCGGAGGATCGTGGGTAAGTTTCGAACCGACCAACGGGAGGCCTGCGCGAAGCGATCACGCACCACGAAGTGGTCGCCCCGCGCGTAGCGGGCCCGTCCGGCAGGACAGTGCTGTAGCGTGCTATTCAAGGATTTTTTGGAGCAAGCATGACAGCGGAGTCACGATCGCGGAGGTCCTAATGGCCCACTGCATCTTTCCAGTTCCTATCAGGCTCGTGATGAATGCGAGAACCGAGATCGATGTGCAGATCTTGAACCACCGGTAAAACCAAGGCTCGAAAGCCGGGGATCCGCCATTGGGGCTGTAGAAGATATCAATAAAGAAAAATGTGCATCCGAGAGATGCAATACCGACCCAGCCAAATGTGTCGCGTAGGTCACCTCGCCTCGGTGCCTTGAGCCGACGGAACCAGATGACCCCCAAGAGTACGGGGATGGCGTACGACATGATCCCGATGATGACGAGGAACGTGGCGAAGAGCACATTTGATAAGTAATTGAGCATGGGTTCAGGTCGCTATTGGCGATGCCCCATAGCGCTGCTTGATAGTCAATCTATCAAGCAGCAAAGGTCTATCAAGCAGCAAAGGTCAAACTCATTCGAAGAGGCGTTTCGTGTCGATGCCGAACTTGGGGGAGGATTTGGTGCCGGTGATGGTGATGGGGACTTCGAGACCGGCGCCGTTGCGTTTTAAGAGGCTGTCGAAGGGGCGGAGGAGCTTGCTCTTCCAGCCGGTGGTCATCTGCGAGGCGGTAGCCTCTGTGCGGATGGTGCCGTGGAAGTTGAATGCCTGGCCGTCGAGGGAGTAGCGGCCCTGGAGCTGGCCGGTGGCGCCGGGGAGGGACATCTGGAGGTCGGCGACGTCGAGGATGGCGTCGGCCTGGGTGAAGCGGCCACTGAGCGTGGAGGTGACGGGCTGGGCCTGCTGGGGGTTGGCGGCTTTGGGATGGCCCTGGGCGCGTTCGCTGAGCTTGTCGACGGTCTCCTGAAAGGAGGGGTTGGAGAAGGTGGCGCCGGTGATGGTGAAGGTGCCGTCGAGGTGGGCCTTGTCGGAGACGCTTTGTTTGCCGGGTGGAAGGCTGAGGTGCAGGCGGGTGACCATGGCGCCGCGCAGGACGGGCGGGGCGGTCTTGACGGCGAGCAGGAGCATGTCTTCGATGCGGCCGTGATCCATGGAGACGGTGAGTTCGGTGTCGTGGCCGGTGATGCCGGTGGCGGGCGTGCCGACGCGGTAGATCGAGCCTGAGGCGTGGAGGATCGAGTGGAGGACGCGGACGTCGACGCGGTTGAGGGTAGTGTCGCCGTTGAGGCCGTTGACCTGGGCGGAGAAGTCGGTGTGGAGGGGGACGGGGTGGTCGCTGAGGTCGAGGCGGAAGTCAGGGATGTCGGTTGAGCCTTGGACGGTAATGTTGCCGAGGGTGCCGACGAAGTTGCCGGAGGAGGAGAGGGTTCCGGCGATGCCTTTGATGGAGCTGAGGTCGGCGTGGAGGAACCAGTAGTTGCCGTCGACGGGCGTGTCGCGGGGGTTGTCTTTTTGCCAGGGGCCGAAGTGGCCGGTGGAGCGGACGGTGCCGACGGGCCTGGGGTTGGTGAGGGTGGCGTCGTAGGTGAAGGGCTTGGTCTGGCCGACGTCGGTGAGGGTGAGGTTGGCGATGTTGAAGGTGAGGGGGAGCTTGCCGGGGGTGTTGGTCTCGAGGATGATCTTCGAGTCGACGAGGACGATCTTGTCGACAGTGATGCCGAGGAGAGGCTGGCCTTTGCGGTGAGGGTTGTCGGGCATGGTGGATGGATTGCGCGGGTGTGGCGGGATGTCGATCTGCATGCCCTGCGCGAAGACGGTGACGATGCGCATGGTGGGCTTGAGGAGCTCCTGAAAGCTGGTGTCGAACTCGAAGGCGGCGATCTGGAGCATGGGTGGCGGCTTGACGGGATTGGTATCGGGTTTGGTGGGGCCGGCGAGGTAGAGGATGCGCAGGCCGCGACCGACGACGTGGATGCCGTTGGTGGTGTCGAGATGGAGGGAGTCGAGTTCGACGGGGCTGTTGAAGCGGGCGGAGAGCGAGGCGACGAGGCGGTTGCGCAGGAGGGTGTCGGCGTCGGGGCGGTAGTGGCGGTAGAGGATGACGCAGGTGAGCGTTGACGCGATGATCAGGAGCAGGAGGGCGCTGGTGATCCAGGCGCGACGCGTGCGCAGCGGAGGGGCGGGGAGCGGGGCGGTTTGGTGTGCGGGGTCGGTCACGCGGGCTCCTGGTTTTTCTGGTTGGACGGCTCGAGACTAGGTAAAGACTAACGACGAAACGCACCCTGCGCGGGCGGCGGTCACTTCGTGACGGGTATACCCGCTTCGCGATGGTGCTCCCGATGGTCGCAAGATAAAGGCTGTGCCGACCAACGGGAGGGCCGCGCGAAGTGACCGCCGCCGGCGCAGGCGCCCGTCCGGCAGGACAGCTTTAGTCGCGGTCGCTGCCGAGGATCGGAATGCCTTGCGCTACACGGAAGGCGATGCTGACGGCGCGTGGGGTGAAGTCTGATTTTGGGTATTGCCTGGTGAGTTCGTCGGCAATGGCGCGGGTGTTGGCAATGGCAGCGTCGGAACGCTTTTTCTGGTCGTCGATCAGGTACATCTCGACCAGTACGCCCTGGCGGTAGGTGGCGTTGTAGAGGGCTTCTGCGGACCTGGGGCCGTCGGGGAACTGGCGGGCGTACTTCTCGTAGAGGCTGGACTCCATCTCGGGGCACTTGGGGAGGCCTTGCCAGTCGCCGCAGAGCTTGTTGTCGATGAGGTCGTAGGCGGCGAGGGCGGCGACGCGGGAGCCGGGGAACTGCTTCATGATCTTCTTCATGCTGCCTTCGTAGATCTGGGGGCGGAGGTAGGCTTCCTGCTCCTTGGCCGAGGGGAGTGTGCTGTTGTCGCGCTTCTCCATCTGCCAGCGGACGTCGGCGGAGCGCCAGGCGGCTTCGGGGGCGAGGGGGGAGGCGGGGTAGTAGTCGGCGACGCGGGCGTAGAGGAGGTGGGCCTGGGTGGCGGCGTCTTTGGGGGCGTGGGGCTGTTGGGCTTCGTCTTCCAGGTTGGCGGCGGCGCCGAAGAGGATGGCGTCGCCGTTGGGGGTGGCGGGGCCGACGATGCCCTTGTCGCGGATCCAGCCGGAGGCGGGAACGACGTTGTCCTCGTTGGAGAGGAGGGGCTCTTCGTCGGCGGTCTTCTCGGGGATGTCGGTGTTGGCGAAGACGCGGACCCAGGGACCGTTGTGGTCGATGACGACGACTTCGTGGCCGGGCGTGACGAGGGCGATCTTCTGGGCATCGGCGTCGGCGGTGACGTAGACCTCGGCGGCGTGGAGGACGGTGGAGCGGGCGGAGCGGTCGTAGCCGGAGAGCTGGTTCTTGTCGGGCTTCTGCGCCGGGGATGAGAGGGGAAGCAGGGCGAGCGCTGCCGCGACGACAAACTTTGCTGAGACCTTCAACTTCCGCAACTTGCTCGACCGCTGCTTCAAATGACCCTCCATCGGAATCTCCATGTGAATGATAGACACGTATTCGACTCTACCGCCGTTTCGAGGCTGGGTGCATCGGGATAGGAATGTGGAGCAGATACCTCCCCCCCTCCCCCTGTTTCGTGCAAAGTCTTCCATTCAAGCAGGTTAAGGGGGGACTTTGCTTTTTGGGCGAATGCGCGGGGGTTTCCGGACGGCTCTCGAGAGTGCAGGTTGTCAAGTTTTCGAGATCGGCTTCGAGATCGATAATGTGGCTTGCGGTCTGCCGCGCGGTGTGTGGGCGACCGGCAACACCGTCGTCGATTGACTTCGTGTATTCACACGAAGTTGTCATCCCACGTTAAGATATTTCTATGCCTATTCTTCAAGTCATCATCCTTGCTATCGTGCAGGGTCTGGCCGAATTACTGCCTGTTTCCAGCTCCGCTCACGTCGTCGTTGCCGAGAAGCTGATGGGACTCGATCCCTCGTCACCGCAGATGACGCTGGTGCTGGTGATGCTGCATACGGGCACGATGTTTGCGGTGATCGCGTACTTCTGGAGCCAGTGGAAGCGGACTTACTTTGCGTCGTCGGACGCGTTCAAGCGGATTGCGATCCGGATCGTCTGGGCCACGGCGCTGACGGGAATTATCGGGGAAGCGATCATCAAGGTGATTGAAAAGACTGCGTTTAAAGGTCTGCCCAAAGCGCAGATTGAAGACCTGTTCGGCAGGCTTGACCTGGTGGCCCCGGCGCTGGCGGCTGCGGGTGTCGTGATCCTGGTGGCCGGGCTGCTCGAGAAGCGGCGGATGGCGGCGTTTGTGGACCATAGCGCGGACTACCGCGACCTGACCACGGTGACGATGAAGCAGGCCGGGTGGATTGGCGCGGTGCAGGGACTTTGCATGCCGTTCCGCGGGTTCTCGCGGTCGGGTGCGACGATCTCGACCGGGATGCTGGCGGGCGCGACCAAGGAGCGGGCTGAGCGATTCAGCTTCGCGCTGGCCGTGGTGTTGACGCCTCCTGTGGTGGCTCGGGAGGCGATGCGGCTGGTGAAGGCGACCCACGAGGCGGCGGCGACCGGGATGCCGATCGACCTGCATGGGGTGGTGGTGAGCGCGCTGCTGGGCGCGGTGTTCGCGTTTATCGCGGGGCTGGTGGCGCTGCGGTGGTTGAGCAGCTGGCTCGAGAGCGGCAAGTGGTATCTGTTCGGGATCTATTGCCTGGTGGCTTCGTGCGTGGTGTTTTTCCTCCATACGCGCGGGTACTAGATCTGCTTTTATCTGATTGACAAGCAATGGGTTACGGATGAAAGTAAGAAAAAATTGGAGTTGCTGTTCTGGAACCCTTCGGTTTGCGCCGAGGGGTTCTTTTATTTGCGGTCGCCTGGCGGTAGAAGGGCAAATTCGGGGGTCCCTCCACTGCGCTTCGCTCCGGTCGGGATGACAGGCTTTGGGGGCGCCTGGGTACGCTTTGGTACAGGGAAGGTTTGGCGTTAGCGGCGGGTGTATAGAGAGGCCCACCAGATCAGTGGGATCTGGAGAGGGAGGCGGAGCCAGAGAGCCCAGAGTGGGATAGCGGGGAAGCGGGCGTGGTCGATGACCATCTGGATATTCGCGGGCATCACCGCGATGAGCAGGGCGATGAGGCCCCATGCTGCCGCCGGGCGGGTGGCGGGGAGAAAGAGGCCCAGGCCGCCGAGGATCTCAAAGAGGCCGCTGAGGTAGACGAGCTGGAGATGGGCCGGGAGGTAGGGCGGCATGATCCGAACGTAGACCTGCGGGATCAGGAAGTGGAGGGATCCGGCGGCTATAAAGAGGATCGAGAAGAGGATGCGGGCTGGCATAGGTTGGCGTGGTCTGAGAGTAGTCCTAAGAATAGTTCTCGTAGATCTGGATCACGGCTATTACTATAAACATAGTTATGGAGGTCTGCCCGTGCCTGCATTGAAGCTTAAAGCTGTTGGTACATCCACCGGGGTCGTCATCCCCAAGGAGATGCTGATTCGGATGCGCGTGGAGAAAGGGGACTCTTTGTTTGCTGTAGAGAGCCCAGACGGTTACATTCTGACTCCGTACGACCCAAATGTGGAAGAACAGTTGAAGGCTGGCCGCGAGATCATGAATCAATATCGCGAGACCTTTAAGAAGCTCGCTGAGTGACGCCGAAGTGGATCAGTCAGCGAGCCTTGCTCTTGCTGCATGAAGAGAGTCTTGCGCGGTTTGGTGGGTCGCGGGGGATGCGCGATATGGGCTTGCTGGAATCGGCGCTGGCCCGACCGCAAAACAAGCTCGTGTATGAGCCGGAGAGTTCGCTCTTCCGTTTAGCGGCTGCGTATTGCTTCGGAATCGCGAAGAACCATCCGTTCGTCGATGGAAACAAGCGAGCGGCATTCCTTGCGGGCACGCTTTTTATGGCGTTGAACGGTCAACGGCTTGAGGTGCATCCCATGGTTGCTGCAGATGCAGTCCTAAGCGTTGTTGAAGGGGCTATGGATGAAGAGGGATTGTCGGATTGGTTTGAGCGATTCTGTGTCGGCGGAACTGGAGAGCCAGGATAGGTCAGGAGAGATTTGCAAAGAAAACGGGTAGCGGAGAAAAGTCCGCTACCCGTTTCTTGCTGTTGTTTCGCTGATGCAAAAGATTACTTGCTTACCGGAACGAGGGCGTCGCGGTGGTCGCGGACGTAGTCGTGCGAGGTGAGGATGTGGGCCTGCTGGGTGGTGAGGAGCTGCTTGATAGGGAGCGGGAGGGGCTGCTCGAGGGCGTCGGCGTAGGCCTTCTTGGCGGCGTCTTCGCCCTGCTCGGCGGTGACGAGAAGCTCGTGATCGCCACTGACGACCTTGGCCTTGATGTCGCCCCAGACGCGGTGGAGGGTGCCGGCGGTAGTGCCGGTCTCCTTTACGTCATGCACGCCGGCGTGATGGAGCTCGCTTTCGAGGTCGGCGCGGAAGCTGGCGCGGTGGAGGCTTTCGGCGAGGAAGTACCGCTTGAGCTGCGCGTCATGGAGATGCTCGCCGATGTCGGCGAAGCCCTTCTGGCCGTCCTGGAGGCTGTTGATGACGTTCTTCAGTACGCGGATTACTTCGTCGTTGTTGATCGATTCGGCCATGAGATCCCTTTCGGTGGAGCGAAGTCGTTGGTGGGCGGTTGGTTGCGGCAGGGGAGGAGATCGCGCTCCCCTGCCGACCGTTTGGCCCGAGTTAAGGTCCGCCACGTGTGCTGGCGGCGAGTACTGAGTTCCTAGATGCCCGGTGGGTGGGTGGGGTTTTCTGAAGGGAAGTAAAAGCGCCCTGCGCGGGCGGCGACCACTTCGTGGTGTGTGATCCGCTTCGCGTTGGTCGCAACAGAAGATTGTGCCGACCAACGGGAGGAGCGACGCGAAGCCCAATACATGTCACGAAGTGACCGCTGCCCGCGTAGGGCGCTTTTGGGTGAGTGCCGACGCGGGTACCCCAGAGGCGAATAGAAGGCGATTTTTCAGGTGGCTTTGGGATAATCGGAGGTGCGCTCGATAGGGGAATCTTGAGAACACTTCGCTTCGTCCTTGCTCCAACGCGGAATCGCCGGTTGAACGAGATTATCGGCCTGATGGTAGTGGTGGCGGCTGCGCTGCTGCTGCTGTCGCTGGTGAGCTACACGCCGACCGATCCGTCGTTCGACACGGTAGGGAGCTACCTGAAGGGAAGGCCTGCGCATAACTGGACCGGGATGGTTGGGGCGTGGCTGGCGGATGGGTTGCTGCAGGTGGTTGGCGTAGCGGTGTTTCTGCTGCCGGTGGTGCTGGCACGGCTGGGCGTAAGCTGGATGCGGTCGATGCCTGCGGGATCGCCGGTGGCGAAGAGCGTTGGGTTGGGGATTTGGGTGGTGTTTGCTCCGGCGGCGATTGCGCTGCTGCCGGGTGCGCTGCTGTGGCGGCATGCGCTGCCGATTGAGGGTGTGATTGGGCGGCTGGTCGCGGATGCGATGGTTGAATACCTGAACCTGCCGGGGACGTGCATCGTGGTGGCGATGATGGTCGCGCTGTCGCTGTATCTGGCGACGACGTTTACGTTCAACACGGCGAGGGAGTGGGCGGCGACACGGTTTGAGGTGGTTCGGCGGCTGATGGAGTGGTGGGCCGCGATGACGTCGTCGCGGAAGGATGGGCGCGAGCGGGTCAGCGAGGCGGAGGAGTTTCAGGGGTACGAGAGCAAGCGGGAGCGGGCGCTGGCGAAGGCAAGGCGCGAAGAGGCGAAGGCGAGGCCGATCTCGGTGGACGAGCCGGAGAGGACGACGCTGCTGGGTGGGTTGTTTGGCTGGTGGGGTCGGCGGAAGGGGCGTGGCTTAGAGGCGGTTGAGGTGCAGGAGCCGGTGATGCCGGCGACGGCTTCGATCTTCCAGCGGATGCCGCGGATGGATGTGGATGCGGCTCCGGTGACTTCGCTGGGGACGGCTGCGGCGGCGGTTGCGCCGTATGCGGAGGCGCTGGCTGCGGCTGCGGCTCCGATTGCGCGGGATGAGGATGAGGGGTTCGATCTGCCGGATGATGTTCCGGCGCCCTGGGCTATTGATGAGGTGATTGCGGAGGAGAAGCCGAAGATTGCGCCGATGCGACGAGAGAGTGCGGCGGCTGCGAGTTTTGCGGTGGCTCCGATGGCTGCGGCTCCTGTTCCGGAGGCTGTCGCTGGGGCGGGTGGGATTGCGTTTGGGCGACGGGCGGATGCGGATCAGAAGGCGGTGGTGATTACGCCGAAGTCGGTGCGTGGGTATAAGCTGCCGCCGTCGTCGCTGCTGTATCAGAGCGAGGAGCATGCTTCGGTACGGGAAGATGCGCTGCGGGAAGAGGCGCGGGTGCTGGTGGAGAAGTGCGCGGAGTTCGGCGTCGATGGGCAGGTGACGCAGATCAATCCGGGGCCGGTGGTGACGACGTTTGAGTTCCGGCCGGATGCGGGTGTGAAGTATGCGCGGGTGACTGGGCTCGCCGATGATCTTTGTCTCGCGATGGCGGCGGAGTCGATCCTGATTGAGCGGATGGCGGGGAAGTCGACCGTGGGCATTCAGGTCCCGAACCATGAGCGGGAGACGATCTGGCTGAGGGATGTGGTCGAGTGCGAGAGCTTCGCGCAGTCGAAGTCCAAGCTGGCGATTGCGCTGGGTAAGGATATTAATGGACGGATCGTGACGGCGGATCTGGCGGGGATGCCGCATGTGCTGATTGCGGGTTCTACCGGGTCAGGAAAATCCGTTGCGATCAACGCGATGATCATGAGCGTGCTGTTCAAGTCGACGCCGGAGCAGGTGAGGATGATTCTCGTCGATCCGAAGCGGGTCGAACTGGGGATGTACGAGGGGATTCCGCACCTGTTTACGCCGATCATTACCGAGGCGAAGCTGGCGGCGAATGCGCTGCGCAATGCGGTGCGCGAGATGGAGCGAAGGCTGAAGCTGCTGGCGGCCAACCATGTGCGCAATATCGATCAGTTCAACAAGCTGTTCGACCATGGGAGCGAGTATCTGTTTGAGGATGTGAACCAGGAGCCGCTGCCGTACATCATCATCATCATCGATGAGCTGGCGGACTTGATGATGCTGGATCGGTCGAATGTGGAAGAGTCGATTACGCGGCTGGCGCAGATGGCGCGCGCGGTGGGGATTCACCTGGTGCTCGCGACGCAGAGGCCGAGTGTGGATGTGATTACCGGGTTGATCAAGGCGAATGTACCGACGCGTATGAGCTTCCGGCTGGCGACCAAGGTGGACTCGCGGACCATTATCGATTCGAATGGCGCGGAGAGTCTGCTGGGACGTGGCGACATGCTGTATCTGCCGCCGGGGACGAGCCGGGTGCAGCGCGTGCATGCGCCGTTTGTGACCGAGAAAGAGATTGCGGCGGTGACGGCATTCTGGAAGGCGCAGGGCGAGGCCGAGTATGTGCATGGCTTTCTCGAAGGGCCGAAGGAAGACAAGGAAGCGGGCGGCGAAGGCGAGTCGAATGCGGATGATAACGACCCGCTGTTCGACGATGCGGTGCGGCTGGTGTTTGAGTTCGGTAAGGCGAGTACGTCACTGCTGCAGCGGCGGCTGCGGATTGGTTATGGGCGGGCTGCGCATCTGATTGATTTGATGGAACGGGATGGGCTGGTTGGGCCGGCGGATGGATCGAAGCCAAGAGAGATTTTGAAGTCGGCGAACTGGTTGAATGAGGCGGCTGACGCGATGCGGTAGAGGCTTGTCCTGCCGGACGGGCCCCTCCTGCGCGGAGGGCGGTCCCTTCGGGACGTGTGATCTGCTTTGCGGTGGCCTTCCCGTTGGTCGGGTGGATAACACGTGGGGTAAATTCTCTTTTCGCGGCATCAAAGGGCGCAATCTGGATGTCCACGAATAACGTATCCTGTACTAGACCATGCCTGATGATGTGATGCTGCCTACGGCCCCGATTCCGGTGAGTTCTCCTGCCCGCGTAGCCCCGCAGAGCGAGACAGATGTGTATGCAATCCACGGTGCTGACCCGGAGGTTCTGGCGTATGCGATGGCGAAGTATTCGCGCTCGTCGCTGACCATGCGGGAGTCACTGGCGGAGATCAGTTCGCAGCGCGCGGAACAGTTCCTGAACACCTTTTATTTTCAGTATGGCCACCGGTCGATTGCCGACCTGGCGCATATCCCGTTTGCCATCGAGCGGCTGAGTCTGCTGGCGGCGATCACGCTGGTGGATGAGCAGCGGTGGGATGGGCAGGAGCGCTCGACGCGGTACCAGGACTTTCGGCGGTCGGGTTGGTATACGCCGGAGTTTGGCGCGGCGACGCCGGTGTATACAGGCGCGGTTGAGGCGATGTTTCATGCCTACGATGCTGTTGGGACGGGGATGCTCGACGCGCTGAAGGGTGCGATTGCGCGGCCCGAGACGTTGAAGCCGGATGCGTATGAGCGGACGTTGAAGGCGCGGGCGTTTGATGTTGCGCGGTATCTGCTGCCGCTGGCGACGAACACGTCGCTGGGACAGATTGTGAATGCAAGGACGCTGGAGTCGCAGGTGTCCAGATTACTGACCAGCGAGTTTGCTGAGGTGCGCGATCTCGGCGAGAAACTGCGTGCGGCGGCGGGCGAGCCAGCGTGGAATGTGCAGGCGGATGCGGCGCGGGTGCTGCATGCTGAGGTTGATTCTGTGGATGCGGCGTGCGGACGGCGAGTGGAAGAGATGCTGCTGCGCGAGGTGAAGACGGCTCCGACGCTGGTGAAGTATGCAGCGGCTTCGCCGTATATGGCGCAGAGCCGCAAGGAGCTGACGGCGGCTGCGGCGGAAGTGATGGCGGGGAAGGCGATTGAGCCTGCGCCGGTGGTGGATCTGCTGGGCGATGACGATGACGAGCGCGAGCCGCTTGAGGTGGAGCTGGCGACGTCGCTGCTGTATCCGCACTGCCACTACTCGTACCGGCAGCTACGGCGTGAGGTGGGGGCGCTGAGTGAGGCGCGGCGCGGCGAGGTGATTGCGATTGGGGCGGATCGAGGACGGCATGATGAGCTGCTGCGGTCGTTCCATGCGGGGCAGGGGTTCCGGTTCGATATCTTGATGGACATTGGCGGTTTCCGCGACATGCATCGGCATCGGCGGTGCGTGCAGTTGCTGCAGGGATTTACGGACGCGCATGGATACGAGATGCCGGTATGCCCGGGGCAGCCGACGCTGGCTGAAGCTGGGCTGGAAGAGGCGTATACGAACGCGATGGATGCGGCGTTGCGGTGCTATCGGCGGCTGAAGAGCTCGTCGGAGCCGGAAGCGGCGCAGTCGGCGCAGTACTGCCTGCCGCTGGGGACGCGGTGCCGGGCTATGTTCAAGATGGACTTTGCCGAGGCGTTGTATATCTCGGAGCTGCGGGCCGGGGTTGCGGGACACTTCAGCTATCGGCGGGTGGCGTGGGCGATGTACGAGGCCGTGGCGAAGCGGCATCCGTCGCTGGCGGGGTACTTCCGTATTGAAGATGTGAATGAGCCGGTGGACCTGCTGCGGCGGTAACGGCTCTTTCGTTTCAGAGCATAGATCGTATCGAATGGAGCGAAGCTGCTGGACAGCTTCGCTTTTTCTTTGCCCTGCCTCGATTTGGTGCTAGAATCCGGTGACGCTTCAAATATCAGGAGAATGACCGCGTGGCAGATGATCGTAGCAAGGCAATAGAATCGGCACTTTCGCAGCTTGAGAAGCAGTTCGGCAAGGGCTCTGTGATGCGCCTGGGGTCGAAGGAAGCGATTGTGCCGATCTCGGTGATTTCGACGGGTTCGATCTCGTTTGACGCCGCGCTGGGAGTGGGTGGAGTGCCGCGGGGACGCGTGATTGAGATCTTCGGACCGGAGTCTTCGGGTAAGACGACGATTACGCTGCAGATTGTGGCCGAGGCGCAGAAGGCGGGTGGGCTGGCGGCGTTTGTGGACGCGGAACATGCGCTCGACCCGGCGTATGCGAAGAAGCTGGGCGTGGATATCGATAACCTGCTGATCTCGCAGCCGGACTATGGCGAGCAGGCGCTGGAGATCGTTGAGGCGCTGGTGCGCTCGAATGCGATCGACGTGCTGGTGGTGGACTCGGTGGCGGCGCTGGTGCCGAAGGCGGAACTCGATGGCGAGATGGGCGATTCGCACATGGGCCTGCAGGCGCGGCTGATGAGCCAGGCGCTCCGGAAGCTGACGGGAACGGTCTCGAAGTCGCGGACATGCTTGATTTTCATCAACCAGATTCGCGACAAGATCGGCGTGATGTTTGGCAATCCCGAGACGACGACCGGTGGGCGCGCGCTGAAGTTCTATTCGTCGATGCGTATCGACATCCGGCGCATTGGTGCGGTGAAGGAAGGCGATGTTGTTGTTGGTTCGCGGACCAAGATCAAGGTCGTCAAGAACAAGGTGGCGGCTCCGTTCCGCGATGCCGAGTTTGACATTCTGTATGGCGAGGGCATCTCGCGCGAGGGCGATGGGCTGGATCTTGCAGTGCTGCACAATATCGTCGACAAGAGCGGTGCGTGGTACAGCTACCAGGGTGAGCGCATCGGGCAGGGCCGCGAGAATGTGCGGAACTTCCTGAAGGAAAATCGCGAGGTCTTCGGGCGGATCGACGCCGAGGTGCGGAAGAAGCTGGGTATTGGCGCGGCACTGCCTGGGGCGGAGGTTCCTCCGGCTCCGGCGAATGGAGCGGCCGTTGCGGCTGAAGTGGTAAAGAGCAAGAAGTAAAAGCATGTCCTGCCGGACGGGCGCGCTGCGCGCGGGGCGGTCACCTCGTGACTTTCGATCCGCTTCGCGGTGGTGCTCGCGTTGGTCGCAACTGAAGATTGTGCCGACCAACGGGAGGGGCGACGCGAAGCTTCCACACACCACGAAGTGGTCGCTACCCGCGTAGGGCGCTTTTATCGAAATGAAAGAGCCGTAGATCTTTTTGAGATCTACGGCTCTTGTGTTTGTTGGGTTATTTGGTTATTCCTGCGCTGCGGTTCCTGGCGCGTTGTCAGGAGCTGGCTTGAGCTCGCTGTGGTCGGCTGAGCCGGGCTGCGGCTGCTGGCCGGGAGTTCCCTGATGCTGCTGGCCGCCGGGGCCGCGCATGCCGCGTCCGCCATCAGGGCCACGGTTGCCCATCATGCCGCGATGGTTGTGCTCCTGCTGCTGCAACTTGGTCCACTGGTCGGGCGTGAGGACGGTGCGGATGCCGAGCAGCATCTTGGCATTCGACTTCTCGAGGTCGGCGCGGGCCTGTGCGAGCTTGTCGATCTGGGCGAGGACCTTCGAGGTGTCGGGCGGGTTGGCGTCCAGCATGGGGTGCAGGAGAAGCTCCTGGCGCTCGACGTTGGCCTTCAGGTCGATGAGCTGGAGACGGCTCTGCTGGAGAATGTCGTCCATCTTCTTCTGCTGGTCGGGCGTGATGCCGATCTGCTGGACGAGCATGGGGTTCTTCCACCACAGGCCGGGAGGCGCGATGCGGAAGCCGCCGCCGCGCATGCCGCCGTCTTCACGGTGCATGCCGGGACCCATGTCGCCGCCCATATCGCCACGGCGGTCGTGGTCGGCGTAGGGTGCTCCGTTGGAGCCCGGGTTGGGCCCGGGGTTCTGGGCTGGATACTGGGCGAGGGCCGTCGCCGCGGGAACGGCGGCGAGGCAGGCGAACAGGCTAAGCGTGAGGGCCTTGTTATTCATGAGTGATTGTCTTTCCTGTGGTCTGGTCTGTGGTCGAGGCCAGGGACTGCTGGTTGGATAAGGGGTCGGAGAGTGGCTTCATCGCGGAGGGAACCTCGGTTGAGAGGGTCTGGTCGACCTCCTCGAGCAGGGCTTCGTCGGATTCGCCGGTGGGCGCAGCCTGGGCGCCTGCGGCGGCAGGAGGCTGTGCAAGATGGTGAAGTCGGAGCGGGACCATGGAGCCGATGGTGGCGCCGACGAGCAGCATCGCCGCGATCGCCCAGGTGAGCGGCCGGATGGCTGCGGGCTTGTCGGGTTTGGCGGCGAGCAGGAAGATTCGCTGGGTGGTCTGGCTGGGAGAAGGGTGGCTGGCGAGTCCGCGCAGCTCTGCGGCTGCGTAGTTCGTAGCGGCGGCGCGGAAGTCGAAGAGCACGGCCTGGAGCGAGTTGAGCTCGCTGGCGCAGAGGGGGCAGGCGCGGAGATGGTCTTCGACGGCGGTTTCGGCGTCGAGTCCGGCGAGCAGCGCGGGAGTCTCGTTCGGCTCGGCGGAGACCAGATAGGGGCCGGTCTGGGGGACGGGCTGGTTCGAGGCCGCGACGGATGTGTCGGACGCGCTGGTTCCATCCGGGGCCGCGACTGGAGCGAGGCTCAGGAGGTGGTCGCACAGTTGCTCGTGCGAGAGATGGAGCGTGTTGAGACGATCGTTCGGATTGGGCTTAAGGCTCATGCTTATTCCTTCTCCCGGGTTGCGAGGCCGCTGTGCCGCGTGCGGATGGTGCCGAGCGCGCGGTATAGGTGGCTTTTGACGGTGCTGACGGGAAGGGTGGTGACGGTGGCGATGTCGGGGATCTCGAGGCCTTCGACGAAGCGGAGGAGGAAGATCTCGCGCTGGCGGCTGGAGAGCGCTGCGACGGTGTCCCAGATGAGGGCGAGCTGCTCGCTGGCGATGAGACGGGCTTCGACCGAGCTGCCGGGCTGGGGGAGATGGGTGGCGACGTCGGAGACATCGACGGCGGTGGCTGCGGCCTGCTTCCAGAAGCGGAAGCGGTTGGTGCGGGTGTGGTCGCGCAGGAGATTGAGGGCGATGCGCATCAGCCAGGTGCTGATGGAGGAGTCGCCGCGGAAGCTGGCGCGGGCGGTCCAGGCGCGCAGGAAGGTGTCCTGGGTGAGGGAGAGGGCAAGGTCGCGGTCGCGCAGGTTCGAGAGCAGGAAGCGGAAGATGCGCGGCTCGTAGAGGACGACGACGGATTCGAGATCGTCGAACGGCGTGGCTATGGGGGCGACGCCTTCGAGGGCTGCGGAGCGGTTGAGGGATGCGGGATTGAGGGTTTGTTCCAGCATGTTTGTTTCTGCTACAGAGACAGACGGTAGGGGCAGGGCGAAGACTACAAATTTCTACTTTATTTTGCTGGCCGGGAAAGCGCTGTATTCTTCTGGAGCATGCATACGGTAAAGGCAATCTATCCGGGGACCTTCGACCCGCTGACGAATGGGCATCTCGACCTGATTGCGCGGGGCGCGAAGATTGTCGATGAGCTGGTGGTGGCAATCTTAAGGAATACAGAGAAGGGCGCGCCGCTGTTCACGGTTCCCGAGCGGGAAGAGATGATCTTCGAGGCGACGCGGGAGTTTGGGAATGTCTCGGTGACGACGTTCAACGGGCTGCTGGTGGACTTTGCGCGGCAGCAGGGCGCGAAGGCGGTGCTGCGCGGGATTCGGGCGATCTCGGACTACGAGTATGAGTTTCAGATGGCGATGATGAACCGGAAGCTCGACCCGGAGCTGGAGACGTTGTTCATGATGCCGGCGGAGAAGTACACGTATGTCAGCTCGCGGCTGATCAAGGGCGTGTTTCAGCTTGGTGGGGATGTGACGGCGCTGGTGCCTCCGCTGGTGATGGAGCGGCTGAAGGCGAAGACGGTGGCGAACGATGGAGACTGAGACGACGGTGCGGCTGAGCGTTCAGGAACAGTTTGGGCAGATCGATATCTATGTGTTTGACCAGATTCTGCGCGGCAATATCGGGGCGGGGATGCGGGTGCTTGACGCGGGATGTGGGTATGGGCGGAATCTGGTTCACCTGCTGCGCGAAGGGTGCGAGATCTTTGCGGTCGATGCGAATCCAGAGGGTGTTGAACATGTGCGGCAGTTGGCGGCGATGCTCGCGCCGGGGCTGCCGGGAGAGAACTTTCGGGTTGCGGCGATCGAGGACATGGGGTTTCCCGATGGCTTTGCGGATGTGGTGATGTGCAACTCCGTGCTGCACTTTGCGCGGGATGAGGAGCACTTCCACGCGATGCTTGAAGAGATGTGGCGGGTGCTGCGGCCGGGCGGGCTGCTATTCTGCCGGCTGGGGTCGCGGATCGGGATGGAGTTCGAGCGGCTGCGGGAGAATATCTACCGGATCGCGGATGGGTCGGAGTGGTTTCTGGTGGACGAAGCGATGCTGCTGGGGCTGACCGAAGAGCTGGGTGGGGTGATGGTCGATCCGCTGAAGACGACCATCGTGCAGGACTATCGGTGCATGACTACCTGGGTGCTGCGGAAAAGATACTAACGGCGCCCTACGCGGGCGGCGACCACTTCGTGGTGTGTATACCCGCTTCGCGTCGCTCCTCCCGTTGGTCGGCACAAAATCTCGTGTCGACCAACGGGAGAACCGCCGCGAAGCCCAATACATGTCACGAAGTGACCACCGCCCGCGCAGGGCGCCCGTCCGGCAGGACACCCGCCGTAACTCACTGGTTCAAAACGACGCTTTATCTGCGGCGACAAATCTGAAAGACTATACGTATGAGCACAGCCACTGCTACCAAAGTTTTTGCGGACCGTATCAATCGCATTGAAGTCTCGGCCACGATGGCCATCACCGCTGCGGCGTTGAAGCTGAAGGCGGAGGGCGTCAACCTCGCGGACTTCGGCGCGGGCGAGCCTCACTTTTCGACGCCGCGGCACATCAAGGACGCGGCGATCGAGGCGATCGAAAAGAACTTTACGCGGTACACGGCGGTTGCCGGTATCCCGGAGGTGCGCAAGGCCATCGTCGCGCGCCATACGGCGGACTTCGGCTCGAACTATACGCCTGAGGAGTGCGTGTTTACGGCAGGCGGCAAGCTGGCGCTGTTCAATGCGATTCAGGTGCTGGTCGATCACGGCGATGAGGTGATTCTGCCAGTGCCCTACTGGGTCTCGTTCAAGGACATCATCCAGTACGCGGGTGGCATTGTGGTTCCCGTTGAGAGCCACGAGGAGGAGAACTTCCGCATCACGGCGAAGATGATCGAAGCCGCGATTACGCCGAAGACCAAGGCGATCATTTTGAATACGCCGTCAAATCCCTCGGGCGCGGTGGTTGCACCTGCGGATCTCGAGGCGATTGTGCGCACGGCGCATAAGCATGGCATCTTCGTGCTGCTCGACGAGTGCTATGTGTACCTGAACTTTACCGGCCAGATCGTCAGCGGCGGCTCGTTCACCGACTGCAAGGAGCACATGGTCATCCTTGGGTCGCTGTCGAAGACGTACGCGATGACCGGCTGGCGCGCGGGGTTTGCACTCGGGCCGAAGGCGATTATTGCGGCGATGGGCAAGCTGCAGTCGCAGAGCACGTCGAACGCGACTAGCGTTGTACAGCATGCGTCGATCGCGGCTGTGCATGGCTCGCAGGAGTGCGTGGCTGAGATGCGTGCGGACTACATCAAGCTGCGCGACCGGATTCTCGAAGGCTTCAAGACCATTCCCGGGTTGACCTGCACGGTGCCTGAGGGCGCGTTTTACGTGTATCCCAACGTGAAGCATTTTCTGGGCAAGGGTGGGATTCATAACACCACCGAGCTTGCGGCGAAGCTGCTGAGCGAAGCCCATGTGGTTGTCGTGCCGGGTGAGGCGTTTGGCACGCACGAGCACATTCGGTTGTCGTATGCGGTCTCGAGCGATGTGATCGACGAAGGCGTGAAGCGGATGCGGGAGTTCTTCGCGAAGCTTGGCTAACGTTTGAACGGGCCCAGAGGCTTGCAATCGATCGCAGGCCTTTGGGTACGGAAGAGCAACTGACGGTACTGAACCTTCCCCCTTGATGTCTCCTGAACGTCAACCGAAGTAGCCATGGTTCCCGTAGGCTGGAGGTCTATGCAGAAGGACGGTCTCGCAGTAAAGTTTGCCCCGGTGATTCTGGCCGGAGGGAGTGGTACGAGGTTCTGGCCGCGTAGTCGGCGGGCTCGTGCCAAACAGGTTCTGGCGCTCGATGGCGACCAGACCATGATCCAGCAGACGCTGGCGCGGCTGCTGCCGGTGGCCAAGGCGGATGACGTCTGGGTGGTGACCAACCGGCTGCTCGATCGGACGATCTCCGAGCAGATGCCGACGGTGCCGGGTGCGCAGATCATCAGCGAACCTGCGGCGCGGAACACGGCTCCGGCCTGCGCGCTGACGGCGTTTTTGCTGGAGCGCACCGAGCCTGAGACGGTAATTGGAATCTTTCCTTCAGACCATGTGGTCTCGAATGGGCCGCGCTTTGCCGAGGTGATCGCGGCTGGCGTGCAGGTTGCGGCCAAGGGCGAGAACATCGTTGTTCTCGGCGTGCCGCCGACCCGGCCTGAGACGGGCTATGGCTACATCGAGCAGGGTGAGCTGGTCGGCACGGACGAAAGTGGTTCGGATGTGCCGGTGAAGATCTTCCGCGTGAAGCGGTTTCGCGAGAAGCCGGACCGGCATACGGCGGAGAACTTTCTCGCTGCGGGGAACTTTGCCTGGAACGGCGGCATCTTCCTGTGGAGTGCGCGCACGCTGGTGAATGCGATCCGCGAGCATGCGCCGGATATGGCACCGATCCTCGATACGATCGTCGATGCCTTTGGCACGCCGGAGTTTGAGCAGGTCTTCGCCGCGGAGTATCCGAAGTGCGAGAACATCTCGATCGACTATGCGGTGCTGGAGCGGCGGTCGGCGAAGGGCGAGCAGCGTTCGAATATTTATTGCCTGCCTGCGGACTTCGGCTGGAATGATCTTGGCTCGTGGGCGTCGCTGCATGAGCACCTGGGCGAAGCGGATTCGGACAACGTCATGGACGGGAACACGGATGGCCTTGTCGCGATCGAGTCCAAGGGCAACTACGTCTACGCGCCGGGCAAGATGGTGACGCTGCTTGGAGTCGATGGGTTGGTCGTGGTCGAGACCGCCGATGCGCTGCTGATCACGACACGCGATCGGTCGCAGGATGTCAGCAAAGTAGTGCGCGCCGTTCATGAGAGCGGCCGGGAGGACCTGATTTGAGCGCTGCCTTGAGCTTTGCGGCGGAGCCGAAGTCGGTGGTGAAGTTTGGCACCGACGGCTGGCGTGGGATCATCGCGGACGACTTCACCTTCGCCAATGTGCGTGTGGCGGCGCGGGCGATTGCGCATTACGTGCTGGAGCATGAAGACGCGACCAAGGGCGTGTGCATCGGCTATGACACGCGCTTCGGCTCGCTGAGCTTCGCGAAGGTTGTAGCCGAAGTGCTGGCGGAAGCGGGGATTCCCGTGGCGCTCGCTTCGGGCATTACGCCTACGCCTGCGTTGTCGTACGGCGTGCGCGAGCGCGGCGCGGCAGGTGGTGTGATGATTACGTCAAGCCACAATCCGCCGGAGTGGAACGGTGTGAAGTACAAGGCCAGCTATGGTGGTTCAGGCAAGCCGTCGATCATTGCGCAGATCGAGACCTATCTCGACCGACCGCTGGCTAAGGCTGCTGCGCCTGCTGCTGTGGAAGAGGTCGACTTCAACACCGACTACATCGCGGCGATCACGAAGTTTGTTGATCTCGCGGCGATCAAGGCTTCGGGATACAAGTTTCTGATCGACTGCATGTATGGTGCGGGACGCGGGGTGATCGCGGGGATCTTTACGGAGGCGGGCATTCCGTTCGTCGCGATCCGCAGTGAGATCAACCCATCGTTTCCGGGCATCAACCCAGAGCCGATTCTGCCGCACATCAAAGAGTCGCAGGTTGCAGTGGTTGCCGAGAAGTGCGATGCGGGCTTCATCACTGATGGCGATGCGGACCGCATTGGCGCGGTCGATGAGCACGGCAACGTGGTCGACGCGCACAAGATATTTTCGATCATTCTGAAGTGGCTGCTTGAGCGCAAGGGCTGGCCCGGCGATGTGACGCGAGCGTTCAACACAACGAAGATGCTCGACCGCATCTCGGCCAAGCATGGGCGCACATTGCATGAGCATGGCATCGGCTTCAAGTATGTCTGCGACCTGATGCTTGAGAAGGACATCCTGATCGGTGGCGAAGAGTCGGGCGGCGTGGGCATCAGCAAACATCTGCCGGAGCGTGATGGGCTGCTCAACTCGCTGCTGCTGGCGAACGTGATGGCGGACGAGAAGAAGACGCTCGGCCAGCTTGTCGCGTCGTTGCAGGAGGAGTTCGGCGAGCACCAGTATGGCCGCATCGACATGCACATCAACGACACGCTGAAGCAGTCGGCGATTGCAAGGGCGCGGGCGAGTGCGCCGGGTGCGGACTTCGCTGGCCTGAAGGTATTGAAGATCGAGACCATGGATGGGATCAAGTTCTTCCTTGAGAACCCAACGTGCGTGGGTAAGCCGAATGCCGCGGAGACGTGGCTGCTGCTGCGTGCTTCGGGCACGGAGCCGCTGCTGCGCGTCTACTGCGAGAGCTGTTCGGTGGAGAGCGTGAACCAGGTGCTTGAAGCTGCGCGGAAGTTTGTGCTGGCGGGCGCGTGAGCGACGAACTGAAGCCCGAGAAGCACGATCAGGAGCTCGAGTATCCTGAGGTGCCGAACCAGGATCCGAAGCCGGAGTTTGGTCACGGAGCATCGATCACCGTGATGGGACTTGCTGGACGGGCGTCGAATAAGGCGCCTGGTCCGATTGGCGATCTCTGGCGCAACTTTCATGGGATGGGCGGCGCGAAGGCAGTTCCTGCGCGCTTCGACGACGTCGTCTATTGCGTCTACTGCGAGTACGAGAGCGATTTGACCGGAGAGTACACGGCTCTCGTCGGATGCTCAGTGCCGGTGGATGCGCCGGTTCGGCCGGGCATGCGCAAGATCGTTGTGCCTGCAGGCAATTTTCAAGTCTTTCGCGTTACCGGAGAACTGCCGGCGGGGATCGGTCGCACATGGGCCGAGATATGGGGTCTGCCGCTCGAGCGCCGCTATGACGCGGACTTCGATCGATATGCCAAGGACGGCAGCGTAACCGTGCATGTGGGGGTTCAGTGACGATCGCAACGGATTCGGTGAAGGTTGAGGCAGCTACAGTGAAGGTCGAGGCGAATCCAGTGAAGTTCGAGACCAAGGGTCTGCTGTTCGATATGGATGGGGTGTTGGTCAGCTCCATCGGTTCGGTGGTTCGCTGCTGGCGCAAGTGGTGCGCGATCTATGGCATTGCGGGGGCGGAGACCTTCGATGTGCCGCATGGGATGCGGGCGATCGATATTATCCGCTCGCTGCGGCCTGATCTGGACGATGCGGGTGCGCTCGAAGGGCTGCGCGTGATTGAGGATCTCGAGATCGTCGACACGGAAGATCTGAAGGTGCTTCCGGGGGTTCGGGTGCTGCTCGCGTCGATTCCGCCGGAACGCTGGGCGATTGTTACTTCGGCTACGCGCAGGCTGCTGCTTGGCCGTCTCGAGGCTGCGGGACTGCCTCTGCCTTCGCGCGTGATCGCGGCTGATGATGTGATTAAGGGCAAGCCCGATCCAGAGCCGTATATGCGAGGCGCGGAGCTGCTGGGCTATCGGCCGATCGACTGTGTGGTGGTCGAGGATGCGCCTGCTGGCGCAGGTGCTGGAGCGGCGGCTGGGGCGCCTGTGCTGGGCGTGCTGGGGACGCACACGGCGCAGGAGCTGTCGGTGTGCACGTGGGTGATTCCGTCGCTTGAAGGGTTGGTGGTGACGGCTAAGGCAAACTCGCTCGAGCTGGAGTTTACGCCGCTCTAAAGGTCTAAGAACGCCCTGCGAGGGCGGCGACCACTTCGTGGTGTGTGATCGCTTCGCGTGGTGCTCCCGATGGTCGCAACAGAAGATTGTGCCGACCACGCGAAGCAATCACATGTCACGATGGGACCGCCCCGCGCGCAGCGGGTCTGTCCGGCAGGACACTCTCTTTCAAAATCGCTTCAACGCGCTCGAGATCGGCCTCCGTGTCGACGCCGATGGTGTCGAAGTCGGTGGGTGAGACGTAGAGGGTGAAGTTGTTTTCGAGTAGGCGAAGTTGTTCGAGTCGCTCGGTGAGCTCAAGTGGGCTGGGGGGTAGCTCGGCGAAGCGGTTGAGGGCATCGCGGCGATAGGCGTAGAGGCCGATGTGCTTCCAGTAGGCCGGGTGGGCCTGGTCGCGATCGTAGGGGATGGTGGCGCGGGAGAAGTAGAGCGCGCGGCCATCGGCGGCGGTGACGACCTTGACGGCGTTCGGGTTGGCGATGTTCTCGTCCGTGCAGCGGACTTTGAGTGTGGTGACGTCGACATGCGGCTGCGCGAAGGGCGCGAGCAGTGCGCTGAGATGCTCCGGCTGGAGCAGCGGCTCGTCACCCTGGATGTTGACGTAGATCGAGGCGGGGATCGACTGGGCGATGGCGTGGACGCGGTCGGTGCCGCTGGGCAGCGTGGGCGGGGTAAGCTCGACGGGCCAGCCGTTCTCGTTGCAGAGGGCGACGATCTCGTCGGAGTCGGTGGCGATGATGAGGTGGTCGAGCTGCGGGCAGGCTTTTGCGGCGTCGTAGACCCAGGCAAGCATGGGGCGGCCAGCAATCTCGCGCAGCACCTTGCGGGCGAGGCGGGTGGAGGCGAGGCGGGCAGGGATGACGCCAAGCGTGCCGATGTTGGTTTGGGGCGAGTGCTGAAGCGAATCGTGCGTGCTGATCTGAGTCATAGGATGTTGATGGCGCGGGCGGCAAGCAGGGCGACGGTCGCAAGCGAGATGAGGGACTGGATCATCATGAGAAGCTTGGCCCAGCGGGAGAGCACGGGGGAGTCGGTGGGGGAGAAGGCAGTGCTGGTGTTGAAAGCGAGGAAGAGGTAGTCGACAAAGCCGGGGCTCCAGCAGGCCTCGCCCATGTCGCGACGGGTGGTCTGGTCGAGAGTCATCTGGGGAAAGAGGAAGGCGCCGTCGGTCTGGGCACCGCGCAGATCGCGCTCATGCGGGCCGCCCGCGTCGAGCTTCCAGTACCAGGAGGCGAAGACGAGGATGTTGGCGAGCCAGAGCGCGCCAGCGGAGCGGAGCAAGTCCGCCGGACTCTGCCGGTGCGAGGGCAGGGCGGCGACGAGCAGGCAGAGCGACCAGGTCATATCAAGAGTGACAACGCTGGTGACAATGTAGCCAAGCGTGCGGTTCATGCGGCTGTTGCGCAGGTAGTGCGACCAGACGGTCGGGATCAGGAGGAAAGCGACGACGGCGAGGAGAAGCCATTTGGGTCCGAGCGAGAGATCGTCGGGCAGCACGAGGCGGAGGCCACCCACGGCCAGGAGAGCGAGCATGGCGGGCCAGCGGGGCTCGGGTGTGCGCTTGTAGGCTGGCGGGACAGGCTTCGCGGCCTGGGGCTTGGTCAGGCTGGGGGTGGTCATCTCTGACCACGATTTCGATGGCTCGGGCAGGCTGCAACGGAAGGCTGGTTGCTATATTCGGTTTTCCGCATATCCATACCCTCCCCCGCGTCAATTTGCGCCAAACTATTCCAAACAGGTGCTTAATCGGTGACCTATAGTATCGCCGAGTGAGACCGACGGTTTGTGGTCTCCGACCTGTAGATGCCTTTTGCCTGTTCGGCAGAACCCTTACTTCTATTCTATCCGGTTGATAGGAGGTGGTATGCCACGAGCTTTTCGGCGGCTGGTAACGGTTTTCGCGGGGTTGGGCCTTGACAGCAATTCGGCAGGCTTCCGAGACAACGTCAGGGGAGCGGAGTGAAGGGCACGCGGGTGAGCAGGGCAGGCGCGGGCGCGTCGGCAAGGGACGTGAAGTTTTGCGGAGCGCGGCAGATGCGGTTGAGCCAAAGCCGGTCGCGCTGCATGGTTGGGTCGTCCCTCATCCAGTCGAAGGTGCGGCGCAGGATTCGAGCTGCACCAATGTCTTCGGGAACTACGAGGCGGTAGTGCATCCAGGTGCCCTGACGGCGGACGGCGACAATCCCGGCGTTGCGCAGATAGGCGAGGTGGCGGGAGATCTTGGGTTGGGGCTGGCCGAGGATTTCGACGAAGTAGCAGACGCAAAGCTCATGCTCGGCCATGAGGTTGAGCAGGCGCAGCCGGGTGAGATCGCCGAGTGCCTGGAAAAATCGCTCGATATTGAAGCTCATTAGTCTCCCGCTGAAGGTAATATACGCCTTGGCGGATGTTGGATATAAGTTAACCGCACG
>Ga0302314_10003536_pt1 | contig 28769 bp, 25 predicted proteins | sample III_Palsa_N2_3_FD_200533 | JGI IMG/M metagenome (GOLD analysis project Ga0302314, IMG submission 200533) | Peat permafrost microbial communities from Stordalen Mire near Abisko, Sweden - III_Palsa_N2_3 | ecosystem: Environmental > Terrestrial > Soil > Palsa > Peat permafrost | place: Sweden...
CTCGATCAGCTCAGAGTTCCTGGCATGCTCAATCGGAATCCGCTGTCGACGACGCAGGTCGGGCTGTCAGGATCAGGACGGCAGAGCAGCCTGCTGGGACGGGAGAACGAGTGCGCGCTGCTCGACGAACTGCTTGCCGACATCCGCCAGGGCGTGAGCCGGGCGCTGGTCTTGCACGGCGAGGCCGGGATCGGGAAGACGGCGCTACTTGAGTACCTGATCAAGTCGGCGGCGGACTTCTACGTCGTGCGCGCGGCAGGAGTGGAGTCCGAGACGGAACTGGCGTACGCCGGCCTGCACCAGTTCTGCGCACCGTTCCTAGATCGACTCGGGCGCCTGCCGGCTCCCATGCGTCAAGCCCTGGAGATCGTCTTTGGACTCCGCCTCGGCTCTCCTCCGGATCGGTTTCTCGCCGGGCTCGGGGTGCTGAGATTGCTCTCGGGGGCTGCCGACGAGCGCCCGCTGCTGTGTGTCATCGACGACGCGCAGTGGCTCGATCGGGCTTCGGTGCTGACCCTGGCGTTCGTGGCACGGCGGCTGCTGGCCGAGCCGGTCGGGATCGTGTTCGCCACACGTGATCCCGGTGAGGAGCTCAGACACTTTTCAGACCTGGAGGTGCGCGGCCTACCCGACGGCGACGCCCGCGTGCTGCTGAGCTCAGCTGTGCGATTCATCCCCGACGTGCGAGTCCGCGACCGGATTCTCGCCGAGACACATGGGAATCCACTCGCTCTGCTCGAATCGCCGCGCGGGTTGACGGCGGCGCAGCTGGCGGGTATGTGCAGCCCGCTCGGTGAGCAGGGTGGCGCCGGCCGGATCGAGCAGGGCTTCGTTGCACGGCTCCGCGCGCTCTCGGACGATGAAAGACGGCTGTTGGTCCTGGCATCCGCCGAACCGGTTGGCGATCCACTCCTGCTCTGGCGCGCTGCCAACCGGCTCGGCATTCCGCGAGTTGCCGCGCTCGCCCCGGAAACGGAAGGCCTGGTGGCAATCGGCGAGCGCGTGATGTTCCGTCACCCGCTGGTGCGCTCTGCCGTATACCGATCAGCGGCGGTGGAGCAACGCCGGGCGGCACATCTGGCGTTGGCGGAGGCGACCGATCGGGCGGTCGACCCCGACCGTCGCGCCTGGCATATGGCCGCGGCGGCCGCAGGACCCGATGAACCGGTCGCGCTGGAGCTCGAGCGCTCGGCTGGCCGCGCGCAGTCTCGCGGTGGCCTGTTGGCAGTGGCTGCACTTCTGCAGCGCTCGGTCGTGCTGTCTGCGGATCCGGTGCAGCGGGTGCGGCGTACGCTCAGCGCTGCCCAAGCCAGTCTGCACGTCGGCGCGTTCGATCGGGCACTCAGACTGCTGGCGACGGCCGAGGCCGGGATGCTCGACGAACTGCAGCTCGCGCAGGTGGAGTTGCTCCGCGGTGCGATCGCGTTCGCCTCGAGCATGGGGAACGCTGCGCCGCCACTGCTCCTGCGGGCGGCAAGACGCCTGGAGCCGCTCGACGTCGCGCTCGCGCGTGAGACCTATCTCGACGTGTGGGGAGCCGCGCTGTTTGCCGGTCGTCTTGCCTGCGCCGGGGCCCTTCCTGAAGTCTCAAGAGCCGCCAGGTCGGCTCCGCCACCGGCCGGCCCAGAGCAACCGTCCGACCTGCTGTTGGGCAGCTTGGCCACGCTGGTCACGGAGGGACGCGCAACGGCCGCGCCACTGCTGAGACGGGCAACGACAGCGTTCTTGGACGAAGCATCACCGGCCCAGAAAAACGTCCGCTGGGGCTGGATGGCGACGATCCCGTCCCACGTGCTCTGGGACGAGGACAGCTGGCATGCGATCAATGCGCGCCAGCTACAGGAAGCGCGGGACGCGGCGGCGCTCGCGCGGCTCCCGATCGACCTGACAGCGTGGGCGGTGCTCGTCGCCTGGCGGGGGGACTTTGGCCCGGCCGACGCGGCGATCGCCGAGGCCCAAGCGGTCACAGAGGCGACCGGATCCCGCCTTGCGCCCTACGCTGCCCTGTTGCTTGCCGCGCTCCGGGGACGGGAAGTTGACGCGTCGACGGCGATCGAGTCCGCGACTCGTGAGGCTGGCGCCGGCGGTCAGGGCATCGGCGTCCAGTGGGGCGATTGGGTGAGCGCGATCCTCCTGAACGGGCTTGGCCAGTCCGAGCGGGCGCTGGCGGCGGCCCGACGAGCGGCCGAGGAAGCACCACAGCTGTTCATCTCCGGGTGGGCACTGCCTGAGTTGATCGAGGCGGCCGTACACAGCGGCAGGACCGAGCTCGCTGCCGCTGCGCTCGAGCCGCTGGTTGAGGCCACCGCGGCCGGGGGCACTGACTGGGGACTGGGAATCCAAGCGCGCTCCCGGGCTCTGTTGAGCGAGGACGAGGCGGCCGAACGCCTGTATCAAGAGGCGATCGAGCGGCTGGGCCGCACGCGGTTGCGGCCTGAGCTCGCGCGTGCACACCTGGTCTACGGCGAGTGGCTGCGCCGCGAGCATCGCCGGGTCGACGCGCGCGGCGAGCTGCGCGCCGCGTACGACCAGTTCACCTCGATCGGGATGGAGGCGTTCGCCGAGCGAGCCCGTCGTGAACTCCGTGCAACCGGGGAGACGGTGCGCAGGCGAACTGTGGAAACGCGCGACGATCTGACTGCCCAGGAGCGGCAGATCGCGCACCTGGCCCGCGATGGCCTCTCGAACCCGGAGATCGGTGCGCGGCTGTTCCTCAGTCCGCGCACCGTGGAGTGGCATCTGCGCAAGGTGTTCTCGAAGCTCGGCATCCGCTCTCGGCGCGAGCTCAGCTCCGCGGTGCCGACCGAGTCTGAATTGGTCCCGAGCTGACGTGGGGGGCCGCTGAGTTCAACCGCCCATCCGCGGCCGGTATCGGTTGGGCTCGCGGTCAGCGGGCGGCGTCATCTGGCTGACGTATGACTTGGTGCGGGCGAGCGCGTCGTGGTCGAGACGCGCGAGCCGCGAGGCGATCGCCTCCACCTCGTGGTCAAGCCGGTCATCGGCGATCACGCGGTTGACGTACCCGTACTGCTCTGCGCGCGGGCCGTCGAGATCGTCGGCGAGGAGCAGGATCTCGAGCGCGCGGCCGTACCCGGTGAGGCGTGACAGCCTGGCCGCCGCACCGCCGCTCGAGTCCAGGCTGGTGCCGACCTCAAACTGGCCTAGCTGTGTGTTCTCGCGCGACGCGAAGCGCAGGTCGCAGGCCACGATGAACTCGCTTCCGGCACCCTGGGCGCGACCGCGGATTGCGGCGACGCTGAGGACCGGCGCGCGGGCAAGGCGGACGAGCAGGTCCAGCCATGCGGGCAAGCCGGTCGGACCGGCTGGCAACCGCGTGCGATCAGGGGCGGGCTCGGTGCCGGAGCTCGTCAGAAAGCAGTCGGGGTTCGCACTGTCAAACACGACGACGTTGAGATCGGAATCCTTCTCGATCAGGTCGACGAGCTCGGCAAGCTCCGCGACCATGATCCGGTTGACCGCGTTGTTCGGCGGATGGTCGAAGGTCACTCGGCAGTACCCCGGGCTACGGCGATCAACGCGCACATGCATCCACGATCGGGCCCACGCGTCCGAGCCGCGGCCGTTGTTGGACGGGCTGTTATCGATCCTGCTCACGGCGTACTCCTGGCGTCGCTCGGGCTCCGGTCGGTGACTCGGTGCTCAGCTGCGTGCCGCTCATCCGAACCTCCGCTGTTGTGTGACAGCAGATTGGTCGCTCGGCCGATCTATCGCGCCCGTGTGGTCACTGGTGCAGGCCCCGGCACGACACCGGCCGGCGACACGACCGCCGCCAGCCCGGGGTTCGACGCGGTGCCGGGGCGGTGGATCCCGCCGGCGGCCCAGGCGGCCAAGGTTCGAGGTGACGCCTTGACCTGGGTGCGACTACAAGCGCGAGACGAGTTCGTCCACGATTTCCGCAGCGGGCTGTCGCTGTTTGGCGAGTGCAACGCTCTGTCCGGCCCACAGTGATAGCGGCTCGATCTCACCGGTCGTTCCAACCATCGGGGGCGCGGGCGAATACCGAACGATGGGGTCGCCCGAAGCGAAGTGCGCTATCACTTCGCCCTCTCGCGGTCGACGACCCAATGGCGGCTGCCCCGCGGCCTCCCACATCTCGGCCGTTGAGTTGTGGATGGCGCGGTGCGGAGAGTCCGGCCATCCCACGTCATAAAGATCGGGGTACCACTCTGCATCGGTCTCGGTCGCGGCTATCAGACGACGCCGGTACTCCTCGTGGATCGGCATTTCATCGGCGAGCAAGAACCGCGTGCCCACCAAGGCGGCCTGCGCGCCAAGCGCCAGCACGGCCGCGACGCCTCGAGCGTCCCCGATCCCACCCGCCGCAATGACAGGCACTGGTGCTACCGCGTCCACCACCGCTGGGACCAACGGAAGCGTTGCCACGCCACCCCACACGTGCCCTCCGGCCTCCCAACCCTGCGCGACGATGATGTCGACTCCACCTCCGACTGCGCGCCGGGCTTCCTCGGCGCTGCCGACCGTGTGCATAATCAGCGCTCCGGCGTCATGGACCAAGCCGACGTAACTCTGGGGATCGCCCCAGATGAGCGACACGATCCGCAGACCCGCCGAGAGGGCCTGACCGACTCGGCGGCGTTGATCGGAGGTGAGAACGAAGTTGCCGGCAATCGGCCGGTCGGTAAGGGCTGCCGTTTCACGAACCACGTCTCCGGCGTCATCGGACCACGACAGTCCCAGGCTGCCGAGGCCGCCGGCATTTGAGACCGCGGCGGGCAGCCGGGGATCTGCAGCCAGTGGCGCTTCGATGATCGGGCGTTCGATCCCCAGCAACTCGCACACCGGCGTGTGGGTACTCATTGGGATGGGCCCCTTTCTGGCGCCCGCGGCGCCGGTTGACTAGGCTCAATATGGACCCGAAACGCTCCGATCGCCCCCGGGTTACCACTGGTCCACACCCGTGACACAGACCGGGGGCCCGGACCCGTGGACCACCGGGCGCGAGTGGACCGGACGGCGGCCATCGTCCTCGTCATTCGTCAACCATGGACAGGAGCAGATCATGCGCAGCGACATCGTCCCCGGCGCCACCTTCCCCGACTACGAGTTGCCCGATCACGAGAACGCTGCGCGAAAGCTCTCAGAGATCCAAGGCGACGACCCCCTGATCCTCACGCTCGCGCGCGGGAACTACTGCCCCAAGGAGCACCAGCAGCACCTCGAGCTCGCCGCCAACTACCCCAAGATCGCCGTGGCCTACACGAAGGTTGCCACGATCTCGACCGACACCCATCACTCAAGCCAGGAGTTCCGCGCGTCGACCGGCGCCCAGTGGCCGTTCCTGTCTGACCCGGAGCGGACCGTCCAGAAGGACCTCGAAGTCCAGGAATACACCGACCCCGAGCACGACCCGATGATCCCCCACACCCTCGTGCTCAAGCCCGGGCTGGTCATCCACAGCATTTACAACGGCTACTGGTTTTGGGGACGTCCCTCGTTCGCCGATCTCTGGCACGACCTACGGGCCGTGACCCGCCAGATCCGCCCCGACTGGGATCTCAGCAAGCCGGGGCTGCGCGAAGCGTGGGATGCGGGCGACTACTCAGCATTTCATGGATGGGACAGGCGCTCCCCTCAGTCGACGCCGTCGTCCTACAGCTCCTAGCACCGCGGTCGCGACCAGGGCCGGGGCCGAGCCGCTCAGAGTTGAGCGACCCGGCCGCCAAGTCGAGCCTGTGCATGTGCACACGCTCGACTATGGTCATCTAGCGAAGCGTTCGAAACGCCGCACGCATCTCTTCTGAGAAAAGTTGCGGCTGTTCCCAGGCGGCGAAATGGCCGCCACGGTCGAGCCGGTTGTAATGGACGAGGTTATGTGGATACGCGCGCTCCGCCCAGCTGCGCGGGGCCTAGAGCTCGGCGGGAAACACGCTGATCGCGAACGGGATCGTGATGGGCTCGGCGTCGAAGAAGTCGGCCTTGTTCTCCCAGTAGAGACGAGCCGCCGAGATCCCGGTGTTCATCAACCAGTAGAGCGTGATGTTGTCGAGGATGTCGTCTTTCGTGAGGGCGCTCTGGTAGGTCCCGTCAAGGGTTTTCTCCAGGAGCCCGGGCTGGCCGCTGCCGTCACCGTGGTCGAGCATGAATGCCGCAAGATCGACGGGTGAATCTGCCAGTCCGTACAACGTTTGCGGGCGGGTCGCCACCCGTGCACCCACTAGTCAAAGGCCCTGGTCAAGGGCCTGCGGATCACCGCTCGACGGCCGCTGCGTAGAGGCGGCCCACCCGGCTCTATACAGGCAGATCGTGGATCCTGGTCGGCGTGCTGCGGACTGGCTGAGGGGAGATGAGCATGGGTCGGTGGCTGTGGTGAAGAACGGCCTCAGAAACGCTGCCGAGGATTGCGCGCTTGACGGGGTTGAGCCCGCGGGCGCCACAGACGATCAGGGACGCGTCCAGCTCGTCGGCGGTCTCGATGATCGTCTGCCAGACGGCGACCTCGGCCTGTTGAGTACGGGCTTTCGCGTCCCAACCTCGCTCCCGTTCCGCACGCGCCCCCTTCGCGGCGGCCTGGCGGGCGGTGGCTTCTTCGCGTCTGTCCAACTCGCCCTCATCTGCAATGTAGGACCCGCCCAACCCGGTATTGAGACCGCCGGCCATCAGTCGCATTGCAACGGTCTCCCAGACGGTCAGAACGACTGCAGCTCTGGGCGCGAGCAGCTCGGCAGCTGTCGCGAGCGCAGCTTGAGAACCGTCTGACCCGTCAAAGCAGAACAGGACTGGCCCTGACCCGTGGGTTTGAGAAGTGCTCAAGGGAACTGACCAGGTGATGGGACGGCGCTGACGGCGCTCATCACGATCCCCCGACGGAAGCCTGTGGCTCGCTGGCCGAGTCCGCGGCGATCACTTGTCGCAGCGCCTTGACCGCCGCAGCCACGATCTCCGAGAAGCTCGGAAATGGCTGGATCGTGTCGCGCAGGATCTCCAGTGGCACCTGGGCCCGAATGGCCAGAGTGATCTGCTGCATCCATTCCCCCGCCTCGGGCCCCAGTCCGTAGGCGCCGGTCAGGCGCTGTCCATCGCTCAGCAGGGTGAGGAAGCCGTTGGACTCGGCGTAGGCATGGGTGTACGTCGCTGTCTTGGCGACCTCGGACAGCATCGCGGTTCCGCTGAACCGATCTTCGGACGCGCCCACGCATGCCGCCTGCGGATCGGTATAGATGGGGCGCGGAACGGCCTCGTAGTTGGCGGTGCGCACCTCGCCGAGGATGTTGGACGCCACCACCTCGCCCTGGTACTCGCCGACGTGGGTGAGCTGCCAGATCCCGGTCACATCGCCGATCGCCCACAGGCGCTCGCCGGCGCGCAGCCGGTCATCGACCGGAACGCCGTGCGGGTTGACCGTGATCCCGACCGTCTCCAGTCCGATGTCATCGACGCGTGGGCGCCGCCCGGTCGCCACCAGCAGGCGATCGCCGCGTAGATCGCGCCCGTCGTCGAGCGCCAGAACGAACTCGTCGCCCTCACGTCTCGCACTGGTGGCGCTGCGGCCGACGATCACCTCGATCCCGTCGCGTCGCAACGCCGCGCCGAGCGCCTCACCGACCGGCGCGGCCTCTTTCGCCAACACCCGTTCACGACTTTCGACGATCACGACCGCCGCCCCGAGGCGATGCGCGGCCTGGCCAAGCTCGACGCCGGCTGCCCCGCCACCCAGCACCACCAGGCTCCCGGGCACGGTCTTCATACCCGTCGCCTCGCGCGTGCTCCACACACCGTCGAGTTCACGCAGGCCCTGAACCGGCGGGATGAATGAGTCGGCCCCGTTGGCCAGGATCACATGATCGGCCGTGTACCGCGTGCCGTCGACGTTCACCGCCCCGACGCCGTCGAGTCGGCCGTACCCGCGAACCAGATCGATGCCGCGCTCGGCCAGCCACCGCTCCTGCCCACGGTCGGAGTACTCGCTGACCATGAAGTCTCGCCAGGCAAGCGCCGCGGCGGCATCCACCTCGGCGGACCCGGCGGCTTCACGCGAACCCTGTGCCGCCTCGCCCGGGCGCAGCAACGTCTTGGACGGGATGCACGCCCAGTAGGAGCACTCACCCCCGACCAGGGCCCGCTCCACCACCGCCACTCGCAGCCCGCCCTCAGCAAGCGCGGCGGCGCAGTGCTCTCCCGGTGCGCCCCCGCCGAGAACGATCACGTCGTGGTCAGTGCTCATGTCGTTGTTGCTCATGTGGTCCTCGCTGCCGGGTCGCTTGTCGGCAGCGACCATCGCGCGCTCGGGCGCCGGTCGCGCCCGTGGCGGTCCCTGGTCTGACCCTGGTCTCTGGCCAAGCTCGATCTGCTCGGGGAGGACCGGACGCTCGCGCGGTCTCCGCGCGCTGGATAGCGACTGCGATCCCGTGGCCAGGGTTTCGACCAGGGGGCGCACTGGGGCGACCGTGCGATGTGAGGGTCATCATGCGGGCCGTGGGAGCTCATCCAACGCAACATCGGAGGGAAGGGTGGACACCGTAACTGATCGTGACGCCGACACTCGCGCCCGGATACAGCAGCACTGGGAGGCCTCCGAAAGCGGGGACATCGACACCGAGCACGCAATCTACGCGGTAGATGCGATCCTCGACTATCCGCAGTCCGGCGAGCGCTTCCGAGGCCGGTCAAAGATCCAGGCGCAACGTGGCGGGCACCCGGCCGAACGCCACTTCACCGTCCGTCGGATCCAGGGCGGCGGCGACCTCTGGGTCAGCGAGTGCGTGATCACCTATGACGGCGTGCCGACCTACTCGGTCAGCCTCATGGAACTCACCGACGGTCTCGTAACACACGAGACCCAGTACTTCGCCGACCCCTTCGACGCGCCTGCGGGGCGCGCTGCGCTCGCTGAGCGGATTCCGGCCGCCGACCGCGCCCCGAGCGGACGCGGTTCCTGAGGAGCAATCCGGATCCGGTCGCAGATGCGCGAGGGCGGGTTCGCTGCTCCTCACGAGTCGAGCGTTCGATCGGGACACGGCGGCTGCGCAGTGGTTGGGGCCGGGGTTCCGGCGCCGGGCGGTCCCTGCGCGCGCACGACCTCGACGGCGCGCCCGATCGTGGCCGCGAAGACGATCGCCCATGCCGCGAGCCCGATCCATACCCACACGCGCGCGAAGGTCGTGATCGCGCCCGCGTGGGCGACCGCCCCGACAGCGAAGCTACAGGCGGCGTACATCCCGAGCGGGAACACGGTCGTCCACCGCGCGGGCCCTACCGAAGGCCGCGGCCACCGTGCCTCGGCGAACAACAGCACCAGCAGCCAAAGCATCGTCAGGACCCAGAGCCCTATGGCAACGTCCTCGAGCACGCGCCCACCAACTCCGGCGATGGCCAGCGCCTTCGCGCCAGCGGCGATCTTTGCCGCCGCAAGTGCTGAGATCCCGAGTGCGCCACCCGTGATCCAGTGGTCGCCGCGGCCAGCGGCGAGCTGATCGACGTCAAACCGGTAGATCACCAACACGTAGAGCCCGAGCCCGAGCCCCAACGGCACGAGCGCGGCGATCAGCAGCCAGCCAGCACGGGCCTGACCAGCGCCGCCCACAGTACGACGGCAATCACCAGCGTCGCAATTCCCGCCCATGCCCACCCCAGCAGCGTCAGCCGAGTGCCGAGCACGGCCGTGGCCACGACGGCGGTGAGGGCAGCCGGGGTGCGCGCATCGGCCCGGAAGCCCGCAGGGTCACGCGCGGCCCGTAGCGGGAGCAACATGGCGAGCGACACCCAGATGACGGCGGCGATCGCGAGTATCACCCGCGAGAGCGTTTCCTGGCCGTCGAGCGACAGCGCGATCGAAACAATCGCGGTGCCCATCACCTCGGCCCCAGCCGCCGGCGGAATCGAGTCAAGAGTGCGCCCCGGCACGCCGGCGGTCAGTCGTGAGCTGAGCCTTGACCTGCGGGCGCGTACGGCCGGCGCCACACGACGATCGTCGTTGCCTGGCTCGACACGGTTGTTCGGCATCGAACTGAAGCTGCGGTTGCGACGCCATGCCGGCCTGGTGCCGGTCATAGATCGAGCGCGATGTCGTCGCGGGGCCGTGAGCAGCAGATGAGCACGGTCCCGTCGGTGGGAGGTTCAACCGGGTCGGGGTTGTAATCGACGTTCCCCGCGATCAGCGTGGTTTCGCAGGTCTGGCACACGCCGGTACGACATGACCAGCGGACGGGTACGTCGCAGGATTCGGCGAGTTCGAGCAAGGTGCCGTAGTCGCTGCTCCAGGGGATCGTGAGGTCACTGCGAGCGAACGCGATCGTCGGGCCGTTGCGGGCTGACCGGCGGGTGGGTGAGGCGCCCGCGCCGGTGTCGCCGCGATCCCGGGCGTCACGCTTGCTGCCGGCCCGAACGGTTCGGTATGGATGCGCGAGGCATCGAACCCCAAGGCGGTCAGACCCGCTCCGATCTCGTCCATGAAGCCCGCGGGCCCACACAGGTACGCCTCGGCATCGGCGGGTGGGTTCAGTTCGGCGAGCCGTGACGCGGTGAGACGTCCGGCGCTGTCGAAGTCGCGGCCTTCCCGGTCATTCGGCCCGGGGCGGCTGTAGTAGACGTTGGCCCGTGCGTGCGGCAGCGAGGCGAGAAGGGTCCGGGTCTCGGCGGCGAACGAGTGCTCGCGGCCGTTGCGTGCGCCGTGCAGCCACCAGATCTCTCGGTCAGAGCGCTCCTGCGCCAGTGCCTGAAGCATGGCGAGAACCGGGGTGGCGCCGATCCCGGCGCTGATCAACAGCACGGGCGCGGGCGTCTCATCGAGGATGAACGTGCCGCGTGGTGCGGCGATGTCGAGTTGGTCGCCGACGGCCAGACGGGTGTGCAGATAGCCGCTGGCGGCGCCATCGCGTTCGCGTTTGACGGTGACCCGGTAGTAGCCGGCTCCGGGTGGTCCGGAGAGCGAGTAGTTGCGCAGTAGCGCCCGCTGCCGCTGGTCGGGCTGGAGTCGTAGGGTGAGGTATTGCCCTGGGCGGGCCGCTGGTAGTAGAGCGCCCGTCGGGTCTTCGAGGCGTATCGAGATCGCCGACTCGCTTTCGCGCGTGATTGCCGTGACAGCCAGCTGACGAAAGCCGGGCCAAGCCGGAGGCGGGCTCGTGACCGCGAGGCCGGCGTTGCCGCTGCCGGGTTCCTCATTCAGCAGAGCTCGGAACGAGCCCTGCCAGCCGGGGCTGAGGGCCGGAACCCGGAGCGCGCGCCGCAGCCCTTGGCGCGTGTGCCCGGGAAGGTAGAGCAGCGCGTCGACGTCGGCGACCGTCATCTGCTCGGGTCCCGTGGAGAGCCTGATGATTTGGTCTCCGGCTTGTACCTCGCCCTCTTCGAGCACGCGGAAGTAGAAGCCTGGGCGGTGGTGGGAGACCAGCAACGCCGGAATCCGCGGATCATTCATCCGGATCCCGACGCGGTAGCAGGTGACGCGAGGCTGCGATACCTCGAAGGTGGCGCCGCCGATCCGGTAGCGATCGCCGATGCACACCTCGTCGTCATTGAGTCCTTGCACAGTGAAGTTCTCGCCGAACTGTCCGTACACGAAGTCGTTTCGTCCAAGCTCACGTTCCCAATGCCGATACGAGTCGATCTGGTAGACGAACACCGCGCGCTGCTCGCCGCCATGCCCGGCCAGATCGCCTTGACCATCGCCGACAACGTTGAGCCTGCCGACCCGGCGCGGACCGGGCACGGGATCCTTGAAGACCCCGGTGAAGACCGTCCTCCCTTGCCAGGGCACGTCCTTCGGCAAGCCAACGTTGACCGACAACAACGTCCCAGCGGCCTGGGCGGCGCGCTGGTTTGGCTCACCTCCCTCGGGCTGCGGCTCGGTGCCCTGCGCATGCTCGCCGCTCATGTCGAGGCTCCTCAGATCGTGTCCCACCACGGTCGCGCGTGCGCGTTACGGTTCGCGCCCGTGGACTCCCTGGTCAGTCCCTGGTCCGCTACAGCGCCAGGGCCGACCGTCGTCAATCGTCCCACGATCGTCAGGACGGGGTGCGCTACTCGGTGGCTCGATGTCGACCTAGAGATCACCGCCGCCGTCTGGCGCCCCCGTGGTCTGACCGACCTCGATCAGATAGCCATCCGGATCGCGGATGTAGCACCGGATCTCGGGCCCCCCGATGTGCCAGGGCATCGACCCGGGGAAACACGGGCGCGACGGCATCCCGGGCGCGTGAACCTCATGACCGTGGACCGACCGAACCGGCCGATCATGGAGGTCTCTTATGCGAGGTGGGCTTCAGATCGGTCCTGTCTGAGGAGATCGACTGGAAGCCGTTCCCGCCGTTCCCGCCGTTCCCGCCGTTCCCGCCGTCGGCCCGCCTAGCGGTCGTGGTCGGCGATCCGACCGAGCGGGGCTGTACACGACCAGAGTCAAGGTGCCATCCGGCGTGAAGCTGATGCCGCACACGCATCCCGAGGACCGCATATACACGGTCATCTCCGGCGTGTTCTACATCGGCCGGGGCGAACACTTCGACAGCGAGAAGCTGGAGGCCTACCCGCCCGGCGCCGTCATCGTGTTGCCGGCGGTACCCCTCATTTCCACTGGGCGAGATCCGGCGAGTACGTCACCCAGATATCGGCCATCGGCCCACTCGGCCTTGAATACGTGGACCGAATTGATGACCCCCGCAACAGCTGAGACGGCCCGCCGGGAACGGTCGACGCGATGACCGAATCGCGCTACCTCGATCTGGCGCCGCACATCTTCGGCGATGCTCTGAGGCCTGAGCGCCGGATCACGGTTCGGCCGGGTCCCGGGCTCGGATCGAAACCCGACCCCGATGTGATCCGCGCGTATCGCAGGCATGCGTAATGGAGGAGCCACCCCAGCGGGCACGAACGGGGCCAGCATGAGTTTCAGTCTGCGCCGGGGTCACATCCGTAACCGCCAGGCCCGCCTCGCCGACGCGATCACCCGCTTCAGCGGCTCGTTCCTGTTCATCCAGATCCACATCGTGTGGTTCGCGGCGTGGATCGTGCTCAACCTGATCCCCGCCATCAGGTTCGATCGCTTCCCGTTCGGGCTGCTCACACTGATCGTCTCGCTGGAGGCGATCTTCCTCTCGACATTTGTGCTGATCAGCCAGAACCGCAGTGCCCAACGCGACGCCGAGCGCGAGGAGGACGACCTGCGGGTCAGCGTGCTCACCGGCGTCTGGGCCGAGCAGATCGGGGACAAGCTCGGCGTACGCCGCGACGAGGTCGAGCGAGCGGCCCGGGAGCGCCTGCGCGACAACCACGGCCTCTGACGGCCGTGATCAGTCCACCGCTGCGTCGCTGCCCAGGACGGCCCTAGCGACAAGGTAGAAGTCCGGGCTACTCAGGCAAGAGCCCGCGTGGGTAGCGCGTGTGCTGACTCGCAGCGAACCGCGCGTAAGCAAGCTCGGTGTCCTGCGTGTCTTCGGGCGCGGCGGCGTTGTAGCGCTCAGCGACGGGATCCGAGCAGTAATAGCCCCACGGTCCGTCCTTCTGGAACTGGCGGGAACTGGCGCACAGCAACACGCACGGGCCGGCCCCGGCGCCGACGAACGCGTGCCGGGACTTCGGCGGGCAGTGCACGAAGTCCCATTGACGAAGCGATCGCTCCTGGCCCTCGATGATCAGGATCGCCTCGCCGGAAAGGACCAGAAAATCCTCTTGCTCGGTCTCCCAGTGGTAGGTCGTGCTCGGCTCACCCGGATTCATCACACGGATCGACATCCCCAGCATCGGAAAGAACGTCTCGGCCTCGTACTCGTCCTCTCCGGTCAGCCCGAGGCCGTAGCCCAGCCCAGGCGTCTGAAACCAGCGAGCGTCTTGCGCGTTGAGCACGAACCAGCCCGGTGTGGCCGGGACAGTTCCGACGTCAGTCTGCTCGAGTGCTGCTTCGGGGACCATGCTCCGATCGTACGTGACCAAGGAGAAGCCGATCGGCTTGCTCAACTGCGGTCGATCGCGGCGACGATGCATTCTGCGAACTCGTCGGGACGCGAGAGGAACGGGTGATGCCCTGCGCCGAACTCGACGAGTCGCGTATCCGCTTTGACGCGTTGCCGCTGCGCCTCGGGCGGGGTGGCGAGATCCTCGGTGCAGACGAAGTATGTGGCGGGCTTCTGCTGCCAGCCGATCTGGCGGGGTGCCTGAGTGAACGGCGTGAGGGATTGACGCGTGAGACGACTGACCGCTTGCTCGGTCGTGCTCTCGTCGCAGTCCTGCAGGAAGAACTCCCGAATCATGTCGGGATCCACGCCGACGGTGCCGTCCTCGCCCGGCTGCAGCCACGGCGCTGGCTCTGAGCCGATGAGATCGGCCTGGGACTCTCCAGCGTCGGGCATCACCGAGGTCACGTACAGCAGTTGGGTGACGCGGTCATCAGCACCGGCCTCGGTGATAATCATGCCGCCGTAGGAGTGGCCACAGAGGACGACGGGTCCGTCGACCTCGGCGATCGCCTCGCGGCACGCCTGGACGTCGTCGTAGAGATCCCCGAGCGTGTCGCCGGTCTCGCCGCAGCTCGCCAGCGCCACCGCGACGGTTGAGACGCCGCGTTTGGCGAGCGGCTGCGTCATCCGGCTCCACCACCAATCGGCGTCGCGGACGCATGCTCCATGAACGAACACCAGCGTCGTCATCGCGGCGCCGGGACCGCTCTCGGACGCTGGGGGAAACCGCCGTTCGTTGTGTGAGCGTGCCAGAAGTCAGGAGACAGCGCCGTCACGCCGGCGGGGGCGCTACGCGATAGATCCTGTCGAAAGGTACGTCGCTTGAAGTGTTCTGGCACGGTGTCCAACGTGAGTCCTCCTGGATCAGCCGCCAATTCCCGTAACGACGTTACAGCATCTGGTCGACCTCGTGACGAGCGCCATCGACACCACCTACAGGCCCAAGCGGCCGAGCTGCTCGTCGCCCGCCAAAGCTGTGAGGTCTCCCTGAGAGAGCTCGCGGACGCCCTCAACACCAGCTCCCGGATGCTTATCCACCACTTCGGATCCCGCGACGCGCTCATCGCCGCCGCCCTCGCCCAGGCTCGCAGCCGACTCCTCGACACCTGCCGCGCGCAGCTCGCCGAGCAGAGCCCGCGGGATCTCCGCGGCCTCGTCAGCGCGCTGCGCGCAATCGTCACCGACCCGGCCAACCGTCCCTTCTTTCGGCTCTTCGACGAGGTCAACGCCCTCGCTCAAACCCAGCCCGACCGGTTCCCGGGTTTCGGCCGCGCCAGCGTCCACGACTGGCTCCCCCAATTCACCGAGCTGCTGAGACCAGCCAGCCCCGACGACCTCAGCGCCCAAGCCCAGGCCACCCTGGCCCTCGCCGTCATCCGCGGCCTCATGCTCGACGACAACGCAACCGGAGACCATTCAAGGATCGACGCCGCGTTCGGGATCTTCGACGGCCTATAGGCCCAACAGCCCGTCGAAACCACCACGGCCAGGATGGGGCGGTCTGGTCGTTCGCGTCTGCCTACTTCTGGGATGCGCCTACTACTTCGCGCGAGGACTCGACGGTGCAGGTGCCCGCCGGGCCCGTAGTGATCTCAGATGCCGCCTCCCAGAAGTTGGGCACGTACTTGTTGGTGATGAACTGGTTGCGTGCCCGGGCGCGGATCGTGATGTCGATCTTGCCCGTGGGGACCTGCAGCCGCCAGGTAAGCGGGTAGGTCGCCGTCGCCCCGGCTGGCCGGATCGACGGACCCATCGGCGTGATCGTGAAGCGGGTGAGCTGCTTGACGACCCCCGTGCGCGTGACCAGCGTCCCGGTCTGGCGGCCGGACGGGCGGTTGGCCCGGTCCAGGAACTGATAGAGCATCAGATCGCTTCCGTTCTGGAACTGGCACGCGAACCAGTTCCATTTCAGCGCTCCGAGGTCCGCGCCGAAGTTGCCCCACTGATGGTCGAGCCAGCCCTGGCCGCTCACGCGGACCGGCTTCCCATTCAGTGTCAGAATGCCACGCGCCGCGAGACGCGGCGCGGAATAGTAAGCCGATGGCCCGCCGGTCCCCTGCTGGATGATCCCGTCGTGGCCGTGAAGGACATACGGTTGACGAGGCACCAGGTCGAGCACGAGACGCCCGCCAGCGTTCGTCGACGCATTCACCGACCAACGACCGAATCTGCCGCCTGACCGCAGTCCGAGCTCGAACGCTCCAACCGTAAACCGTGTCTGACCAGAGGTGACCGGGGTCGCGCTGACGTACTCCTGCGAGAGCACGATGCGATTCGCTCGGAGGTCGACAACATGGACCTTGGCGACAAGCGCTCCGTCAGCAGACCAGATTGTCGCAAACCAAAAGTACTGCCGGTGGTTGGCTCCAGTCAGCGTTCCCGACGTGTACCACCACTCCTCACCGAACCCGGGGTGCGCCCCTTGGTCACGAGGGAGCACTACTGGCCGCACCGTTGGGTATGAGGTGGCCCCCACGGTAGCCGGGAATGCAGCCGCGGCAGACAGCACCAGAGCGAGCACGCCGCATCGCCAAGCGGGCCACCTGCACCGTGATCGCATGACCCCGGGTCCTGATCGGCGGTCGCCGGTGCGATACGGGGTGGATCTCTTTATGACCATCTCATCCTCACAAGTCCGGTTCGTTTACGCCATCCTCACCACCACCGACCTCTTCGGCGCCAACCTACCAACGCCGACCTGACCGAGGCCATCCTCACCGGCACTCATCTGTCCGGCGTTGCAAGTCCCTAGGCGTCGAGTCCGGCCGCCAGACCGAAAGACGCGAAGACCTCGGAATCCTGGAACACCGAATTCCGGCTGATGCCCTCGGCGGTGACGGTGAAGATCTGGAGCGTGTGCAGCACGTATCCGCCACCGACGCGCCGATAGGCGGCGAATCCGGGCTGGCCGTTGGCCGCGGCCGCTTTCAGACACCAGTCCGTTCCGGCCTGCCGGAAGACCCACTCCATGAACATGCCGTAGTTGCCGGGGCCGGCGAACCAGTTGACCATCGGCGGCATCTCCATCAGCACGTCCTCGGTGAGCAGCCGCTTGAGCCCCTCGACGTCGGCGTGCTCGAACGCCTTCATGTAGCGATCGATCGAGGCGCGCTGCTCGGCTGCGGATGGCTCGCTGAAACGTTCCTGCCGGACCCCGACTTCCTTCACACGCGTACGCGCGCGCTGCAGGGAACTGTTCACCGACACGACGGTAGTACCGAGGATTTCCGCTGCCTCGGACGCGGAGAAGCTCAGCACGTCACGCAGGATCAGCGCACCACGCTGACGCGCCGACAGGTGCTGGAGGGCGGCGGCGAACGCCAAGCGCAGGCTGCTGCGGTCGATCACGGCTCCAGCCGGATCGCCCCCGTCCAGCCACGAGTCCGGCAAGGGCTGGAGCCAGGCGACGTTCTCTCCCGGGACGAGCGGCTCGAGCGGGTCCGACGCGGCCACCAGCCCCGACGGCAGCGGCCGGCGGCCCCGGACCTCCAAGGCGGTCAGGCAGACGTTCGTCGCGATCCGGTAGAGCCAGGTGCGCAGTGAGCTGCGAGTTTCGTCGTACTGCTCCCGCGCCCGCCACGCCCTCAGGTACGTGTCCTGGACCAGGTCCTCTGCGTCGTGAGCCGAGCCGAGCATCCGGTAGCAGTAGGCCAGCAGCTCCGTCCGGAACGGTTCGACCAGGCGATCGAAGCCATCTACCTTCGTCGTCACGTCCACGCCCTTCTCTGCTCCTATCAAGACCACGGTTCACTGCCCAGGCGCCAGCACCGGGCTGTTGTGATAGGCGGCGATCAGCCACTGGCCGTCCCGCTTCTCGAAAGCCCAGGTCGCGTTCACCTTACGCGTATCCGGAACCTCGGTCTCGCCGGCGAACAGGATGCCGGATTCGCTGACCACGATCGCGGCGTCCCTGCCGGCGAAGCGGAGGCTGAGCTGCTTGTTGTAGGTCGAACTGCCCTTGAGTGGCCCCTCGAAGGCCAGGGCCATGCTCTCGCGGATCACGTCACGGCTGTCGCGGAGCGAGCCGGTCATGATGGCGGTCGCGTCCGCGCTGTAGTTGGCGACCATGCCGTCGGCGTCGCCGGCCTCCCACGCCTTGTAGGAGTCAACCAGTACGGCCTGGATGGCGGCCTCGTCTTCCGCGCGACTGTCTGACATCGGATTCTCCCTTGTGATCGGTTCGCCCGGGGTATTCCGGCGAACTCGTCAATACATACCGGCGGTGGGGTCGGAACTCATCGCGCCCGCCGTAAAGAGGTGCTGAGGCGTGTTTGGGACGCGCGATCGAGGATTATTGGGGCGTGAGCTTTTTCTCGGGTGATGCTGATGCCGCCGCGGCCGTGGTCGTGACCTGATCGCGCAGCAGTCGGTGCGTCCGCGGACTGTTCACGGCGCGATCGTGCTTCTACGGGCCGGGTGACGAGCGGCTGCTGGGAAGGATCGCTCGCTCCCCAGGCAGCCGGGTGGCGCTTGAACGAGCGGTGACGATCGGCGCCCAGCGAGGAATGGCTCACCCCAGCAGCGTGGAGGTGCTGCTCGCGCTGGCCGCGGACGAGCGCGCCGGCCGAGTGCTGGTCGATGCGGGCCTCAAGGACCTGGCGGGGCTGATCGATCAGGAGCACCCTGCCACGCGCGAGCCGGTCGACGAGGCGGCGCTCAGGCGCGAGTTTTTGCCCGCGACGATGAGCGAGCGCGCGCGGCCGTGCGCCATCCGATGCAGCGCCCGACGCTCAGCGTGTCCGCGGCGAAAATAGTGCCCCAGCTGGCGACGGGCGATCGTAAACATCCAGCCCCGCACCTCCTCAGGACTATCGAGACGGACACCCGCCCAGCCGCGCCAAGCCTGCGCGAACGTCTCCGCCGTCAGATCCAATGCGACCTCAACGTCAAGGGTGCGCCGAGTTAAGAACACGAGCACCGCCTCGGCATCACGCTCATACAGCGCCACGAACGCGTCAGGATCAGCCATCGCAACCCTAGATTGCCGCCAGCATTCATTTTGTGACGAGCCTCAACCGGCGCTCGTCGTTCGGCCGTCGTAGAACCATGCGATGCGCCCTCCGTCCTCACGGACCCCGGCGTCGTGACGGCCTGCGTAGCCGCGAGTTCAGCCTGCGCTTCGATCCATACGCCGCCGGCCATAACATCAGAGTTATGGTTGGTCCTGGGCGAACGGTGCTAGCCGCGGTCGGGGTGTCAGCAGTGGTCGCAAGCCGGTGCGGATGTGCGGCGGCTGCACGCAGCGCAGGAAACATTCAATATCGATCGGCGCTCTCGTTGGTGGCTCATGTGAGCACCTCGACGAGCGCGCACCGTCAGGCCGCGATCCGTGACGCCAAACGCCTGCTCGCCTGACGTCGACTTCGTCTCCTGGGTACAGCTGCGCCTGGTCGCGGACGGCCTTGGGGATGACGACTTGGCCCTTCGCACCAATGTTCCAAGGCTGATCGCCCAGTGGGCGACCATCGTGTAGTGCTGAGCGTGCTCGTCTCTTTAGGTGCCGACCGGTTCGGGGAAGGCGAGTTCGTCTGTCGTGGGCACGTTTGTCGTCTCGAGTGCGTACGCGATCGCTTGCTCGAGCGTCAGCGCTGCGCCTTCGCGTTTGGCACGGGCCCAAGCGTCTGGGCCGAACATGGTTCGTGCGGGTGTGATGTAGTTACGATCCAGCTGGTCAGATATCAGAGCTTCTTCTTCTTCGAACACTCGGGCCTTGTGTGACGCGGCGCCCAGCAGTCGTGCTGCGCGCGCCGCGTCTCCTTGGCCCGCGGCGATCGCGCCGAGCCTGAATAGGGTGTCGTGGAGGAACAGGGTGACCCCGTGCCGATGGGATTGCCGGAGAACTTGAGTCCATGCCGTGCTCGCGGCGGGAAGGTCGTCTTTGAGCAAGTGTGCGTCTCCGACGTTGGTTTCAAGCATGATGTCGTTGATGGGGTTAAGCGCTCGCGGGAAGGCACGAGTATCTGTCGATAGCCTGAGCGCCTCGTCTGGCCGAAGCTCGCAGTTTGCTTTCCAAGCGGCATTGACATACGCCATTGCAAGGGAGCGGTAGTCGCCGGCCTCTTCGAGAAGGCCGACGGCTTCTCGAAGAACGGAGTCTCGCTCGTCAGCCGGAAGACAGAGCGAGAGAGAGGCCAGAGATATGCCGAGGAGGTCGTTGTCGCCGGCGCGACGCGCGTGGTGGCAGGCCCTCTTCAGGCGGCCCAGAGCCGTGGCGCCAGTCGGGGAGCCGGTCAGGTCGATCGCCCAGAGCGTCTTGGTGAGCCCGGCGTGGTCATCGAGTTGTCGGTATATGGATTGCGCTTCGCGTATCGCGTCGTTCTGCGCGCGCTCACTACCGCGCGCGTAATAGAACAGCGCCATCGCGCGGTAAAGTTGTGCTCGGGCGCGGTCTTCGGGCGCGGCGTTGTCAGCCGCGGTAGCCAGTGCAGTGTCGAGCCACCGCAGCGTGTCGGGGTAGGCACGGATCACCCAGTATTCCGCGATCCAGCTCGTGAGCCTGAGCGCTCCTGCCGGGTCGATCGTGAGCGCCCATTGCAGCGCGGTGCGGATGTTGTCGGTCTCCTGGTCGAGCATCTGCGCGGCCCGTCCGAACTCGCGGCTGTTGAGCAGCGGAACGGTCTGCTGGACGAGCGTGAGGTAATGCTCGAAGTGGCGGCGGCGGGTGCTGTCGGCGTCCGGGTGGCCGTCCAGCTGTTTGAGTGAGTACTCGCGGACCGTCTCGAGCATCCCCAGCCGGGTTCCCGCATTGGGGTGGTCGCGGCGATGCAGAACGCTCTTGGCCAGGAGCGACTCGAGCGTTTGCAGCGACGCGGCGGTGATCAACTCGGCGCCGCGCAGCGTGGCGCCGCCGGCGAACACCGCAAACCGCATCGCCGCATCGCGCTCGGCCTCGTCAAGCAGCTGGTAGCTCCAGTCGATCGTGGCCGTCAGCGTCTGTTGGCGGGCGGGCGCGTCCCGCGGCCCGCTACCAAGATCGATCAGCGCATGTTCCAGGCGTAAGGCGAGCTCGCCAACGTCAAGCACCGTCGTGCGGGCGGCCGCGAGCTCCAGCGCGAGCGGCAACCCATCGAGCCGGGCGCAGACGCTGGCGATATGTGGCGCGGCCACCTCGTCGAGCGTGAGGCGGGTACCGCGGCGACGGGCGGCGGCGATGAACAGCGCGGTGGCGGGCGCGGTCTCGCAATCGGTGACGGTTGCCCAGCGGAGGTTGCCGGGTAGCGCAAGCGGCTCAACGCGCACGCACATCTCAGCCGCGATATCCAGCGCCGCTCGACTGGTCGCCAGGATCGTGCTCTGACCGCCGGCCGCCAACAATCGCGCGATTTGGTCCGAAGCGTCGAGCAGACGCTCGAAATTGTCCAAAACGACCAGCACACACCGGCCCGCCAGCCACCGCGCCAGCGCGCCGATCGTGTCCTCTCCCGCCGGAATCATCACCGCCAGCGCTCGCGCCAACGTCGCGGGCAGATCCTCGGGAGCGGCGACCCCGGCGAGCTCGACCCAGAACACCCCGTCGGGGAACTCCGGTTCGATCCTCCCGACAGCGGCGAGCGCCAGCCGTGTCTTGCCCACCCCGCCTGGTCCGACCAGTGTCACAAGCCGCGGCTGTGCGGCTTGCAGCACACGACACAACTCCAGCAGCTCCTCTTCCCTGCCGATCAGCGCGCTGGCTGGCACCGGAGGCCGGGCGCGCACCGCCGCCATCGTTGACCCCTCGTGATCGGTCACGTCGCGATCAACCATCGGATCCATGCTCGGGCTGCTCGCCGGCGCGATCTGCAGGGTTGCCGCGTGCTGCAGGATGTCGGTCTGCAGCTGCGTCAGCGCCGGCCCGGGCTCCAGCCCGAGTTCCTGATCAAGCAGCGCACGAAAGCGCTGATATGCCTCCAGCGCGTCAGCTTGGCGCCCGGCTTGGTACAGCGCGCGCATCAACTGACCACGTAAGCGCTCATGCAGCGGGTGCTGGTGCACCAGCACCTCAAGTTCCCCGACAAGGCCGCCTTCTCCCAACGCCAACTGAGCGTCGAGCCGATCCTCGAACGCCGCGATCCGCGCCTCCTGCAAGCGCGCGATCTCAGCTTGCGCGAACGGTTCGTAGGCCAAGTCCGCCAGCGGGTCGCCACGCCACAGTGCCAACGCCTCGTGCAGCGTCTTGACCGCCGCCCCCGGGTCGCCCGCCCCCAGCTCACCTCGCGCCCTTGCAACCAGAGACTCGAACCGGTGTGCATCAACAGCCTCCTGCTCGCTATCGAGCAGGTAACCGCGATCGCGGGTGAGGAGCACCCCATCGCCGAGCACCTTGCGCAGATTGAACACGTACACCTGGACCGTCTTCGTCGCGCTGCGGGGAGGTTCCTCGCCCCACAGCAGATCGATCAAGCGGTCGCTCGAGACGACCTCACCGTGATGCAGGAGCAGGATCGCGAGCACCGACCGCAGCTTGCGCCCGCCCAACACAAACTCGTGGCCGTCGTCGTCGGCCACCACGAACGGCCCGAGGATGCCAAAGCGCATGATGCGTTCGCCTCGGCTCGGAAGCGTACCAGCGTGACCGCCCTCGAACGGCCTGGGACACGCGTCGGCGAGGGTGATCAGGGCGTGCGCCAAGAATCACACCGGTGCGCTGCGGATCTCCTCTCACTGCACAAACATCGAGCACCCGGTTAGCTGGAACAGCCACGGACCGCACTGCTGGCGGTCAGAGCTGCGGGTGGGCGAGCGCCGGCGCGAACGCGGACTCCATCGCGCCGACGAGCGGCGCGCGGTCGCCGAGCGCGCCCGCGAGAATCGGCGGCGGATCATCTGCCCGCGGTGACATGAGGCCGTCCCGGTAGCCGTCCTGGAGCGGTCCGGACGCGACGTCGAGCAGTTCGGCGGCCAGGCCGCAGAGCACCACCCGCTCCGGGTCGCAGGCGTTGACCAGGCCGGCGGTTCCTCGCCCGAGTGCCCGGGCGATCGCGCGCACCGCGCGGCGCTCGGCGTCGGCTCCGTCACGTGCGGCGGCGATGACGGCCCGGCTGAAGGTCACCTCGTCGGCGGGCAGCGGGCGGTCGAGCGCGCGCGCCAGCGCGGCCCCGTCCAGCTCAGTGTTCCAGCAGCCACGCGCGCCGCAGCGGCAGCGGATGCGACGCGAGCCGAACGGCAGGTGACCGAATTCGCCACTCATCCCGTGGGCGCCGTGCATGATCCGGCCGCCGTCGATCAGCGCTCCGCCGACGCCCGAGTCCATGAACAGGACGAGCGCGTTGTCGGTGCCGACCGCCGCGCCGCGCGCCAGCTCGCCGATCGCCGTGTCGTTGGCGTCGTTGCCGGCCAGGAACGGGACCTCGGCCAGGACGGCCCCGGCGGGACGCAGCGCGGTGAGCTCGACGTCGTCCCAGCCGATGTTCGGCGCCTGGACCAGCCGGGTCCCGCTCACGACCCCCGGTGCGGCGACCGCGATCCCGCGCAACCGCTCGCGGTAGCGGCAGAACATGACCGAGAGGCCAGCCGCGACCGCGCGCAGCACCGTCTCCCGGTCTCGGTGATGGGGCTCGTCAAGGGCGTCGATGACCGCGCCGCCGAGCTCGCAGATCTCGATCCGCCATGTCTCGTGGAAGATCGCTACGGCCGCGACGAGCGGTCCCTCGGGATGGGCCCAGAGTGTCCGGGTCGGCCGTCCGCGGCCGCCGCCTGCTCGGGGGCGCGGTTCCCCCTCGCTCAGCCACCGGCGGGCAACGAGACTGGCGACGAGGTCGGAGGCCAGGCCGCTGGAGAGCCCGAGTTCCTCGGTCAGCTCCGCGCGGGCGACGCCCGGCCGGGCGTGGACAGCGGCGAGCACCTCCCCGGCCCGGGATCGTGGATCAGTGACGATGGTCATAAATTTCCTCTGAGCCAGAGTATAGTCGTGGACGATGACGTCCCTTTCCTCGGCCTCCGGTCCGCTGACGCGCCCGTCTGCGACCGCGATCCGGCTGTTCATGCTCGCCGCGGCGACGTTCACGTTCGTCACCACCGAGATCCAGCCGGTCGCGCTTCTATCCCCGATGGCGCACGGCCTGTCGGTGTCCGAGAGCAGCGTCGGGCTGCTGATGACCGCCTACGCGGGCGCGGCGGCGCTGACCGCGATCCCGCTCACGGTGCTCGCCTCGCGCGTGCCCCGCCGCCGTCTGGTGATCGTCACGGTCGGGATGCTGGTGATCTCCCAACTGGTGCTAGCGCTCGCGCCGGACTACGCGGTTGCGCTCGGCGCCCGGCTGTTCGGCGCACTCGCGCACGGGGTGTTCTGGTCGGTGGTGGCCCAGGTCGCCGCCAGTCTCGTCCCGCGTGACCGGCTCGGCCGCGCGACGGCGGCGGCGTTCGCCGGCAATTCGGTCGCACTCGTCATCGGGGCGCCGCTCGTCTCCGCCCTGGGCGCGATCGCCGGCTGGCGCGAGGCGGTCGGCGTGATGGGCGTGCTCGCGCTGCTCGTCGTGCTCGGGATGGCGCGCGTGCTGCCGGAGATCGACGCCCCGGCACCAGACCCCGATCGGCGGGCGTTGGTCTCGGCCGCGCTGCGCCACCGCGGGGTGATGATCGTCTGCGCGGTGACGGTGCTGCTCGCCTTCGGCCAGTTCGTCGCCTTTACCTACCTCGCGCCGATCGTCCGCGAGCACACCGGGCTGACCGGCACCGGCCTCTCGGCCGTGTTGCTCGGCTACGGCGTCGCCGGCGTGGTCGCCTTCGCCCGCCTGGGCGCGATCGCCGACCGCCAGCCACGCGCGGCGCTGCTGTCCTGCTGCGCGCTGATCGTCACCGGCCTCGCGGTGATGGTCGTGGTCGCCGACGGGACCGTCCCGTTCATACTCGCGACGCTCGCCTGGGGCGCCGGCTTCACCGCGCTGCCGATCTTCCTGCAGAGCGCGGTGCTGCGGGTCGCCCCCGAGATCGCCGACACGGCGTCCTCGGTCTACGTCGTCGCCTTCCAGATCGGGATCGGCGGTGGCGCCCTGGCCGGATCGGGACTGCTCGGTTCCGGCCACCTGAGGGCCATCCCACAGCTCGCACTCGTGCTGTTCGTCGCCGGCTCGGCAGTCGCCGCCACGGCGCGTCGGACGTTCGGGGCTGACGCGGTCCCGACGCAACCTCGACCAGCTCGCCCGCCAAGACGAGCTCGTCGCCCATACCGGCACCACCTTTTGGGAGCCGGTCCTCGACGATCGGCTTCGCGCGCCCGTGGCGCCGCTAGTCAGGGCAGCCAAGAAAAAACCAGCAGGACGAGCGTCACCGCCGATCCGACAGACCAAGTCGAACTCGCGGACTAAAGCGGCAACCGCTGGTCAGGCGAGCAGTGTCGCTGCTGCTCTGGGCTGGTCGCAGCACTTGGCGACGAGGCTGGAGCCTCGCTGTGCTCGGCCGGGCGGAGCGGCGGTTGCGATCCCGCGATGCCACGTCGTTTCCGCCCGTGGGGGTATCAAGGGATGCGGTCAGGCGGCGGGGGCGTGCGGCTCACCCGCCTCGCCCACCGCCGGTTCGTCGGCTCTCCGGACTGCTGCTCGAGGTCTCGCTCACGTCCGATCGGTCGGTCTTACGAGGGGGCCTCGGCGCTCTCTTCCTCGGTCCGGCGCCCGGCGGAGCCGGCGCTGTAGGAGTGAGCGCCGGTGCCGGCCAGCGCGCCGCCCTTGACGATCAGATACTCGTCCCGGATCGGTCGATCATTCAGGAAGCATTCGAGGATCTCGCGGGTGCCGGCTGCGTAGCGCGTCTGCGCGGACAGGGAGGTTCCCGAAGTGTGCGGGGTCATGCCTTGGTGGGGCATCGTGCGCCACGGGTGGTCAGCCGGCGCGGGCTGCGGGTACCACACGTCGCCGGCGTAGCCGGCGAGCTGTCCTGACTCAAGCGCCTTGACGACCGCGTCGCGGTTGACGATCCGGCCCCGGGCGGTGTTGATCAGGTACGCGCCCTGCTTCATCTTCCCAAGCAGCTGTTCGTTGAACAGGTCCTCGGTCTCCGGGTGCAGGGGCGCGTTGATCGTCACGACGTCACAGACCGCGATCATCGACTCGACGTCGTCGTGGAACGTGAGGTCGAGCTCCTGCTCGACCTCGGAGGACAGCCGGTGGCGATCGAAGTAGTGCAGCCCGACGTCGAAGGGCTTCAGGCGGCGCAGAACCGCCGTGCCGATTCGGCCGGCGGCGACCGTGCCGACCTGCATCCCCTCGAGGTCGTAGGACCGCGCGACACCGTCGGCGATGTTCCACCCGCCGTCGAGCACGATCTGATGCTGGGGGATGTAGTTGCGCACCATCCCCAGAATCATCATCACGACGTGCTCAGAGACGCTGATGCTGTTGCAGTAGGTGACCTCGGCGACCGTGATGTCGTGGTCGATCGCGGCGTCGAGGTCGACGTGGTCAGAACCGATGCCGGCAGTCACAGCGAGCTTGAGCTTCGGTGCCTTCTCGATCCGCTCACGCGTCAGGTAGGCGGGCCAGAACGGCTGTGAGATCACAACGTCTGCCTCGGGCAACGCGCGATCGAACTCGGAGCCCTCACCATCCTTATCTGAGGTCACGATCAGCGTGTGACCGCCCGCCTCCAAGAACTTGCGCAGCCCCAATTCGCCAGTGACGTCCCCAAGCAGCTCACCGGGGGTGAAGTCGATCGCCTCGGGCGTGGGCGTCGTCTGCCCGTCGGGGTAGCGCTCGATCGTCGGTATGCCCTCACGCGCATACGAGGTCGGGTGCCCGTCGGTCGGATCGTCATACAGCACGCACAAAATCGTCGCCATCGCTGCTCTCTCCTGTCAGTCGCGGTCACTTTGAGCAAGGACCAGGTCGCGGGCCTAGCGACCCCCGCCGAAAGCAGCAGTTGCCGACGGCGGTAGTCAAAAATAGACTACCCATTCGCCGATGAAAGATGCCTGCTGGCGCAGCGGCGACCATCGAACGTCACGAACACGGAAAGGTGGCCCCTGACTGCCTTGGTCCCAAGCGCGGCTGGTCAGCGGCTCACGCCGCCCGGCTCGCGCTATTTGCGCGAGCCGGGGCGTGGTTGCCAACGTGAGTCTGGGTGCTGGCTCAGAGAGCGGTGACGACCGACTTGGTTTCGAGATAGTTGTTGAGGACCTGGGAGCCCATCTCGCGGCCCCATCCGGATTCCTTATAGCCGCCGAACGGCATCGCCGCGTCGAACACGTGGTAGGTGTTGATCCACACTGTGCCCGCCCGCAAGCGCTTGGCGGTGCGATGAGCCTTAGAGATGTCGCGGGTGAACACGCCGGCGGCGAGTCCATAGTTGGTGTCGTTGGCGACCGGAACGATGTCCTCGGGCGAGTCGAACGGGATCGCGCAGACAACGGGACCGAAGATCTCCTCGCGGACAACCTTCATGTCGTTGCTGGTGTGGGTCAGAATCGTCGGCTGCACGAAATAGCCCTGATCCCCCTCGCGTCCGCCTCCGACGACCGCCTCGGCCCCGTCGCTGCGGCCTGAGTCGAGGTAGCCGAGCACCTTGCTGAACTGCTCATCGGAGATCAGCGGTCCCATTTGCGAGTCCGCGTCGGTGCCGGGGCCGACCTTGATCGACTTGGCGGCAGTGGCGACCCCGCTCACGACGTCGTCGAAGATGCCGCTTTGCACGTATAGCCGAGAACCGGCGTTACAACACTGCCCGTGGTTGAAGAAGATCCCGTTCGCCGCGCCGGCGATCGCGGTTTCGAGATCGGCATCGGCGTAGACGACGTTCGGGGACTTGCCGCCGAGCTCGAGCGAGACCTTCTTGAGGTTCCCCGCCGCCGCCTTGACGATCAGCTTGCCGACCTCCGTGGAGCCCGTGAACGCCACCTTGTCGACCTCATCGTGTGCGGCCAGCGCGGCGCCGGCATCCCCGAAACCGGTGACGATGTTGACCACGCCGTCGGGCAGGCCGGCCTCCTGCAACAGCTCGCCGAGGCGTAGCGCCGACAGAGGCGTCTGCTCAGCGGGCTTCAGCACCACCGTGCAACCGCAGGCAAGCACCGGGCCAAGCTTCCAGGCGGCCATCAGCAGCGGGAAGTTCCACGGGATGATCTGCCCCACCACGCCTACCGGTTCGCGCAGTGTGTATGCGAGGTACTCGCCCGGCGCGGGCAGCGCCGAGATTGGAACCGTGGTGCCCTCGATCTTGGTGGGCCAGCCCGCCATGTAGCGAAACAGGTCCGCCGCCAGTGGCACATCGGCGGCGCGCGCGACCGTGAACGGCTTCCCGTTGTCAAGCGACTCGAGCATCGCCAATTCGTCGGCGTTCTGCTCGATCAGCTCAGAGATCTTCCAGATCAGCCGGCCACGATCAGACGCGTTCATCCGTCGCCAAGGCGAATCGTCGTCAAACGCCGCGCGGGCGGCACGAACGGCTCGGTCGATGTCCTCGGCCTGCCCATGGGCGACCTCGGCGAGCGTCTCCTCAGTGGCCGGGTTGATCGTGACGAAGGTCTGACCCGACGCCGCATCTACCCAATCGCCGCCGATCAAGAGCCGATGCGGTGAATGGACGAAGCTGTCTGTCTGGTGCTCTACGGATTCGGCAATCGCCATGGATCCGTCTCCTCTCTCCGCGCGAGCCGCGCCCGCGCACCTCGTAGGGACCCTGCACCACCAAGCTAGTCCTTTCCTCACAACCTCGCAAGGCCCGGTCGGCGGGCGCGTGCCAGCTGGTTCGCCGCCCGATCGATCAGCTTCGACGTAGACGACATGTGTTGGCCAGAAGGTCGCGGCTGCGCTTCGGGATCGCCCTCTGGACGCTTGCTCGAGTGGGTGACTCCGACGCAACGCGCACCGCTCCTTATGCGCGTCGGCGAGCGCGGTTCGGCGACGCCCCCGCAGATCCAGCGACGCAGTACCACGACAGGTG
>Ga0302314_10003537_pt1 | contig 28767 bp, 24 predicted proteins | sample III_Palsa_N2_3_FD_200533 | JGI IMG/M metagenome (GOLD analysis project Ga0302314, IMG submission 200533) | Peat permafrost microbial communities from Stordalen Mire near Abisko, Sweden - III_Palsa_N2_3 | ecosystem: Environmental > Terrestrial > Soil > Palsa > Peat permafrost | place: Sweden...
GCGGGCTGGACAGCAGCATCCTGCCGCCGGCCGCGGCCACCCGGTCCGCCAGGCCGGTCAGGCCACTGCCCCGGCCGGGATCCGCGCCGCCCCGGCCGTCGTCGCGGACTTCCAGCACCAGGACGCTGCCGACGACTTGGGCGGTCACGCTGGCGGCGGCCGCCCCCGAGTGCTTGGCGACATTGGTAAGCGCCTCGGCCGCCGCGAAGTACGCCGTGTTCTCGGCCTGGCCGGGCAGCCGCCCGCTCAGGGCAGAATAGACCGTGACGTGGTTCGGTGCCTGGTCGGCGAGTTCGCTGAGCGCTGCCGGCAGCCCGAGGTCGGTGAGGATCTGCGGCTGGATGCCGTGGATCAGGTCCCGCAGGTCGGCCATGAGCTGCTTGGCCTGCTCGTGCGCGGCGGTCACGGCCTGCGCGGCGGCCGACCTGGGTTGTCGCCGGTGAAGAAGTCATGAGGCGCTCCCGCCGCATGGAGCCATCTGGCTGACGGGCGGAGCCCGGGTCCGTTCATTCTGAAGGTCTTGATTTTGATGAACGGACCCGTGGTTCCCCCGGTCGGCCGCACGCCGTGTGCCCCGGCCGCTGGCCGGGGCACACGGGTCAGCAGCGACCGTCAGGACGTGGGGGCTGGACAGGACAGGGGCTTGGCCGGCACGATGCCCTTGGTCAGGAAGGCCACGGTGGCCCGGTCGGCGCAGCTCGAGCCGACGCCGTAGACGTAGTGGCCGCCGTTGTCCACGCCGACGAAGCCGGCCCGGGAACCGAGCGCCTGGGCCAGGCCCAGGGCCCCGGCCCAGGGGGTGGCGCTGTCGCGCTCGTTCTGGAGCAGCAGGATGTCGCGCGGGCCGTGGGAGGTGACCTTGACCGGCGGCTCGATCGGGGCCTTGGACCAGAACGCGCAGGGCACGATGTTGTCGGGCATGCCGTCGGTCAGCGGGAACTTCGCCCGGGATGCCGCGGTGGCGGTGGCGTACGCGGTCACGTCGCGCGACCAGGCGACGTCGCCGCAGACCAGCGCCATGAACATCGTGACCTGATTGTCCTGCGGCACGCCGGGCTCGGCCGGGCTGTTCGCGAGCACCTGCTGCAGCACGGCCTTGTCGGTGGCGGTCAGGGGCTTGCCCGCGGCCAGGTCGGCGGCCGCCTTCCAGAACTCGGTGAGCGGAGCGAGCGTGCTGTTGTGCAGCAGCAGCTGGTAGGTGACGTCCCGCAGTTCCGCGCCGGTGATGGCGGCCTGCGTGCCGGGCACCGCGGCCGGCGTCACGTCCAGGTGCCGGGCGAGGGCGAGGTAGGTGCGGGTGACCTGGGCCACGGTGCGGCCCAGGCCGAGCTGGGCGTGGTCGGCCGCGGCGATGCGGGCCGCGTCGGGGAAATGCTGCACCATGCCCTGGTTCCAGAGCGTGGTCTCCTGGCTCCACACGTCGTTGGGGTCGACGTTGCCCTCGAGCACCATGCGGTCCGTGTGCTGGGGAAACAGCGAGGTGTAGACGCTGCCCAGGTAGGTTCCGTAGGACTGACCCCAGTAGGAGATCTTCTCCACGCCCAGCGCGATGCGGATGCGGTCCATGTCGCGGGCCGTGTTGGCGGTGGTGAAGTACTGGAGCTCGTTACCGATCCTGGCGCAGTCGCTGGCGACGGTGCGGGCCAGGGCGACGTTCTGCTCGATCGACCCGTTGGCGGCGGGATAGGGGAACACGGCGTTGATGCTGGAGGCGGGCAGGCCGCAGCTCATCGGGGTGCTGTGCCCGACCCCGCGCGGATCGAACCCGATCAGGTCGTACTCGTTCAGGACCGAGGCGGGCAGGGCCGGGGCCATCGTGCTCGGCATGTCCAGGCCCTCGAGCCCGGGGCCGCCCGGGTTGAGCAGGAGGTAACCGCGCATATGGCCGGGCTTGGCGGTGGCGATCTCGGAGACCTCGATGCGGATGGTCTTGCCGCCGGGATGCCGGTAGTCCAGGGGCACGGTCACGGTGCCGCACTTCTCCCTGGGATTCCTGGTGGCCCCCGCGGCCAGCGGCGGGCAGGCGCCCCAGCTGATCGAGGCCTGGACGCTGCTCGACTGGGCGGTGCCCGGCTGGGCGGCGGTGCTGGCCTGGGCGGTGCTGGCCTGGGCGGTGCTGGCCGCGCCGGACGAGCAGGCGGCGGCCGCGGCCGCGGCCAGTGCGGCGACGCAGATCAGGCGGGCGGGTCGGGCGCGGGGGATTACCCTACGAAGTTTTGCCATGGCTAGAAACGTAGGGTTCGCGCCCACTGCCACGGATCCCCCGGCCGTGGACATTCCCGGGTAGCTCTCACGGGGGACCGTCCGTCCCGATGGCACTAAGCGTGGCCGCGGACCAGCATCCCGGCAATCCCGCAGTTCTTTCACTTAGGCCCGTTTGGGAACAACACAAGACGGCCGCGCATATCGCGCATGGACGATCTCAGCCCGCCAAGACCTCGTACTGGATCACGCCGGTAATGATGCGATCCGTTTATGCTTGAGCGATTCTGCGGGCATAAAGCGCTTCGTTCGGGCCGGGTATGTCAGTGGCGTCCGCGGCGGCTTTCATGAGCAGGTGCCGTTCTTGTCCGTGTAGACGGGGATTACCGGCTTCCAGAGCTCCCCGTTGGGGCTGAAGCCGAAGCTTCCGTTGGGCGCCCGGTAGGGCGCGGAGCCCACCATGTCCAGCGCCTTGGACAGCACGGCCGCGGCGGTAAGCGGCCCGGCAGGAGTCGCGGTCCGCGAGTCGGCGGCGAACACGGCCTCGGACACGGTGGACGCCGCCGCCATGACCGAGTTGTACGTGGCTACCTCCCAGGGGTCATATTCCTGGTTCAGGCAGGGCGTCGCGGAGGAGGCCGATGCCGGCGGCCGAGCGCCGGTCACGAAGTCCTGGCTCAGGCTGGCGACGCTCTCGATGTCGGAGTACACGACGGTGACGTTCGCGCCCGGGAGATCCGACTCGTCCGTCACCGATGCCGGAAGGGCATTCGAGTCCGAGCCCGTGACGATGGTGACGGTGCGGCCGGCGCAGACGCTGGCCTGCTGGAACTGCCCGACCAGCGCGGGCAGCGCGGCCTCCCGGCCTGCGTAGAGGACGGTCAGGGACGCCGATGGCGCCGTGCCCGCGTGCTCGCTCCTGCGCCTGGTGCAGATGGTCGTCGCGTCGTCGGCGAACTGCTGCTCGGCTGTCGCCGGATCGTAGGAGAACTCCCCCAGCGGCGGCGGGTACCCGAGGGCGGTCATGAAGTCGCTCTGCAGGTCGATGGAGTAGGTGTCGGTCTTCTGATCGCTGCTGATCAGCGCGACGGGCTGCGGCGTGGCCAGGCCCAGGCGGGAGACCAGGGTATGGACCTGGGCGTCCACGTCCGGGGCGATCTGGAAGAAGCCCTGGTAGTCGAGGCTGTTGAACTGGTCGCCGGTGGTCACGGCACCGAACATCGGCATGCTGACCGCGGACAGGGCGGTGGCCGCGGTCTCGGTGTTCGCGGTGGACAGGCCCATCCCCGCGACGGCCACGATGCGGTCCGGCCCTTCCAGGTCCTCGATCTGCCGGACGGCCTCGCTCTCGCCTTCCTCGGCGCTCGTCCCCTCGTTGGCCAGGAGCAGCTGGATGGCGACGCCCGTGTGCTTCCGAGCGACGGCCGCGTTAGCGGCCGCGAGCGCGAGGTAGGCGCCCTGCAGCTCGTCGACCATCCGGGACTGGGAGACGGTGCCGCTCGTGGAGTACGTGAAGGGGTCGAGCAGGACGACCGAGTAGTAGGCGCCGGCGGTGGCGCTCGCGTTCGCCGCCGCGATCTCGTGCTCGGTGTCCCGCATCGCCTGGTCGGAACTGACGAAGAGGGTGCCGTCAGTGACGCAGCCCGCCGGGCAGGACGTCGGGGTTACCGCCGCGACGAAGGCCCGGTTGCCCAGGTAGAGGCCCCCGCCGACCAGCGCTCCGGCGAGCGCGATGGTCAGGGGCAGTCGTCCCCTGACCGCCCGCTGGGCAGCGGCCTCCCGGAGCGTCCGGAGCGGGCCGCGATTACCGTGTGCCACTGCTAGCCCCAGGGACGTTGGGCACCGGGAGCCGGGCGAGCAGCTCCGCGGCGAGCCGGGAGTTGGTCCGCATGGCGTGGCGGGCGATCGCCAGGTCGTCGATCAGCCGGTCGTCGTCGGTCCGCGGATCGGACAGGGACGTCAGGGCGCGGACCACGAGGGGGGCGTTACCGTCGAACAGCCGGGTGACCATCGCGTAGAACGACAGTGCCACCGCCACGTCCTGGCACATCGTCGCCCACTGCGCGTTGCCCGGTGCCGCCGCGGCCTCGTAGAGCCTGGCCGCCGCCTCTTCCAGCGCGCCGGAGGTAAGGCGACCGGCGCGATCGCCGGGCCAGCGCGGCTGGTGCAGCGGGGTGAGGATGTCTCCGCCCGCCCCGCTCCGGCTGAGCTGCAAGATCGCCTCTCGCCGCATGACCTCGCACCGGGTCCTGATGAGCTTCTCGCGCGCCTCGTCCAGCGTGACCAGCGACCGGGGCGCCGACGCACCGTCAGGGGTGACGGCTTTGAGCCTCTCTCGCCTGGGCGGCTCCGTTTCCTGCATGAGCGCCCGGGCGACGCGGATAAGCTCCCGGGGGACACCGCCGGCCAGCACGTGGCACAGCGCCAGGAACGGCAGCGGAACCCCGGTCGTGCGCAGCTGCAGCAGCTGCCGGGCATCCGGGAACTCCATCGGGGGCACCGAGATGATCTCGTCGAAGGCGCTGTCGAAGGCCGTCCTGATGGCGGGCGTCTGCGAGGCGAACACGGTCATGGCGTCCTCGCTGATCGCGACCAGGTACAGGCAGCCGGGCACGTCGAAGATGGCCTTGATGTTGTTCAGGAACTGCTCGGCCCGGTCGCTGTCGCGGATCTTGTCCATCTCATCGATGCAGATGATGACGCGCCCGACCCCCTCCTGGTGCTGGACCGGCCCCGGCCCCTGGGCCTCGTTGGATACCCGGGAGCGGTTCCGGTCCCAGTTCCATTCGGCCACCTGCTGGCTGTAAGCGCGGAACTGCGCGACGAGCGCGGGCAGTCCGGCGGGCTGCTCCGCCCGTTCCCTCCCCCGCGACCAGGCGAAGCTAAGGAACGACGCCGGGGCGATTGTGGGACCCCAGGAGCTGGAGTAGGTGCGCTGGAAGCGGAGGTCTTCGAGGTGGCGCTGTGTCCGCCGCGCGATGCGGTCCTGCGGGGATGCCTCCGCCGCGACCCGCGTGCACAGCTCCGTGAAGAGATGGATGATGAACTCGCGGGCGTCATAGTCGACGGGGGCGGCGACGGTCACCCGGATGTCCTGCTCGGACTTCCAGGCGGCGTCACGGGTGTCGAACTTATTCAAGACCGTGCTCTTGCCCGCCCCGCGCGGACCACTGATGCCGATGCTTCCCGAGCCGATAGTGCGGGCCGTCGTGGCGACGTTCTTCATCGCGGCCGAGATGACCGGGACTTCCGGATCGCGGCCATTTCCCGTCAGCGTGGCGACGGCCATGTCCATCGTGTCCGCGACGCGATCGCCCTGGAGCAGGTTCAGCTCCCGGGCGATCAGCGGAAGCGCGATCGCCTCCTCCAGGACCTTCTCCCAGTGCTTTCTGGCGTCACTGATCTTCCGCTCGCCCTGGGCGAATAGACGCAGCCTCCAGGCCAGTCGCCCGGCGAGGGCCACCGTGAGGCCCCCGATGATCTCCGCGTCCAGCCCGGCTCCGCTTCCCGGAAGGCCGAGGGCCAGCGCGACGTACGTGGCCAGTGCCCCGGCTAGCGCCCATCCGGCGAACTCGGTCCGGCTGGCCTGCCGGCCGGCCTCGGCCTGCGCGCTATCGAGCTGGTCGCGGCTCTCCTGTGCCCACGACAAGAACTTGGGAGACTGGTTCCTCAGCCGTTTATCGATGTTCGCGCGCAGTTCGGCGGCGTCCACCCCGGGCGGCGGCTCCTGGCGTTCGAGGCAGGCGTGCACGATCTGCTCAAGCACTGCCTCTGACCTACCGGACTCGGAATCCGTCCCGTAGGCCCACGGCCATTTCATGGGAGAAAACGTAACCCCCACGGCGGGCCGGAGGAAAGGATTGGGGCAGAACGATCCACGCCTGGACTATTCGTACGCTGGTTTCCCTGACAGGGCTGAGCAAGGCCGAACTTGACTCCCCGGCCGATGCCGGAGCCGCCCCCGAAAGGTGCCGAGTGGATCGCGGCATACCGGCACTGGGCACGATAGGCCGGCACGGCTACCTCAGCGTCGCCGCCAGCAGTTCCGCGCCCGGCCGGCGTCGGGGCGTTAAGAGAAGTTTCAGAGGACGATAAGTGGCCTCGCGAACACTGGTGAGAAATGAGGTTATTCAGTCAAGGAGAGCAAATGAGCTTCAGGAAGGTATTTTCGCAGGTCCTGGCGGGGCGGGGCAGAGTTAGGCGCGGGCTGGCCCTTCTCGCCGCGTCCGGCGCGCTGGCCCTGGCCGGCGTGGCCGCGGGCACCCCGGCGCCGGCCGAGGCCACCCCGATCGTCAGCCTGTCGGCCAACCCGGCCTTCCTGCTGACCGGGCAGGCAACCACCCTGACCGCGACGGCCACCAGCACCAGGGGAGCACCGCTCGCCTGGATCTACGTCTTCGACACCACGACCGATACCCTGATCTGCGGAGGCCTAGCCAACCTGGGCTGCACGGGAACCGAGGAACAGTCGGTGGCGATCACGCATTCCTTCGTCGCCTACGTGTCCGCATTCGACTTCGGGAACACCTTCCCGCCCCTTGACATCCAGGCGACGTCCGCACCGGTCACGGTCACCTGGGAGCCCCTCCACAAGATCCCCTAGGGCATGGCTATCGCGTGGGGGGATGGCGCAGCGGTGGCAGGCGGAGCCGGGCCTGCTCGAGTTCGGTGAGCTCGGCCCAGCGCATCGGCCGCAGGAACGTCTCGGTCACCGCGATGCCCCGTACCCGCCCCGGATGCCGGGCGGCCCAGTCCATCGCGAGCGTGCCGCCCCAATCGTGGCCCACGAGGACCGCGTCGCGCAGGTCGGCCGCCCGCTGTGACCGCGGGGGCCTTCCGCGTTCAGGCGCGAGGCGGGCCGTCCGGGGACCGCCCGGCTCGTTCTCTCTATATATTTTGCCTATCGCTACGCATCTGGGTTTCGGTGAGGTGCTGCGCGGCCATCGCCGCGCGGCCCGGCTGACGCTTGAGCAGCTGGCCGACGTGTCCGGGGTCAGCGCCAGGACCTTGTCCGATATGGAGCGCGGGCGGAGCAAGGGGCCTCAGCACCGGACGGTCACCGCCCTGGCCGACGCGCTCGCCCTGGACGGCGCTGCCCGCCAGGAGCTGGTCGAGCTCGCGCGGGACGGCAGGCTGCGGGATCACTGGACGCGCCCGGCCGGCCTCTGCGAACTGCCCCGGCTGGTGGACGACTTCACCGGCCGGGCCGCGGAACTGGTCTGGATGAGCGAGCTGGTCTACGCCGAGAGCGCGCACGGGGCCGGCGTGGTCGGGCTTATCACCGGCTCGGGCGGCATGGGGAAGACCACGCTCGCCATCCGGGCGGCCCACGTTCTGCGGCCGAGCTTCCCCGGCGGGGTGTTCTTCCTTGACCTGCTGGGCATGTCACCGCGGCCCGCGCCCGCCGCCGACGCGCTGCGGCTGCTGCTGCGCGCGCTCGGGGTCGCGGATGAGCGGATACCCGCGGACGTACCGGAACGCGCCTCGGTGTACCGGTCGCTGCTGCGGGACCGGCAGGCGCTGGTCGTCCTGGACAATGCCGGGTCGGAGGAGCAGGTGCGCCCGCTGCTTCCGGGAGACGGCGCGAGCCGGGCGCTGATCACCAGCAAACGGCTGCTGGCCGGCCTGGAGGGGGTACGCCGGCTCGGCCTCGGGCCCCTGTCGCGGCCGGAGGCCACGGAGCTGCTGACCGGGATTGTCGGCATGCGGGCCGCGCGCGACGAGGAACCGGCACTCGACCAGCTCGCCGAGTTGTGCGAGGGCATGCCTCTGGCCCTGCGGATCATCGGGAACCGGCTGGTCAGCCGGCCCGGCTGGGGGGCCGCCGAACTCGCGGCCCGGCTGGCCGACGAGGAGCACCGCCTGGATCAGTTCAAGGCCGGCGACCTGAAGATCGCGACCGCGTTCGCACTGTCCTACGAGCAGCTCCCGGAGGCCGCCCGGCGGGTATTCCGGCGGCTGGCCGTGGTACCGGGCCGCGACTTCGACGCCGACCTCGCCGCGGTCGTCGGCGAGGTGCCGACGGAGGTCGCCTGGGATGCCCTGGACGAGCTCGTCGATCTCGGCCTCCTGCTGGACAGCACCGCGGGACGGTACCGGTTCCACGACCTGGTCCGGCTGTTCGCCCGCACGCGCCTGGAGGAGGAGGAATCCTCGGCCGAACGGGCGGCGCTGACCGCGAGGGTGACGTCATGGCTCTCCGAGGCCATCGGGATCCCGGCATCCTGACCCGGGCGGAGCAATCGCCCGGCCCGGTCACCGCGTAGTTACTTCTGCGGGCTGTTCTGCGGGCTGTTCTGCGTGGTGCCGGCGGAGCGGTCATCACCGAGGCCGGCAATCACCCCGCTGTCGCGGCGCTCGTCTACATCACGGCGTTCGCGCCCGACGCGGGCGAGTCGGTCAGCTCGCTGATCGCCAACCCGCCGCCGGGCGCGCCGGTACCGCCGATCCTGCCGCCGGTCGACGGGCTCCTGTGGCTTGACCGGGACAAGTTCGCCGCGTCCTTCGCCGCCGACGTGCCCGAGAAACTGGCCGCGTTCATGTCCGACTCCCAGGTCCCGTCGGCCGTGGACGCGCTGAACGGGACGGTCACCGAGCCCGCCTGGCGGGCCAAGCCGTCCTGGTACCTGGTCGCCACGGATGACCGCATGATCCCGCCCGCCGCCCAGCGGGCCATGTCCGAGCGGGCCAAGGCGACCGTCACCGAGACCCCCGGCAGCCACGCTGTGTACGTCTCGCGCCCGGCGGTCGTGGCCGCCGTGATCAGCCAGGCCGCCCAGGCCTGAACGACCAGGCGCGTCAGCCGCGATCCTCTAGCCAGCGAGCCTGGTCAGCAGGTTGTACCGGTACACCATGATCACGTAGCCGTCCACCCGGTAGGTGTGCGCCGGGCGGCCGAAGAATTCCTGCCCGGCGCTCACCGCGATCCCGCCGAGCGGCCCGCCGGGGTTCTGCGTTGCGACGACAAAGTTCGCCCGGCGCGCGGCCGGGTCGTACCACGCGGCGTCGGCCTCCCACGCGTAAACGCTCGTGCCCTGGGCGGTGACCGGGGCCACCAGCGTCTTGCCGCCGCTGTCCACCGTGGTGCTGCTGGCCTGCCAGTAGGCGCCCAGCCCCTCGGTGTACCCATGCGCGGAGAGCCATACCGCCAGGGGCAGGTTCTCGGCGGCGACCGGCGCCCCGGCCGCCGCGTAGCACAGCGCGGCCAGGCCAGTCGCGAGCCATGCTCCTCCGGCCGGCAGCAGCGCTCGGCGGGCGGCGCGGGCTCCATCGGGCAGCAGCCCCGGCAGCACCCGGCCGGCCAGCACCGCGCCGAACGGGAGCAGCATGGCGACCTCATGCGCCTGGGCGACCGACGCGAGCTCGACGGTGAAGATCGCGGCGGCCATCGTGGCGAGCTCAGCGGCGACAACGACCTGCGTCACCCGGTCCGCGCGGGTGAGGTACCAGACGATGGCGGCCAGCAGCGCGAGCCCGGCGAGCGCCAGGCCAATCAGGTGGAACGCGAGGAAGACCGGGCCGCCGCCGCCCTGGCCGCTGGCCCCGAACAGGAGCAGCAGCGTCTCCCCCAGCGCCCGGACGTGACCAGGTAGTTGCGACCGGGCGACGAAAAGGTGCCGCGGAAGCGGGAGCAGGTCAAAGCAGCCAAGCGCGCGGAGCGCCTTCTCCGTGCCGGCCGCCAGCCCGATCGAGACCACGGCGGCCGCTCCCAGCGCGGTGTCGTACCACAGCTCACGGAGCGGGCGGTGCCGGATGGTCAGCACCTCTAGCCGGACCACGGCCACCACGCCGACCGGGACGGTCACCGCGATCACCGCGAGCTCGTCCGCGACCTGGGCCCAGGCCAGCAGCCCGCACGCCACCACCGGTACGTACCAGCGCTCACCGTCCCGGTCGAGAACGAGCAGGATAAGCAGGACGGGCACGGACGTGCCGAAGTGGTCGGGATTCTCCAAGAGCACTGGCGTGCCGCCGGCGGCCGCCGGCGCGAGCATGATGCCGACGGCCAGCAGGGCACGGACCAGGCCCGCCGCACCCCGGGCCCGGCCTCGGGCCAGCAGCGCGGCGAGCAGCAGCGCCAGCGTGTACGTGAGAGCGCCGCAGATGTGAACCACAACGGGCCGCAGGCCGCCGACGAGCTCCACGAGCATGTATTCCGGCAGCTCGGTGGGGTAAAACGAGACGTCTCCGGTCCACCACCCGTGCAGCAGCAGGTTGCCGTGGAGCATGTCCTGCGCCTGAAGCACCTGGGAAGCCCCGTCAGAGTTGAATGACGCGGCCAGGGACTGCCGGAAGTACAGGAGGAACAGCCCGGCGGCGACGAGCAGCAGCCCAGCGGCGGCTGCGAGCCGCATCCCGCAACCGGACCATCTCCAGTTCACCATCGTGCGCCTGAGGAGACCACAGAACTGAGCTCTACTGGCACCCTGACCTGCTAGCCGTAAGACATACTTCATTACTGAGGGCCCGTTGTCTCACGCGGCCCGGCGGGTGATGAGGATGGCGGCACCGGCGAGGGCGATCACGGGCCAGGCGATGAGGACCGCTATGGGCAGTGCCGGAACGAGCAGGCTCGCCGCCGGGTGCGGGGCCAGGACCTGGTAGGCGGCGACCGGCAGGGTGAACCGGTCGAGGCGGCCGTTCCACGGGGACGGCAGGGCCGCCAGGATGAGCGGCAGGTAGATCACCGCGGGCAGCGCGGCGATCGCGCCCGCCGTGTGCCCGATGGCCGCGCCGAGCGCGACCCCGGTGACGGCGACGACGGCGAGGGCGAAGCCAGCGGCGAGCACCGCTCCGGGCACCCCGGGGTGAGACAGGGAGATGCCCAGCCCATGACGTGACAAGATCGCCTGGGTGAGCGCGATCGACGCCACCGCGAGCAGCTCGCCGAAGACCAGGACCAGGGATCCGACGACCGCGGCCTTGGCGGCGAGCACGGCCGGGCGCCGCGGCACCGCCGTGAACGTCGTGCGGATCTGGCCGGTCGCGCGTTCGGGGGTGAACGCCAGGACGCCCAGGATGCCGACGGTCAGCACCGGGTATTCCGCCCAGCCGACGAAGCTGAGCAGGAGCGGGTCCGCCGGTGCGGCGGGGACTCCTCCGCCGCGGCGAACAGCTCGGTATCCGCGATCCGGGCTCGGACCACCAGCGGCGCCTGGTCGACGACGATGAGATCCAGGCGCAGGTCCGGGGCCTTCCCCACGATCTCCGCGACCAGTTCACCGGCCGAAAACACGCGGAAGACCTCATCGCTGAAATGCTGCCGCAGCTCCCGCTCGCCCGGGGCAGCCCAGCCGGGCTCGGCGGCCCCCGCGAACCGGGCGACCGCCCATTCCAGATGGGGCAGCGCCTGGCTCGCTACCGCGGGCCGGTCACTGATGAACTTCCTGAGGGCGGTCCAGCTGTGCTGGCCGTGCTCTCTGGCGATGGCATCCTGCACGTCATGGAGCGAGGGAAACTCCCCCGCGGCCAAGCGGCGTTTCGCCTCGAGCTTCAGGTACCGCAGGCTCAGATTGGTTGGCAGCGGACGTTGCCGGACAGGCATGACGGCCCTTCCTCACGCCCGGGGTCCGCTGCATCGGGCAGGAGAGAAGAGATCAGCCTTCGGGTACGCCGATATGACCGGTGAGCTAGCAGCTCTGCCCGCAGACCTGGGGGCGCCCGGAATCGCCATTCCAGATCCTACTCCCTCCGGCTGGCGGGCTGAGCACGGACCCGTAGTACTGCTTTATGGTGATAAGCCGGATACTGGGAGCCACCGGTCATAGCCTGGCGTTGTTCTGCCGGGGCTGGGGTCCCGGCGACCTTGGGAAACGGGGCGGAGGTTGTTGTGGACGGGGAGCGGGACGCGGTCGGGACGCGGCTGGGTGCCCTGGTGCGGGGGTACCGGCGGGCGGCCGGGCTTACCCAGCAGGAGCTGGCTGGCCGGTCCGGGCTGAGCGTGGCGACGGTGCGGGACCTGGAGCAAGGACGGAGCCTGCGGCTGCGGGCGGCGTCGCTGGGCGCGCTGGCCGGCGCGCTCGGCCTCGACGCCGGGCAGTCGGCCGTCCTGTCCGCCGCCCGAGACGAAACCCGCCCGGCAGCGGCGTGCGGGGGTGCGCCAGCCGGTCATGGCAGCGGGCTGTGGCTGGCGGTCCTAGGACCGCTGGCGGCGTGGCGGGACGGGCTGCCCCTTGGCCTGGGGACGCCGCGGCAGGCCGCGGTGCTCGGCCTGCTGGCGGTCCAGCCCGGCGACTTCGTCCGGCGCGAGACGATCATCAAGGCGCTGTGGGGACATCAGCCCCCCGCCACCGCAGCCGATCTGGTGCAGGCCCACGTCGGCAGGCTGCGCCGGGTCCTGGATCCCGATAACCGGGACGGCCTGATCGAGCAGGGAACGGCGGGGTACCGGCTCCGGGCCGGGGCCGGCCAGCTCGACGCGGCGGCGTTCGGGGAACTGGCGAGGCAGGCCGCGACGGCCGCGGCGGCCGGAGATCCGGCCGCGGCCTGCGGACTGTACGCCCGGGCCTTGGGCCTGTGGCGGGAGGAACCAGCCGCGGACGCGGGGGTTCTGCGGGATCATCCGGCGGTGACAGGCCTGGTCCGGCGGCGGGCGGAGGCGACGCTCGGGTACGCCGACGCGGCCTGCGCGCGCGGCCGGCATGCGCGGGTGATCCCGCTGCTGGAGGCCCTGGCCCGGGAGCAGCCGCTGGACGAGCGGGTGCACGCCCGGCTGATGGTGGCCTTGGCCGGGACCGGGCAGCAGGCCGCCGCCATCACGGTGCACGAGGACCTGCGGCGCCGGCTGGATGAGGAGCTCGGGGTCCGCCCCGGCCCGGAACTCATCACGGCCCACCAGCGGGTCCTGCGCCAGGACATCCCGCCAGCCGCCGCCGGGAGCGAGCCCGGCCCGCGCGCCCGGCCGGATCCCGCGCCGGAGGTGCGGTACTCACTGCCCCCGGACACGGCGGCGTTCACCGGCCGGAAAGGCGAACTGGACCGCATCACCGCCGCCGTCACCGAGGCCGCCGGAACCGGCGGAGTAGTCACGATCCACGCGATCGCCGGCATGCCCGGGATCGGCAAGACCGCGCTCGCGGTGCACGCCGCGCACGTCCTCAAGGACCGGTTCCCCGACCGGCAGCTGTTCCTCCCCCTCCACGCCCACACCCCCGGCCAGGACCCGGTCACCCCGGAGACCGCGCTGGCCGGGCTGCTGGCCGCGGCCGGCGTCGACGCCCGGTACCTCCCTCCCGACCTGGACGGCCGGGCCGCGCTATGGCGCGACCGGATGGCCGGGCAGAAAACGCTCCTCGTCCTGGACAACGCGGCCAGCAGTGCCCAGGTCACCCCGCTGCTCCCCGCGAGTGAAGGCTGCCTGGTCCTGGTCACCAGCCGCCGCCACCTCGGCGACCTGCCCGGGGCAGCCACGCCGGTCCTGCTCGAAGTCCTGCCGCCGGAAGAAGCACGGCAGATGTTCATCCGGCTGGCGCCCCGGGCCGCCGCCGGTCCGCCCGAGACCGTCGCGGAACTGGCGGAGCTGGCCGGGTGCCTGCCGCTCGCGCTTGCGCTACTCGCCCGCGTCTATGCCCGGCACCCGTCCTGGACCCTGGCCGACCTAACCGCCGAGACGCGGACCCGCATGCTCACCCTGGCAGCGGAACACGATAGCGTCGCCGCCGCGTTCGAGGTGTCCCACCAGCACCTAGACCCGGGCCAGCGGCGGTTGTTCTCCTTCCTCGGCCTGCACCCGGGCACTACCATCGACGCGTACGCCGCCAGCGCCCTAGCCGACATCGGGGTGGATGAGGCGGCCGGGCAGCTCGACTCCCTGCACGGCGAAGGACTGCTGGCCGAGGCCGGATACCGCCGGTACGGGATGCACGACCTGATCCGCCGCTACGCCCGCGGCCGCGCCGCCGCCGTCCCCGCCGCTGACCGCGGCCAGGCGCTGGAACGGCTGCTGGACTATTACCAGCACACTGCCGCCATCGCCGAAGCTCACCTGGGCCGCCAGACCCGGCCTGGACGGGGTCTGGCGGGCCTCCGGACGCGGCCAGCGGCGGTCCCGGAGGTGGGTGACGCCATCGCGGCGCTGGGGTGGGCACGGACTGAACGGGGCAATCTGCTGGCCTGCTTGGATCACGTCACCGGAACCGGCCAGCACGCCCGGGTGATCGCCCTGACCGCCGTCGTCGCCGCCCTGCTGCAGCTCGACGGACCGTGGCCCGACGCCATCACCCGCCACGCCGCTGCCGCGCGGGCCGCACAGCAACTCGGCGACCTACTCGGTGAGGCTGGCGCCCTCAACGACCTGGGACTCGTGCGGGGGATGGCCGGGGAGTTTCCGGAGGCGGCCCAGGCGCTAGAGGAGGCACTTCGCATCTACCGCAGCCTCAGCGACCAGCTCGGCGAGGCCAACGTCCTCACCTACCTGGGAATCATACGACGGGTGACCGGGAAGCATCCGGAGGCGGCCCAGGCGCTAGAGGAGGCACTTCGCATCTACCGCGGCCTCGGCGACCGGCTCGGCGAGGCCAACGTCCTCAACGACCTGGGAATCGTACGACGGGTGGCCGGGGAGTACCCAAAGGCAGCCCAGGCGATGGAGGAGGCGCTGGGCATCTACCGCAGCCTCGGCGACCGGCTCGGCGAAGCCAACGCCCTCAACTACCTGGGAAGCCTGCGGCGATCGACCGGGGAGTACCAGAGAGCAGCCCGCGAACTAGAGGAAGCACTGGGCATCTACCGCAGCCTCAGCGAGCGGCTCGGCGAAGCGAACACCCTCAACTACCTGGGAAATCTGCGGCGATCGACCGGGGAGTACCAGAGAGCAGCCCGCGAACTAGAGGAAGCACTGGGCATCTACCGCGGCCTCAGCGACCGGCTCGGCGAAGCCAACGCCCTCACCTACCTGGGAATCGTGCGCCGGCTGACCGGCGAGTACCCGAGGGCGGCCCAGGCACTGGAGGAGGCCGTGGGCATCTACCGCGACCTCGGCAACCGGGGAGGTGAGGTTGAGGCGCTGAACGAGGCGGGGGTGCTGCGCCGGGTCCGTGGTGACCTCGGTGGTGCCGAGGCATATCACCGGCAGGCCTTGGACCTGGCCCGCGAGATCGACAGCGCCTGGGATGAGGCGCACGCGCTGGCGGGCCTGGGCCGCTGCGCCGTAGCCGATGGCCGCGCCGTCGACGCGGAGGACGGCCTGCGGCGTGCGCTGCAGATCTTCCAGCGGCTAGGCACGCCCGAGGCCGCCGACGTTGCCGCCGAACTTGACGCCATTACCCCAGCGGGGCTTCCCCCCGGGTAGCGGCGGAAATGGGTGCGATTCGGCGAAGCCGAGCGGGCCGCGTGCCCTTTATCGCGTGATCGCGGACCTGCCTCAGCACGCGAATGTGCGTTCCTGTTTGTCCTTGATCCGCCATGGCGTACCAGATGGCTTCGGTACGTGACCGATACGTTAGGGATGGGCGACGGAAGCGGGCAGCCCCTGCCGCACTACGTGTTCGACGGCGGCGACGACGAACTGCGGCGGCTGCTCGGGTTCTCCGGACTGATGGCCGGGCAGGCGCGCGACGAACGCCGCCCGGCGCTCAGGAGCCGGATACGACCGGGCTGATGTAGGTCCCCGGGTGGGTCGCGCCGTCTTGGAGCACCACCGACTGGTTCCAGGTCAATTCGGCTTCGGTGTAGTCATTCGGAGGCGTGATGACCATCTTGAACACGGTGATGTCGCCACTACCTCCGGATGTGCCGGGCAGGTAGATGAGATCGAAGTGCGCCGTCCCGCCGGGCGCCAGCGTCACCGTCGAGTAGCTCTTCGACTGGCGTTCCAACGACCAGGTGTAGTTCTGCTGGCCATTGGCCGCGCCGACCAGGTCCACGCCGGGGAACCCGGTCATCGTGCACGCCGCGGAGGCCCTGTTGGTCAGGTCCACCGTCTGAGTCGGCTGGCTCGTGGTGCCGGTCTTGGCCCCCAGGGCATAGGCCAGGTCGCCGGGCTGGCAGGTGCCGTCACTCCCGGCCGCCTGCGCCGGCGGCGATGAGGCTGGAGCGGAACTAGAACTCCCCGCCTGGGCACTCGCACTTGCGGTCGCCACCGAATGCGTCGCTGATGAAGTAGCCGCCGGATTGCCAGGAGAACTGCTGGAACTTGTCGCGGAGCAGCCGACCACCGCGAAGCCCGCGGCGGCGACACTTACCGTTGCCGTGATAGACGTACGGAATCGCAATTAATTTTCCTCTCCAGTTATGGCCGTTAATATTGGCCGACCCGAATCTGGGTGAATCCGGCCGGGATTACGGCGTGATTGATGAGGTCGACCATCCGGGCACGGAGACGGACAGCTCGATGGTGCGGCGGCCGTCGACGACGGGATAGCCCACGATCTCACCAGCGGCCTTATCGAGTACCTCCGAGACGAGCGCGGCCGGCGTATAGCCACCCCCGACTGGCCCGGCCGGCACCGGGCCCTTGACCGGGGCGGCGACGTGCTCGTCGGCGGTCCACCAGGCGCGCTCGTGCCCGCGTGGATTCGCCTCTTCCGTCCGGCGACCGCGTCACGCTGGTCTCCTCGTCAGCCGTGGTCCAGGTCCTTCTGGCCGAGCCGCTGAACCGGCATGCCCCGCCGGGGGTGGGGACGCGGCGGGGCATGCCGGACCGCGCCCCGTGTACCTAATACGTGCCGGACGGGCGCTGCCTTCAACGAATGGGCACCGATTCCGCAGACGCTTATTCGGGGATCGCGAGCCCGTGAGCGGACGGAGTCGGCCGCGCTCGTTCTCTCCATTCTTTATAATCACTAGCCGCGCAATTCCCCGCGCAATATCCGCAGCGCGTAGTAAACCCGGGAGAACACGGTCCCCTCGGGGATGCCCAGGCGGCCCGCGGCCTCACGGGCCGTGCAGCCGTTCAGGTAGACCAGCTCGAGCACGTCGCGGTGGCCGGGGCTCAGCCGGGCGAGCGCGTGCCGCAGCTGGAGCGCGGTCAGCAGGGCATCCGAGTGATCCTCGGTCATCAGCGCCTCGAGGACGGCCCCCTCGGCGACCTCGGCCGGCCGCGACCGGCGCATCCGGATCTTGTCCATGGCGATGTTGTGCGCCACCGTCATCAGCCAGCCCCGGACCGAGCCCTTCTCCGCGCTGAACTCCGGGCAGTGCCGCCAGGCCCGGAGCATCGTCTCCTGGACCACGTCCTCGGCCAGGTGACGATCCTTCAGCAGGCCGGTCACGTAGCTGAGCACGCAGGCACCGTTGTCGGCGTACAGCCGGGTGATCATCTCGGCCGTGGCCGCCTCCGGCGGCGCCTGGGTGTCAGAGCGGATCACTCTGACTCCAGCGGCCGAGAACGCTGTGCCGGGTCCGGTGGTTCCGAGGACCGCGACCGCTGCCGATGCATGACAACGAGCTGACGGCGCAGCATCTCTTGCTCGGCGTCCTTCCACCACGCCTCCCGGCGCGGTCGCCTGAGCAGCGCGGACAGCCGCTTCAGTCGCATTCAAATCGTCCTTCCTGGTTCGCGCGCAATTTTCTGGCCGTTTCTGGCGCATTGCCCGTGGTCGGCCGGCCGGACGGACGGTGGCGAGGTGTCCGCGTGCTTCTAAGGCTGTCCCTGGTGCCGGGCGGCGGGCTGGCGGGCGGCGGCCGGGAAATTCCCGTACCCGGGGGGCTGTTGGCCGGCGTAATCCCTGCTCCCAGGACAGGCGAAGGGGTGGTTGGCGGGTTGAGCACAGACCCGTAGTACTGCTTTGTCGTAATAAGTCGGATACTGGGAGCGACTGGTCGTAGCCTGGCGTTGTTCTGCCCGGGCTGGGGTCCCGGCGGGCTTGGGAAGCGGGGCGGAGGTTGCTGTGGACGGGGAGCGGGAGGCGGCGGGGACTCGGCTGGGTGCCCTGGTGCGGGGCCATCCGGCGGTGGCGGCCCTGGCCCGGCGGCGGTCGGAGGCGGTCGGAGGCTACGCGGACGCCGCGTGCGGACTCGGCTGGCATGAGCGGGTGGTCCCGCTGCTTCAGGCGCTGGCCCGGGAGCAGCCCAGGCGCTGGAAGAGGCACTGATCATCTACCGCAGCAACGGCGACCGGGGCGGTGAGGTTGAGACGCTGAACGAGACAGGGGCGCTGCACCGGGTCCGCGGTGACCGACGCGAAGGACGGGCTGCGTCAGGCGGTGCGGATCTTCCGGCGGATCGGCGCGGGCGAGGCCGCCGACGTCGCCGCGGAGCTGGATGCCATCACGCCGGCCGCACCCGCCACCTAACACCATCGCTCCGCGGGATGACATGCCTGTGCCGGATAAAGTGACCGCCGTCGACCAGTCCGGCCAGGCCTTCCTCCACGATCCGGAAGAACGGGTCGAGCGCCGCGAAGTCGCCGAGGTCGCGGATCGGCCCGCTCATGGGGTTTCGCTTGGGTTGGTCATGGATCAATGATGCGGGCCGCGGCCCGGTTGGGTCGCGTCCGGGCGATCCAGAACGGCTCAGTCTGGGCATCTAACCTGGAAACGGGTCGAGATGAAGAAGTGAAGGGAACACTGTGATGGACGGAACGCTCGCCGCCGCTGATCTGGAACGACTGCGCAAGGATTTCTCGGCCAACCCGACATACCGGCTCGCCCAGAACGCCGTGACCCGGGTGACCGTCGACGACGTCGCCATCAACCGGGAAATCGTCAGCAACATCGACCACTCGCTGTCGACGACGCTGGACGACTGGAAGGCCACCAACCAGGAACGGAGCGGCCGCTGCTGGCTGTTCGCCGGGCTGAACCTCCTGCGGGTCGGCGTGATGCGCGAGACCGGGCTGAAGGACTTCGAGTTCTCGCAGAACTACGCGATGTTCTGGGACAAGCTCGAGCGGGCCAATTACTTCCTCGAGGCGATGATCGAGACCGCGGACCGCGACCTCGACGACCGCACCGTCGCCTTCCTGCTGGAATCCGTGGCCGGCGACGGCGGCCAGTGGAACATGTTCGCCGCCCTGGTGGCCAAGCACGGCCTCGTCCCCAAGGGCTACATGCCGGAGACGCAGAGCTCGTCGAACACGGCCCGGATGAACTCGATCCTGCGCTACCAGCTCCGCCAGGGCGCGCGGACCGTCCGCGCGGCCACGGCCGACGGCCCTGACTCCGCCCGTGCGGCCAAGGCCGAGATCATGCAGGTCATCTACCGGATCCTGTGCATCCACCTGGGGACGCCGCCGGAGCGCTTCGACTGGCAGTGGACGGACAAGGACAAGAAGTTCCACCGGGACGGCGTCCTGACCCCCCAGGAATTCGCGGCCACGTACGTGAACCTGCCGGTCAGCGAGTACGTCTGCCTGGTCAACGACCCCCGGCCGTCCAGCCCGATCGGCCGGACCTTCACCGTCGAGTACCTCGGCAACGTCATCGGCGGCCCGCCGGTCACTTACCTCAACGTCGACACGCAGGTCATCAAGGACGTCGCCGCGGCCACGATTGTCGGCGGCGAGCCGGTCTGGTTCGGCTGCGACGTCGGCAAGATGATGAGCAACGACTACGCGTTCTGGGACGCCGAGCTCTACGACCTGCCATCGGTCTACGACACCTCATTCGGCCTCGACAAGGCCGCCCGCCTCGCGTACCACGAGACCGCGATGACCCACGCGATGCTCTTCACCGGGGTCGACGTGCTCGACGGGGCGACCCGGCGCTGGCGCGTGGAGAACAGCTGGGGCGCCGACCGCGGCAAGGACGGCTTCTACACGATGAACGACTCCTGGTTCGGCCAGTACGTCTTCGAGATCGCCGCCCGCAAGAGCGCGCTTCCCGCCGACCTGCAAAGCGCCCTGGAGGCCGAGCCGATCGTGCTGCCGGCCTGGGACCCGATGGGCGCCCTGGCCCGGTAGCCGGGCTTTTGGGCTCAGGTTTTTGGGCTCAGGTCCCCGGCGAGCGCGTTGCCGGGGACCTGAGCTATCGCGGGCATCCGCTGACTTTTCAGCTGATTAACAGCCGATTCGCGGGGTAACTGTTAGCTCCGCTGGCCTAGGTCGCGCCAGCTACGCAACGTCGCGTGGGAGGTAATCGCGTGCTGGGTCACCCGAAGATGCCAACGATCTCGCGCTCCCGGCGCCTGGCTGCCGTCATGGCGGCGACAGGGCTGGCGGCCGCGGCGGTCATGACGGCCGGAGCCGCCGGAGCGGCCGGGGCCGCGACGGCGGCCAGCGCGCCGTATCCGTGCGCCGCGACCGGCGGCCCCAACGACGACGCCTCGGCGATCGGCTGGCTCGGCAACAGCCAGGGCGCGACGGCCTGCCTCGGCGGCAGCTTCTACGTCCCCAACGGCATCAACACCGAGTACGGCTTCGGCGTCTACAACTACTCGCCGACCACCTGGACGAACGCGGACGGCTACCTGCCCGCCCTGGACACCGGCTTCACCGCCGACGGCGCCGAGGTCTCCATCACGAACTTCGGCGACCGGGTCGTGATCGGCGGCCACCCGTACGTGCTGATCTACAGCCGCGTCGCGGTGCACAACCCGACCGGTCACGCCGTCACGGTCGACCCGCAGCCGACGCCCGGCCTGGTGCCGCTCAACGCCGCCTCCGACCAGGTCGCCGCGGGCGCGACCGCCGTCCACGACTACGTGGTCGCGGAAGACCGGTTCGGCGGAAAGTACGCCTGGCCTTCGTCGCCGCAGCTCAAGAAGGCCGGCGGCTACGGCCCGCACTTCGCCCACATGCGGGCGTTCTGGAACGGCCAGCTCAGCCGGACCGCGCAGCTCACGCTGCCCGATCAGCAGCTGACCGACGCGTGGAAGGCCGGGTTCGCCTACACCCAGATCGACCGCAGCGGCAACGCGCTGGACACCGGGACCAACGGCTACCACCAGGAGTACGAGCACGACGTCGTCGGCATTCTCGCCAACCTCTTCAACGAGGGGTACTTCACCGGCGCGCACGCGCTGCTCGACGAGACCGACCGCGTGGTCGGAACCAACACCCAGTACTCGGACGGCACCTGGGTCTACCCGTGGCTGTGGTCGGTCTACGTCCAGAAGGCCGGCGACAGCGCGTTCCTCAAGCAGCGCTTCTCGTCCCCGGGCCCGCTCGGCGCCAAAGCCGAGCCCAGCATCGAGTCGGCCGCGCACATCATCGCGGCCGACCGGACCGGGCCAGGCGGGATCATCGGCGAGACCAGCGACATCGACGCCGACGGCTACTGGACGAGTGACAACTACGAGGCCCTGCTCGGGCTGGCCGGGTACGAGTACCTGGCCAAGGTCATGCACAACCCGGCCCAGCAGAAATGGGCCGCCGCCCAGTACGCCAGCCTGCTCAGCGCGGTGAACAAGACCCTGGCCCGCACGATCTCGGCGAACCATCTCTCCTACATCCCCTGCTCCATGGTCGAGCCGAACACCGCCAACCGCTGCACCAACCCCGAGGACGCCAACTGGGCCGCTCCCGGCGTCTACTTCAACGAGGCGTGGAACGGCTACCTGCTCGGGGCCACGCTGACCCCGCCCGGCGGCGGAACCATGGCTGACTGGATCGACAAGACCCTGACCTACGGGTTCGGCCGGGCGACCGGAATGCTGCCCGCGGACACCTTCGGCGGCTACCCGGGCGAGGGCTTCTACTCGACCGCCTACAACGCCGCCTACGGCGCGTGGGGCCTGGCCAGCAACGACTACCGTGACCAGGACATCCTCTCCTACGAGTTCCTGATCGCGCACGACCAGAGCGGCCCGTATTCCTGGTGGGAAGGCTCGACCTCGCCGAGCGCGACGACGCCGTGGATCGGGAACCACCCGTCGTCTGGCGGCGGCTCGTCGCCGCACTCCTGGGGCATCGCCATGGGCGACCTCGGCCTGCTCGACTCGCTGGTCGCCCAGCGCACCGACGGGACGGTCATCGTCGGCCGCGGGATCCCCAGCGACTGGCTCGCCTCCGGCGGCCCGATCGCGGCCAGCAACGTCCCGGTCGCCGGCGGCCGCCGGATCGGCGTGCGGATCACCGCCCAGGGCAACACGGTGACCCTGCGGCTGACCGGCGCCTCGACCGGACCGGTGGTCTTCGACCTGCCCGCTTTCGTCGGCAACATCGCGTCCGCCTCGGCTGGCACGGTCAGCGAGAGCGCCGGCACGGTTACCGTGCCGGCCAGCACTCGGTTGGTCACGGTCTCGCTTACCAAGGCACCGTGACGGAACCCTTCTGGCGTTTCTCGCCGGCCTTGCTCGCCGCGGTGGCCGTCGCCGCGGTGGCCGCGTGCACGACGACCGCGAGCCAGGGCACGGCGCCAGTGACGTCCTCGGCGGCGAGGTCGTCGTCGTCCGTTTCGGCGTCGACTTCAGCGGCACCGACCGCATCGGCGGCGGCCCGGGCGGCGGCGGATTCGAGGACGACGCTCGTCGTGCCCGCGGGTGAGGGCGGGGGCGCGTTGTCGACGCCGCGGCAGCTGACGGTGCCGTCCGGCTGGACCGCCCGGGTGTGGGCCCGCGTGCCCGGCGCGCGGATGGAGGCCTGGACGCCGGAGGGAGATCTCCTGGTCAGCGTTCCGGACGAGGGCCGCGTCATGGAACTGAAGCCGGACGCGAAAACCAGCACCGCGACCGGGACGACCCAGCTGCTGTCCGGGCTGACCGATCCGCAGGGCCTGGCCTTCGCGATGGTGAACGGCCGGTGGGTCCTGTACGTCGCCGAGTCGGATCAGATCGACCGGTATCCGTGGGGACCGGGTGGGATCGCCGGCGCCCGCACGGTGATCGCGAAGGGGCTGCCGGACCTCGATCCCGGCGGCGACGACGTGCACCGGGCCAAGGACGTGACCGTCGCCGCAGACGGGACGGTCTACTTCAACGTGGGCAGCTCGTCCAACGCCAACCCCGACGACCGGGCGATGTCCCCCCAGCGCGCGGTGATCATGGCCGTCCAACCCGACGGGACCGGCCTGCGGGTGGTCGAGCGCGGGGTCCGCAACGGCGAGGGCCTGGCGGTCGCCCCGAACGGCACGGTCTGGACGGCGGTGAACGAACGGGACAACATCCCCTACCCGGCGCACCAGGCCTACGGAACCGACGGCGACGCGTTCGGTCAGGTCATCGCGGCTTACGTCAACGATCACCCGCCGGACGAGGTGGTGCCGGTCACCGCGGGCCGGGACCTGGGCTGGCCGTACTGCGACCCCGATCAGGACGACAGCAGCCCGGCCGGATCGCTGGCCGACGTCCCGCTGGTCGCCAACTCGGTCACCAACCCGGGCGGAACCGCGCTGAACTGCGCGACCCTGACCCCGGTTCAGGTCGGGCTGCCCGCGCACAGCGCGCCGCTGGGCCTGACGTTCCTGGAAGGCAGCAAGGTCCCGGCCCCGTGGTCGGGCGGCGCCGTGGTCGCGGTTCACGGCTCGTGGGACCGGCAGCCGCCCCGCGCCCCAGCGGTCCTGTGGCTGGCCTGGGACGCTGCCAAGCACACGCTGACGCCCGCGGTCACCTTGGTCGGCGGGTTCGAGAACGCCGACGGCACGTTCTGGGGGCGCCCGGTCGACGCGGTGCCCGGCCCGGACGGCGCGCTGTACGTGAGCGACGACGACGCGGGCGCGATCTACCGCCTGGCACCCGCCGGCTAACCGACTGGGTGCCGATAACCTGCCACGTAAGGTCACAGATGACAGTGCGGCCGCGCGCCCTACGGCGTGGGACCCACACCTTTTTCCGAACGGAGATTCACGATGGGCTTGACGATCGGCGACACTGCCCCGGACTTCACCGCCACGACCACCGAAGGCGAGATCAGCTTCCACGACTGGATCGGTGACTCCTGGGCCGTGCTCTTCTCCCACCCGAAGGACTTCACCCCGATCTGCACGACCGAGCTCGGCACCATGGCCTCGGCCAAGTCCGAGTTCGACAAGCGCGGCGTGAAGGTCCTCGCGCTGTCGGTCGACCCGATCGACAAGCACACCGCCTGGGCCGCGGACATCGAGGAGACGCAGGGCACCGCCCCGAACTACCCGATGATCGGCGACACCGACTTCGCCATCTCCAAGGCCTACGGGATGCTGGGCGCCGACGTCAGCGGCGACCCGGCCGACCGCACGGCCGCCGACAACCAGACCGTGCGCAGTGTCTTCGTGATCGGCCCGGACAAGAAGATCAAGCTGATCATGCTGTACCCGATGACGACCGGCCGCAACTTCGACGAGATCCTGCGGGTGATCGACTCCCTGCAGCTGACCGCCAAGAACAAGGTCGCCACGCCGGCCAACTGGAAGCAGGGCGACGACGTCATCATCGCCGGATCGGTCTCCAACGAGCAGGCCAAGGAGATCTTCGGCAGCTGGACCGAGCCCAAGCCCTACATCCGGATCGTCCCGCAGCCGTCCTCCTGACAGCGCGGGGGGTGCCTGCGCCGCCCGCGGCCGTTTGTGCTCCTGCGGCGGCGGGCGGGGGTCCACCGGTGCAACGATCGCACCGTTGACCGCCCGCCCGCCCCGAGCGAGGCCCCGTTGCTGAGGACCCCCATGACTGAGCCAACGGCCACCACCCAGCTTCAGCTCGCGCTGGATGACATCACCCGCGACGAGATCTTCCCCCTGCTGGAGAAGATCGCGGGCTCCGTCGACATCGTCGAGGTCGGCACCCCGCTGCTGATGCGCTACGGCGTGGCCATCATCACCGAGATCAAGCAGCGCCACCCGAGCCTGAAAGTGCTCAGCGACGCGAAGATCATGGACGCCGCCTACTACGAGGCGGCCCTGTCATTCGACGCCGGCGCCGACTACGTCACCTTCCTCGCGGTCACCGACGACGGGTCGGTGACCGGGGCCGTCCGCGCGGCCCGCGACAGCGGCGGGCTGGTCGTCGCCGACATGATCTGCGTCCCCGACCTCGCCCAGCGGGCAGGCCGGCTGGCCGGACTCGGCGTCGACATCCTGGCCGTGCACACCGGCGTCGACCAGCAGGCCCGGGGGCGCACCCCGCTCGATGACCTGCGCGCCCTGACCGCCAGCGGTACCGGGGTCCCGCTCGCCGTGGCCGGCGGCATCAACCGGTCCACCGCCGCCGATTACCTGGCGCTGCGCCCGCACATCCTCATCGTCGGCGGCGGCATCACCAGCGCACCCGACGTCGCCGCTGAGGCGGCCCACGTGCACGCGATCATCCAGGGGACGCAGCGGTGAGCGTATCCGCCCGCCTGCGCGCCATCCTCGAGGAGCTCACCAGGAACGCCGCCCACGCCGACGACGAGCAGCTCGGCCGGGCGGTCCGCGAGATCATCGACGCGAGGCACGTCTTCCTGGCCGGCGCGGGCCGCTCCGGCGTCGCGATCACCGGGTTCGCGAACCGCCTCCTGCACCTGGGCAAGTCCGTCTCCGTTGTCGGCGAGATCACCAGCCCGCACTCCGGCCCCGGGGACCTGCTGATCATCGGCTCCGGCTCCGGCGAGACCGAGAGCCTGGTCGCCCTGGCCCGCAGGGCCAGGGCCGCCGACCTCCGGATCGTCCTGATCACGATGGACGCCACCTCGGCCATCGCGACGCTCGCCGACGTGACCGTCGTGCTGCCCGGCGTCTCGCCCAAGCTGCGCACCGCCACCGCGATCACCTCGGTCCAGCCGATGGGGTCGGCGTTCGAGCAGATCTCCTTCCTCACCTATGACGCCATCGTCCTCGAGCTCATGGACGCCCTGAACGAGACCACCGAGTCCATGTTTCCCCGGCATGCCGACCTGGAATGACGTGACCCCGCCCGGCCCGGCCCTGCTCATCGTGGGCGAGGCGCTCGTCGACGTGGTGATCCATCCCGACGGCACCCGCACCGAGCACCCCGGCGGCAGCCCGGCCAACGTGGCGGTCACCCTCGGCCGCCTGGGCCACCGCCCGACCCTGCTCACCAGCATCGGCGACGACGCCGCCGGACGGCTCGTGCGCGACTGGCTGCGCGCCTCCGGCGTCCAGCTCGACCCCCGGTCGACCGGAGCCGCGCGCGGCACCACCGCCGCGGGGGACACCACGTCCCGGGCCGTCGCCCACCTCGACCAGGCCGGCGCGCCCCGCTACGACCTCGACATCCGCTGGCAGCTGCCCGACGCCGACCCCGTCCAGGCCGACCTGGTCCACATCGGGTCCATCTCGGCCACGCTGCGCCCCGGCAGCCGCGCCGTAGGCCGCATTGTCGAGCAGGCCCGCGACCGCGCGCTCATCAGCTACGACCCCAACATCCGCCCGGCCCTCATCACCGAGCCCGGCGCCACCCGCGCGACCATCGAGGCCCTGGCCGCGACGGCGGACCTCGTCAAGGCCAGCGACGAGGACCTGAGCTGGATCGACCCGGCCGCCACCCCCGAGGACACCGCCCGCCGGTGGCTGCGCGCGCGACCCGCCGTGGTCATCATCACCCGGGGAGCGGGCGGCGCGACCGCGCTCACCGCGGCCGGCCCGGTCTCGGTCGACGCGCCCCGCGTGCGGGTCGTCGATACCGTCGGCGCCGGCGACACCCTGACGGGCGCGTTCCTGGCCGGCCTGGTCGATCACGGCGTCCTCGGCCGCGCGGACCGGGCGGACCGCGCGGAGCACCGCCAGCGCCTGCACCGTCTCGGGCTCGCCGAGGTCGACGACCTGCTGAGGTTCAGCGTCGCGGCGGCCGCGGTCACCGTCTCGCGGGCCGGCGCGGACCCGCCGTGGCCGCACGAGGTTGACCGGGGCCGGCCTACGATGAACCGGTGACCTCAGCCGGGTACCTTCGCTTCCCGCACATTCACGGCGATCTGGTGACGTTCATCGCCGACGACGATGTCTGGCTCGCCCCGGCCGCGGGCGGCCGGGCCTGGCGGGTCACCGCCGATCACGCGGCCGCCCGTCATCCCCGGATCTCCCCGGACGGCACGATGATCACCTGGGCCAGCGGGCGGGACGGCCCGCCCGAGGTCTACCTGGCCGGGATCGACGGCGGGAACCCGCGTCGGCTCAGCTACTGGGCGGACCAGACGACCCGGGTCTGCGGCTGGACGCCGGACGGCGAGGTGGTCGCGGTCACCGCGACCGGCCAGCCGTTCTGGTCCCGTACCTGGGCGCACGCGCTGCCGGTCGCGGCCACCGAGCCGGCCACCGAGCCGGTCACCGAGGAAAGGACGGCGGCGGCCTGGTCCGTGCTTCCGTTCGGCCCGGTCACCGAGGTGGCCATCGAGACGGCCGGGGTCGCGCTGCTCACCGGGACCCTGTCCGTCCGCGAGCCGGCGTACTGGAAGCGGTACCGGGGCGGAACCGCGGGGCGGCTGTGGGCGCGGCCGGCCGCGACGTCCGCCGACGGGTTCACCCGGCTGCTCGCCGGCCTGCCCGGGCAGTTCGCCAGCCCCATGCTGCTCGGCGGCAGGCTCGCGTTCCTGTCCGACCACGAGGGCACCGGCAACCTGTACTCGTGCGCGCTGGACGGCGGCGACCTGCGCCGCCACACCGACCACGACGGCTTCTACGCCCGCAACGCCAGCACCGACGGCCAGCGGATCGTCTACCACTGCGCGGGTGACGTCTGGCTGCTCGACTCCCTCGACCCGGGCGCAGGGCCGCGGCGGCTCGAGTTCAGCCTGCCTTCCCCCGCCGCCCGCGCGCCCCGGCTGATCTCGGCCGACGATCACCTGGGCAGCCTGTCCTGCGATCACTCCGGCCAGGCCAGCGCCATCGAGGTGCGCGGGACGGTGCACTGGCTGACGCACCGGGACGGCCCGGGCCGGGTGCTTTCCGTCGTCACCGGGGTGAGGGCGCGGCTGCCCCGGGTGCTCGGTCAGACCGGCCAGGTGGCCTGGGTGACCGACGCCGGCGGCACGGAGGCGATCGAGATCGCGCCGGCCGGCGGGCGGCCCGCCGGAGCCCCGCCGCGGCGGCTGGCGGCCGGCGCCATCGGCTGGGCGGCCGACCTGGCCGCGGCCCCGGACGGCAGCGCCGTCGCGGTCGCCGCCCGCGACGGCAGGCTCGTCGTCGTCGACGTCGCCTCGGGCGCGGTCACCGAGGTGACGTCGACCGGCGACGGCGAGGTCACCGGGCTGGCCTGGTCGCCCGACTCGGCCTGGCTGGCGTGGTCGCATCCGGGTACCGACCCGCTGCGGCGGCTCCGCCTGGCTCGGGTCGCCGGCCCCGAGCCGACGGTCCTGGACGTCACCGACGGGCGGTTCACCGACACCGACCCCGCGTTCACCGCGGACGGCAAGTACCTGGCGTTCCTCTCCGTGCGCAGCTTCGACCCGGTGTACGACGCGCAGGTCTTCGACCTGTCGTTCCCCTACGGCTGCCGTCCGTACCTGGTGCCGCTGGCCGAGGCGACGCCGTCGCCGTTCGCGCCGCTGCCCGGCGGGCGGCCGGTCAGTGTCGGCCACGACGACGGGCCGACGCCGGACGGGAACGGGGCGGGCGGGGACGGTTCCGACCGCGAGGTCACACCGGTGACGGTGGACGCCGCGGGCCTGGCCGGCCGGGTTGTCCCGATCCCGGTGCCCGAGTCGCGGTACTCCGGGCTGCGCCCGGTCAAGGGCGGCCTCGCCTGGCTCAGGCAGCCGGTGACCGGGGACCTCGGCCAGGGCGGCGCCCGGCTCGGCGACGACCCGCCGCGACCGAGCCTGGAGTACTTCGACCTCGCCGC
>Ga0302314_10003538_pt1 | contig 28766 bp, 22 predicted proteins | sample III_Palsa_N2_3_FD_200533 | JGI IMG/M metagenome (GOLD analysis project Ga0302314, IMG submission 200533) | Peat permafrost microbial communities from Stordalen Mire near Abisko, Sweden - III_Palsa_N2_3 | ecosystem: Environmental > Terrestrial > Soil > Palsa > Peat permafrost | place: Sweden...
GCATCGCCACAAGGAACACTCCCAGCTCTACCGCCGCCGGCCAACTCCCCTTCCATCCAAACAACTGCAGGAACCCATGGAAGCAAACCGTCGCCATCACCGCCGCCGTCCCCCACAACAAACACCGCACCACCAGCAGCCGGTGAAACTCGTCCACCTCTTCGCCCAGGTAGCGCGCCAGCGTCGCAATGAACGCCAGCACCGGAACCGTCGTCAGCAACGCGATCACGAACAGCATGGGCCCCGCCGGCTTCGTCCGGTCCACCCAGAACATGGCCGCCACGAACACCAGCTCATAGACCACCAGCACCACAGCTCCACGCCGAATCAAGCTCTTCTTCGCCGCACCCAGCTTCTTCCAGTTCCAGGCCATCTCAACCTCCTCCTTCGAGCCACCAGCACCCGAGGTCAACCAGATCATGTCAAGTACACTTTACATCCATGTCAAGCAAACTTTACATATGCCACCTCGGCGTGTCAAGTGTCCTTTACATTAATCCGAAAAATGTAAAGTAAGCTTGTCAAAAAGCTTCCCCTCACACCCCGAATTGCGCCCCGAAACTAAGCTAAAACACACGATTTGCATCCCGAAACCCACCTAAATCCGCGCGAATTGATAGGCTAGTACTCACCGTGAACGTCAACTTCGCCGAACGCGCGCACAACCACAACTGGAAGCTCGATCCCATCGTGCGCTCGCTCCTCGACACCGACTTCTACAAGCTCCTCATGCTGCAGTTCATCTGGAAAAACTTCCCAAAAACCCAGGTAACCAGCGAAATTCACAACCGCACCGCCCACATCCGCCTGGCCGATCGCATCTCCGCCGCCGCCCTCCGCGACCAAATGGAGCACGTCCGCACCCTCCGCCTCCGCCGCAGCGAACTAGTCTGGCTCGCAGGTAACACATTCTACGGGGTTAAGCAGATCTTCCACCCCGACTTCCTGGCCTGGCTCGAGCGCGACTTCCATCTCTCCGACTACGAAATCACAGAACACGACGGCCAGCTAAGTATCCGCTTTTCAGGCCTTTGGACGGAAGTCACCATGTGGGAGGTGTACTCCCTGGCCATCGTCAGCGAAATGAAAACCCGCGCCGCGTTAGCCACCCTAAACGAGCTCGAATTAGACGTCCTCTACGCCCGCGCCAAAACCCGCCTCTGGGACAAAATCGAGCTACTCCGCCCCATCGAAGGTCTTCGTTTATCAGACTTTGGCACCCGCCGCCGCCACAGTTTCCTGTGGCAGGAATACTGCGTCCAGGCCCTCGCCACCGCCTTAAACACCAACAAATCCGAGCGTTTCACCGGAACCTCCAACACCGCCCTCGCCTACAAACACGACCTCGAAGCCATCGGCACCAACGCCCACGAACTCCCCATGGCCATGGCCGCCCTGGCCTCCGCCGGCTCTGACGACGACCTCCGATCTTCTCAATACAAAGTACTTGAGCTCTGGCGCCGCTCCTACGACAACGAGCTCCTCATCATGCTCCCCGACACCTTCGGCACCTCGCAGTTCCTCGCCCACGCACCCGCCTGGACCGCCAAATGGACCGGCGAACGCATTGATTCCAAAGACCCCTTCGTAGCCGGAGACGAGTACATCGCCTGGCTCCAGTCCCACAACGAAGATCCCCGCACCAAGCGCCTCATCGCCTCCGACGGCCTCGACGCCTCCACCATCGCCCAGCTCCACGCCTACTTCGACAACCGCATCCGCTTCTCCGCCGGCTGGGGCACCTTATTAACCAACGACTTCCGCGGCTGCCACCCCCGCAACGAAGACACCTTCGAGCCCATCTCGCTAGTCTGCAAACTAACCAGCGCCGACGGCATCCCCACCGTCAAACTAAGCGATAACCCCAGCAAATCCACCGGCCCCGCCGACCTGATCGCCCGCTACCGCCGCGTTTTCAATACCCCAGTCCAAACCGAAATCCCCGTCCTCGTCTAGACGCTTTCCCCAACCGGGAACCAGCCGTCACCGACCTGCGTAGAGCCTCTTAAGCCCAGCTGCGCCCAGGAGTCTCCGAATGTCCCCTCGCACGAACCATTTCCACAGCATCCTTCTAGCTGGCCTTTCCCTCCCCGCCCTCGCCCAATCGCCGCAGCCCATCACCGGACATTGGCTTGTCACTGGCGATCTCCTCGGGACGCCGTTCTACGAAACCTTCGACTTTACGCAGCAGGGCAATAAGCTCACCGGCAAATTCGGAGGCGACAATCTCGAAGGCACCGTCAACGGCAGCTCCATCCACTTTGTCTCGAAAGATGAAGACGACGACACCGACGAAGGGACTGCCGTCCTCGCGAATGGCACCCTTACAGGCACCATGGTTGAAACGGACGCGCAGAACCCGGGTCATCCTGCGCGCATCACCTTCACCGCGGTACCTTCGCCCAAGCCTGCAGCAACGACTCCGCAGCGCCACGAGTTCACACCTACGGTCTTCTACCGAGAGTTCTCACCTCGCAACAAGCCCGTCCTCACGCTTAACCCCGGCGACACCATTCACACCACCACAGTCGACGCGGGTGGTACCGACGAGCATAACGAGCAGCGAGTCGCAGGCGGCAACCCAGAAACAGGCCCCTTCTACGTTACAGGCGCAGAGCCGGGCGATACGCTCGTCGTGCACATCCTTCATCTCAAGCTCAATCGCGACTGGGCTGAGTCGGACGACAATCTCGACCCACGCGCGCTCACCAGCAGCCTCGCCGTCAAGACCAGCGGCAACCACAACAACATTAAGTGGCACCTTGACCTCGCCAAAGCAACAGCCTCCCCCGAAAAGCCCGGCGAGCACATGAAGAGCTTCTCGATCCCCGTCAGCCCCATGCTCGGCTGCGTCGCCACTGCCACCGGCGCAGGTGGGGCCGCGCCGCGCACGCAGGACTCCGGCGGCTTCGGAGGCAATATGGACTTCAACGGAGTCGCAGACGGCGCCACGCTCTATCTGCCTGTCAACGTCCCAGGAGCATTACTCTACTTCGGCGACGGCCACGCACTCCAAGGCGATGGTGAACTCAACGGCAACGCACTCGAAACGTCTATGGATGTCGAACTCTCCGTCGATGTCATCCACGGCAAACGAATTGCGAATCGTATCGAAACCCAGACCGACATCATCGCCATGGGACTCAATGGCTCAATAGACGATGCCTTCCGCGATGCCACAGAGAACATGGCCTTCTGGCTCATGGACGACTACAAACTCACGCCGTCCGAGGTTTCCCAGTTCCTCGGCGTCGCTGCGGAATACCACGTAAGCGAAGTCGCCGACCGCAACGCCGGTGTCGTGCTTAAGATCGCAAAGTCGAAGCTCAGCACACTTGCCCCGCCACACGCGCCGTCTGGCGACGATCCTACGGTACCTCCTATCTCAAAATAAATTTGGCGCCGCGTAACTAGGAGAACGCGCGACATTCGATACAGAATTTAATTGCCCACATCTATACTGCCGGTATGCGCCTCACGACCATCACCCGCATCGCCCTCGTCGCCACGCTCCTCCCCATCCTCACCACGCCCAACGCCCATGCCTGGGGTCGCGACGGCCACATGCTGATTAACAAGCTCGCCGCAGAAAATCTTCCCACCGACGTCCCCTACTTCCTGCGCAACCCCAACGGCGTCGACGTGATCGAGTGGATGGGTCCGGAGCCGGACCGTTGGAAGCAGCGCGACGCCGAGCCGGAGCTCGTGGCCACCCAATCCCCTGACCACTTCTTCGACTACGAGTGGGGCATCTATGGCGCCACCCCTTGCACCACCGGCACGCCCGACTGCATCGACGGCTACAACTTCCCGCGCAAGCGTTACGACTTCATCCGCAACCTCTCGGCCGCCCTTCCCCAACACCCTGAAATCAAGACCTTCGAGACCGTCGGCTTTCAACCCTGGCAAGTGGAAGAAGTCTGGGAGCGCCTCAAGTCGGACTTCCGCGAGTACCGCAAGATCACCGCGGCCAATGGCAACACCGCCCCCCTCCAGGTCGCCATCCTCTTCGACGCCGGCTGGTTAGGCCACTATGTCGCCGACGGTTCGCAGCCCCTGCACAACACCATCCAATACAACGGCTGGACTGGTCCGAATCCCCACCACTACACCACCGACCACAAAATCCACGCGCAGTTTGAATCCATCTTCGTCTCCGCCGACATCAAACCCACGGAGGTAGCCCCGCTCGTCGCCGCCGCTCAGCCCACCGTCATCGACGACGAGTGGACGCAGTACTGGAACTACCTCCACCACTCCAACAGCCTCGTCGAAAAGGTCTATCAGCTCGAGAAAGACGGCGGTTTCACCGACGCCGGCACCCCTGAAGCCAAAGCCTTCACCGAAGAGCGCCTGGCCGCAGGAGCCATCGAGCTCCGCGACCTCATCAACTCCGCCTGGGTCCACTCCGCCGACCCCGTCCAGGAATACCACGGCCCCCAATAGCCTTCCGTGCCCAGGAGACCCCAGCCTTCAATTGCCAGGAGGCGACGAATCTTCCGGCGTTGGGGAACGCAAGGCAAAGTTTATCGTGATGGTTGTGTCCACTTCGGTCGGCTCACCATTGAGAAGATACGGCCTGTAAACCCAATGCCTAACGGAATCAATCGCGGCGAACTCGAAGATGGAATTCGTCGTAGACGCGATCTGCAAATTTTGAATCGATCCAGCCTTCGAGATGATCGCGTGCAGCACAACCATCCCACTTAGCCGCGCCGCCTTGGCGAGCGCCGGATAAACCGGCGCTACGAAGGACACTCGATTTCCCGCAATCACCCCGCCTGCAATTCGCACCGGTCCTATCGGCCTGCTGACCACCACCGGCGGACTCAACGAAGCAGCCTTCCCCGTTTCTCCAGTCGCTCCGCCACTACCTGCACCCGTTGGCGCTGGCGCTGGGTTCGGCGAGGGAATCTCCTTCAGCATCTTGATCGGCCCCGGCACCCCGTTCTGCACCACGACTGAAGTCATACCGTTCATCGCCGGTATCAGAGTCGCCACGCCCGTATCCTGCGCGAAGTAAAACCTGATCCCAATGAACTCGATCGGCGGCAGCGCCGCAAGCACAGTGCAAACCGGCGCCGCTCCGCATGTCTGCGTACCCACACTCTTGCAAGCCTGATACACCGCATAGCTCTTGAGGCAGGAGCTGTCGGGATCAGACACCGTGTCCGCCAGCGTCTGGTTTAGATCGCTGTAAGCCTTCATTCTCGCGGCGCCCGCCGTATCCGTCGGTTGGTTCTCCGGCGTCACTGTGTATTGAATCCCCTGTGCCATCGCAAATCCACCCGAACCCAACAGACCCACCGACAACCACGCCGACAATGCGCTCCGTCTCATGCACACGCTCCTCTGTGAAGTCTGCAAAGTGTCGCACGCCGCCTACCCTCGGTCAATTGAACACACTACTCTGCGACCTCGACCTGCCCTCGCCCCACTCGCCCCGCCATCTTCCGCAGCGCCGGCTCACTCGCCTTCGCGATCAGCGGCGCCGCGACCACCGCAAACACCGCCCACACCACCAGCGCATGCCACTCCCACCTCCACAGGACCCGCGTCGTGTGCCACGGATGATGCTTCGCCGCATACCAAAGGTCATGTCCCTGGAGCGGCAGCTTGTCGGTGCGAAACACCACGTCGCCCATCTTGATGAACACCGGGAACAGCAGCCATTCAAGCGGATACACCGCATGGTTGCCAACCTGCGACGCCACGATATTCAACCGGAACACCGACGCCAGTCCCAGCGCCACAAGCGTAGTCGACCCCAGCAGAGGATTCACCCCTACCACCACCCCAAGCGCCAGTGACCACGCGAGCTTGTTCGGATCGGCCCCCATCCTTAGCAGGCCCATCACCGGGTTCACGACGCATCGTTGCCAAAGACTCGCCACACTTCCAGCATATCGGTACACTCACCGCAGCGTCTCTGTTCTTCTCACCAACCCTCTCAAGGATCCCGGTTTGTCTCTTCTCAGCACGCCCCGCCGCATCTACCGTGTCCTCGCGCTCGCCGCCGTCTTTGCTTACTCCATGCTGGAAGTTCTGATCACCCGCCCGCGCACCCGCGCCCTCCGCGCCGCCTGGCTCAGTCGCATTGGCAACCGTCTGCTCCGTACGCAAAACATCACCTTCACTACTGTCGGCCCCGTCCCCATGCACGGCGCCGTCATCACCAACCACCTCACCTACGTCGACGTCATCCTGCACGGCTCCATCCGCCCCTGCGTCTTCGTCTCCAAGATCGAGATCCGCAAGACTCCCGTCTTCGGCTGGGTCAGCATGATGGCCGGCACCATCTACATCGATCGCGCCTCCAGCCGCGCGGGCAGCATCACCAAGGCCGCTGAAGGCATGGCCAAGGGCTTTCGCGACAATCTCCCCGTCGTCTTTTTCCCCGAAGGCACCACCGGCGTCGGGGACGTCCCCACCCTCCCCTTCCGCAGCGGGCTTCTCCACCTCGCGATCGCCGATAAGCAACCTGTCACCGCTGGCTTCATCCACTACGACCTCACCCCCTACGATCTCGCTCGCGGCAAGTCGACTCGCAACGACGTCCACTGGGGCCACGAAACCCTCTGGCAGCACCTTTGGAACTTCGCCGACCTCCACGGCGTCCACGGCACCATAACCTTTGCCCCCGAACCCATCGCCTTCTCCGAAGCGGCGCTGAAAAACCGCAAGATCGCCGGCCGCGAAGCACAGGCCGCCATCGACGCCCTCGCCGTCCCCATCCAGTTCCCACCCCATCCATAATCCCGCCACAAATCTCTACGTTCTGACCTACTGACACTGCAGTGAAGTCCAAACCCCCGCCGTCGTTTGGGTCGCCGCATTCACCCGCAAATCAATAAAATCGCCCGTCCCAATGACCACGGATCCCAGCACCTTGCAGCTGCCATTCGTCACCGGCGAGCAGCTCAACGCAGTGTCCTGCAGCGCGCCTGCCGCCCCTGCCCGCAGCGTTACGGTAATCGCGCCCGACTGCTGCGAGTACACATCCAACTCCGTCGCCGTGCATCCCTGCGGAACCCACGCCAACACCGATCCCGACGTCTCCAACATACTCGACAGGGTCGAGTTCACGGCGTAGTACAGCGCGTTATAGCTCACCGAGTGATACATCGCCGCAAACGTCCCGCCGCTCGTCCCCGTTCCCGATCCCGTTCCAGCGGCACCCTGTGGAATCCCAAAGTTCAATACCACCGCCTGCGCCGTTCCGCTGTTGGTCACCGTAGCCTGCGACCCCGCCGCCAGCGTCGTCACCGTTCCCACGCTCACCGTCGCCGCCGCACCCTGCGCTCCCATTGCACCTGTACTGCCCATTTGAGCTAGTACCTCCCAATCGGATGGGTACAAGTCCGGTTCCGCATTACTCCCCGCAACCTGGGCCAAATATGTCGACCCGGCAAACGTCACCGCATCGTTCGCCGCGTACTCCGCCGCCGCGCTCCACACTCCGCGAAAGTTCATTCCCACGGCGCCCGCAGCGCCTGTCGTACCCGCGGCGCCAGCCGCTCCTGTTACTCCTTGCGGCCCTGCAACTCCCGAAGGCCCCGTGGCCCCCATTGCTCCCGCCGCGCCCGCGGCACCTTCCTGCGCCAGCACCGCCCAGGCCGTCGGATACAGATCCGGGCGCTGTCCCAGATTCCCAACCACCACGGACAGATAGCTCGCTCCCCCATAGCTCACGCCATCATTCACCGCATAGTTCATCGCCGAACTCCACGCCCCGAGCCAGGTGAGCCCCGGTGTCCCATTCAATCCATTGGCCCCATTCGAGCCTTCCGGACCCATCGCTCCAGATACCCCCGACGCTCCTGTGGCTCCCTGCAAGCCCGTGGATCCGATAGAACCCGGAATCCCCTGCGCCCCCGCCGTCCCGGCAAGTCCCGGCAAGCCCTGCGGTCCCGCCGATCCTACTGCCCCGTTGGCGCCCGTCAATCCCTGCGCCCCTACCGGCCCCTGCGTCCCCATCGGCCCGGCGACACCCTGACCTCCAGCCGGCCCAACCTCGCCTTGAAATCCCTGCGCCCCGTTCGCACCTGTCGCTCCGGGAGTCCCCGGCAGCCCATTTGCGCCCGCCGGCCCAGCCGCCCCGGTCGCTCCCTGCAAGCCAATCGCGCCGGTTGCTCCGGGAGCCGAAAACATCGCCCAGTCCCCCGGACTCAAGCTCGGCGTGTTCCCATGATTATCCGCGATCAACGACACCCATCCGGCGCCCTGCCACAGCACCCCATTCCCTACCGCATAGTTCATTGTCGAGTCGTACGCCCCGACAAAACTCATCCCCACCGGCCCGACCAACCCCGTCGGTCCCGCCGGTCCCTGCAGCCCCTCGGCCCCTGTCATCCCTGGGATCCCCTGCCCCCCTTCCGATCCCGCGATTCCCTGCGCACCCTGCTGACCCGCAGCTCCCTGCGCGCCCTGCAACCCCTGCGCGCCTGCTGTCCCCGTCGCTCCCATCCCTCCTGGCAACCCATTCGCCCCTATTGGCCCTCGCGCCCCGGTTGGCCCCATAGCGCCGCTGGCCCCTGTAGCTCCCGGAGCCGAAAACATGCCCCAATCCGCCGGACTCGTGCTCGGCGTATTCCCGTGATTACTCGCAACCAACGACACCCATCCCGCACCCTGCCACAGCACCCCATCCCCCAGCGCATAGTTCATGGTCGAGTCATATGTCCCCACAAAGTTCATCCCCACCGGCCCCGCGGCTCCCTGCACTCCCGCCGGTCCCGCTAACCCAGTTGAACCCGTCGTCCCCGGAATTCCCTGCGCTCCCGCCTCTCCCGCAAGCCCCAACAACCCTTGCGGCCCCGCAGGCCCTACCGCCCCAGTGGCTCCCGTCAAACCTTGCGCCCCCGCCGGCCCTTGAACCCCGATCGGCCCGGCAATCCCCGCCGGCCCCGAAGCCCCCACCATCCCCTGCAATCCTGCTGGCCCCTGGATCCCCGCCGCGCCTACCGGCCCCGCGACTCCCTGCAATCCCTGCGACGTCAACACTCCCCAATAGGCTGACCCGACCCCGGGCGTCTGCCCCACATTCGCGCCAAGCAACGACACCCAACTCGCCCCAGCGAACACCACCACATCTCCCAGCCCGTAGTTTCCCCCCGAGCTGTACGCGCCCCGATACACCAGTCCCGGACTTCCCGCCGCGCCCACAGCTCCCGACGGCCCCATTGGCCCCAGCGCTCCCGGCAGACCATCCAGCCCATTCAGTCCAGCCACACCCACCGGCCCCTGTGCCCCTGTAGTCCCCGCCGCCCCGCTGGCAGCGAACATCGCCCAATCCGACGGACTCAAACTCGGCGTATTCCCGTGATTGTTCGCAATCACCGACACCCATCCTGCCCCCTGCCACAACACCCCATCCCCCAGCGCATAGTTCATAGTCGAGTCATACTCGCCCGCAAAACTCATCCCCACCGGCCCCACCGCCCCTTGAGCCCCCATCGCCCCCGACAATCCCTGCGCACCCGTCGGTCCCGGAATACCCTGCGATCCGGCCTCCCCCGCAACCCCCAACAATCCTTGTGGCCCAGCCGGCCCCACCGACCCCCCAGCTCCCGTCAACCCCTGCGTTCCCGCCGGCCCTTGAACCCCGATCTGCCCGGCGACCCCCGCCGGCCCAGCCGATCCAACCATTCCCTGTAGCCCCACCGGCCCCATCGACCCCACCGGCCCCGTCAGTCCCGCAACCCCCTGCACTCCGGTCGATGTCAGCACCCCCCAGTAGCCTGGCCCAACACCGGGCGTCTGCCCTACATTCCCAGCCACCAGCGAAACCCAACTGGCCCCAGCGAACACCACCACGTCGCCCAACGCATAATTCCCGACCGAGTTATACACCCCCTGATACACCAGTCCCGGACTTCCTGCAGCGCCCACCGCTCCTGCCGGCCCCATCGGCCCCAGCGCTCCCGGAAGACCATCCAGTCCATTCAATCCCGCCACGCCCGTCGGGCCCTGTGCTCCCGTAGCCCCTGCCTCTCCACTGGCAGCAAACATCGCCCAGTCACTTGGACTCAAGCTCGGCGTATTCCCATGGTTACTCGCAATCAAGGACACCCACCCCGCCCCCTGCCACAAGACGCCATCCGCCAGCGCATAATTCCTCGTTGAGTCATACGCCCCCTGATACCTCATCCCCACCGGCCCTGCCGGACCCTGCGGCCCCATCGGCCCTGACAATCCCTGTGCCCCCGTCGTCCCTGGAATCCCCTCTCCTCCAGCCTCGCCCGCGACCCCCTGTGCACCCTGCGCCCCCGTCGATCCGGGAGGCCCAACCGGCCCTAGAAACCCCTGCGCGCCAATGGGCCCTGCGACTCCTGTACCTCCGGTCGCTCCTGCCGGCCCCTGCGCCGTCAGCACTCCCCAGTGCGCCGGACTCACGCCCGGCGCCTGCCCGACGTTGAACCCCGTCAGCGACACGTAGCTCGATCCCTGGAAAACCACCACATCCCCAAGCGAATAATTTCCCTCCGAGCTATACGCCCCTTGGTACACCAGCCCCGGACTTCCCGCCGGCCCCATCGCTCCCGTTGGCCCTTGCGCCCCCATGACTCCCTGGATGCTCTCGCCCTGCTGCCCCTGTGCGCCGATAGCTCCAGCAGGCCCAGGGACCCCCTGCGGCCCGGCGGCGCCAGCCGGTCCCGGCAGACTCAACCCCACCGGCCCCTGCGGCCCGACGGCTCCTGCAACTCCCTGCTCTCCTGCCGTCGCCAGCATCCCCCACATCAGTCCCGACGTTCCCGGCATGCTCCCCACATTCCCAGCCACCAGCGAAACCCAGCTCGATCCGCCGAACTGCACCACATTCCCCACGGCATAGCTCACCGCCGGGTCATAAACCCCTATAAATGCAATCCCCCCACCTGTCCCCGCACTTCCTGACAGACCCTGCGGTCCCATCAACCCCTGCGGCCCAGCAGGTCCGATAGCCCCGGTCGCCCCCGCCTCGCCCGGAACACCCTGGATCCCCTGCACCCCAGTCGCTCCGGCAGCTCCCGCCGGCCCAACTGTTCCCACCCCGCTTCCCACCAGCGCAATCTCCAGCTCTGGAGCATGCGACGTCTCATCATTCTCCTTACTATCAAACTGCACTACGGTCCCCGCTCCACCCACCAGAGCCAGCCCAAAGTTCGTGCCCGGCGCCCCCACCCATCCCTGCACCGCCGACGTCACATCGAACGTCACAAACTCCCCCGCCCCCGCCACCAGCGCCATCTGCGACAGTGCACCGACCGCCGGCAGCGTTGCATACGTCACACTCGACTCCGTCCACGCCCCGCCCACCAGCGCCGCTTGCACCGCCCCCGGCACATCCGCCCGATTGCAATACACCCGGAGCGTGGCTCTCGCGATTTGTGCTGGCGTCGTCCCGACCGGCAGCGAGCCCAGATCAAACTGAACCAGCGCCGTATACCCGCCACCCACATTCAAATTGCTAAGCGCTCCCGAGTTCACCCCGGGCTGCAGACTCGATACATGAGCGTCGCCCACCAACGTCGCCTGCTGACCCCAAAGGCTTCCCGAAGCGCATACCCCCAGCACCAGCAGCAATATAGCTGCAGCGTAAAACCTGCCCCTCATCCGGAGCGCGCGCTTCACTTCTTTCAGCCCTCAGCTGCATACCGCAACGATCAAAACTCAACGACGCACATTGCCAAAGGGCCTGAAGAATCTCCGGAGCGGTTACCCGGAGTAGAGACCCCTTAAATTCGGCAGAGACTAAGTCAATTCAAACAACAATTAGAGAAACCTCATGTGATAAAAATCACAAGCCTTTGGCTTGGTCGCCCTACGCCGCCAGGCCCCGCAGCACGACACAAATGCCCACCCTCACGTTCCCGCACCCGGTTGTGAGACGATGCAGCCAATGCCCTCCGCCACCGACCAGGGTTTTTCCACGCCCGACGCTGCCAGCAACCACCAGCTCTCCCGCCAGCTCACCCTTCGCGACCTCGTCCTCTCGCAGGTGCTCACCGTCGTGGGAAGCTCCTGGGTGGGCCTCGCCGCGGGCCTCGGCCACGCCCAAACTCTCGTCTGGATCTTCGCTTTCGCGGTCTTCTACGCGCCCATGGCCGTTGCCGTCTACTTCCTCAACCGCGAGATGCCTCTCGAAGGCGGCCTGTACGTCTGGGCCCGCCGCTCCTTCGGCGACACCGTTGGTTTCCTTACCGCCTGGAACATTTGGGCTTACGGCATCTTCGTGATCGCCTTCCTTCTCTTCCAGCTGCCCAGCGAATTTTCTTTCATGATCGGCCCGTCCGCAGCTTGGATCCCCGACAACCACCTCATCGTCCTCACCGCGCTCGCCATCCTGCTCACCCTCCTCACTCTTTCCGCCATCCGCGGCCTCGCCCTCGGCAAGTGGATCCACAACGTGTCTGGCATCGCGATGATGACCGCCTTCGCGCTGCTAATTCTCGCGCCGTTCTGGGCCTACGCCCACCATCTCCCCATCCACTTCACTCCCTTCGAGCTCCACTTCCCCAAAACCGATCCCACCTCCCTCGCCCTCATCGGCCAGATCATCTTCGCGGCCTCAGGTCTCGAGTACATCGCCATCATGGCCGGCGAAGCGAAATCACCCTCCCGCGACATCGGCCTCTCCATCGTGATCGCCAGCCCCATCATCGTGGTCATGTTCATCCTCGGGACAGCATCGGTCCTCGCTTTCCACGAGTTCACCCACTCCACCCTCAACTACATCGCCCCCATCCCCCAGACCCTCCGCCTGGCCTTCGGCGACAGCGCGGTCGCCACGCTGCTCGCCCGCTTCGTCATCCTGCTGCTCCAGATCCGCATCCTCGGGGCCGCCAGCTATATTTTCACTGGAGTCGCCCGCCTCCCTATGGCCGCTGGCTGGGATCACCTCATCCCCGAGTGGTTCTCCCGGCTCCATCCCCGCTACCGTACCCCCAGCAACTCCATCGTCTTCGCCACCGTCCTCATCGTCGCGCTGATCGTCCTCTGCAGCGCGCGCGTTCACGCCGCAGAAGCCTTCAACGTCCTCAATAACGCCTCCACCGAGTTCTACGTGCTCGCCTACCTCGTGATGTTCGCCATCCCCATCCTCGGGCTCAAGCTCTTCACCCGCAAAGTTCCCCTCTTTGTCGGCCTGCTCTGCGCCGTAGGATTTCTGAGCACCCTCTTCACCTTCCTGCTCAACGCGTACCCCTTCGACACGGCTGCCGCCCCCACTCCCTTCGCAGCAAAGATTCTCGGCACGACCCTCCTCATCAACCTCATCGGCTACGCCTTCTACCGCACCCGCTCCCTCCGCGGCAGCACCACTTCCTGACCCGCTTTTCACGCTCGCCGTCCGCGCAGGACGCATCCAACCCGTATGCTTTCTTCCATGTCCACGAACGCGACCGACCCGCTAGCCAACACCCCTGGCCATCTCTCCACCCCTGACCGCCTCGTCAACATCCCGCGCCTGGTCACGGCCTTCTACGCCAATCACCCCGACTCCAGCGTCCCCGCGCAGCGCGTCAGCTTCGGAACCTCAGGCCACCGCGGCTCGTCGCTAAACTCTAGCTTCAACTACGCTCATATTCTCGCCATCACGCAAGCTATCGTCGAATACCGCGCCACCCAGAACACCACTGGCCCACTCTTCCTCGCGCAGGACACCCACGCTCTCTCCGAGCCCGCCTTCAGTACCGCCCTCGAAGTCCTCGCGGCCAACGGCATCACCGTGATGATCGATCAAGACCTCGGCTACACGCCCACCCCCGTGCTCTCGCATGCGATCCTCGAGTACAACTCTTCAGGATCCAACACCCCCGCCGACGGCATCGTCATCACGCCTTCGCACAATCCCCCTGACGACGGCGGCTTCAAGTACAACCCACCCAACGGCGGCCCAGCGGACACGACTGCCACCAAGTGGATCGAGAACCGCGCCAACGAGCTCATCACCAACAAACTCCAGGGAATCAAGCGACTCGCCTTCGCCAAAGCCCTCGCCGCAGAAACCACCCATCGCCACGATTACATCACCGCCTACGTCAATGACCTGGCCAACGTCATCAATTTCGAAGCATTAGCCGGGACCGCCTTAAAGCTTGCGGTCGATCCATTAGGCGGCGCCGGCGTAGCCTACTGGCCCCGGATCGCTGAGCAGTACAAACTCCCCCTCCAAATCCTGAACCCCTACACCGACCCCACCTTCCGCTTCATGACCCTCGACTGGGACGGTCGCATCCGCATGGATTGCTCCTCCCCCTTCGCCATGGCTTCCATGATCGCGAACAAAGACCTCTACGACGTAGCCTGGGCCTGCGATACGGACCACGATCGCCACGGCATCGCCACCAAATCCGCCGGCCTGCTCAACCCCAACCACTATCTCGCTGTCTGCATTCAGTACCTTTTCACCCACCGCCCCGAGTGGTCCGAAAAAGTGGGCATCGGCAAGACCCTCGTCAGCTCCAGCATCATCGACCGCGTAGCCAAAGGCCTCAATCGTCCCATGCTCGAAGTCCCCGTAGGCTTCAAGTGGTTCGTCGACGGCTTGATCGACGGCACCCTCGGCTTCGTAGGCGAAGAGTCCGCCGGCGCCACCTTCCTCCGCCGCAATGGCGGCGTTTGGACGACCGACAAAGACGGTCTCATCCTCGGGCTCCTCTCTGCAGAGATGACTGCAACGACAGGCAAAGATCCCGGCATTCTCTACAACGAGCTCACCGCGAAATACGGTGCCCCCGTTTACCAGCGCATCGACGCCGAAGCTACTCCCGAGCAAAAAGCCAAGCTCGGCAAACTCTCCCCCTCGCAAGTCACAGCCAAAGAACTTGCCGGCGAGCCCATCACGTCCATCCTCACCGAAGCCCCGGGCAACCACGCCCCCATCGGAGGCCTGAAAGTCACCACCGAAAACGGCTGGTTCGCCGCCCGCCCCAGCGGCACCGAGGACGTCTACAAAATCTACGCCGAAAGCTTCAACGGCCAGGCCCACCTAACTCAAATCCAAACCGAAGCCAAAGCCCTGGTAGCCAAGGCCATCGCTTAGCTTCCGCCATCCGCGTAGTACGAGCCAACCCTCCGCCGCCATCACCATCTAACCAAACAAAGCGGCCGGACGCAGACCGCTGCAAGGCTGTACCGGAGCAAAGCTATGCCGACAAAATCCCACACTCTTTCGGCCGACGATCGCAAGCAAATCGACGACTCCAATTTCGCTTTTCCCGACCAGCGCAAAGAGCCTCTAGAAAATGCCTCGCACGTGCGGAACGCCATCGCGCGCTTCGACCAGGTCAAGGGCGTCTCCGACGACGACCGCGAAAAGGCCTTCCACCGCATCAAGGCCGCGGCCAAAAAATTCGGCGTCGAGATGAAAGAAACCCACTGGCACCAGCTCGGCAATCACGCCCACACCAAAAATTCCTCTAACTAGGGCTCACTCCACCAATCCGGGTGCCTCACTCATGGCGGTCTCATCCTCATGAGTGGGATTCCCATTGCGCGACCGCACCCGCTCATCTCCATCGTCGCCACAACGAGCTCTCGCGGTCCGGGTAGGACTGCGGTATGCTTCTCATGTCCTCGGGCCTACTTCACAGGAGCCCTCAATGAGAACTCTCCGCCGCATTCTTCTCGGTCTCGTCGCCCTTATTATCGTGTTCGTTGCCCTGGCCTACATCGATGGCCTCACCCTCCCTCTAAATCACGTAGCGACGGTCACCGGCACTATATCCGCGCCGCCCGCAAAAGTCTTCGCCCTCATCACCAACGTCTCCGCCGCACCCTCCTGGCGTCACGCCGTCCAATCCGTCACCGTCCTTCCACCCGACGCCGGCCGCGATCATTGGACCGAGCACCTCGCCCACAACCAGACCATGACTTTCCTCGCTACCCGCACGGAAGCTCCGACCCGCCGCGACGTCCTACTCGACCTCGCCACCCCGTCCTACGGAGGCACCTGGACCTACCTCCTCGCCCCCGGCCCCACCCCCGACACCACCATCCTCACCATCACCGAGACCGGCTTCATCCACCCACCGCTCTACCGCTTCATGATGCACCACGTCATCGGACTCACCTACAACCTTGACCAATACCTAAGCGACGTCCGCGCTGCCGCCCCAACTCTTTAGTCAGGCACAAACCTTGACGCACCCCAGAGACTGAATTAGCCTCAAAGGCTAGATGAAGCAGATTCACACCACCGCCGCCTTCTGTTGCATGTGTTGTCACATGCCGCGCTGTTGCGCCGGTGTCTGTCTGCTCTAAGCGAACTCCTCAAACTTCGCAGCAAGCTCAAACACCCACGCACAGCTTCTTAGCAGCGTGGGTTTCGTGCATCTGAGCCCAATCTTCTCCCTCTCCCAACCAAGCCTTCACAACTCCAAGGAGTTCCCCATGGAATCCCCCACCCCTACCCGCAAGCTCGGCTTCAACGTAGACGCCGCCGCCATCGCCATCGCCCTGACCTTCGCCGCTCTCATCCGCTTCAACATCATCCACCGCATCTCCTGGTAACCGACTTTTCCCCCGTCCCTCTATCCGCTGCCCTCCATGTCCGCCCAGACCATCCCGATGCCCACCGCCGCTCGCCAGCCTCCGCGATCGCAGCAACTCCTCGCGCTTATCCCCGGCACGCTCTTACTCTTCGCCATTGGCCTCGCCGGCAAAGCCCTCGAGTCACTCGGCATCTTCCTCCGCGCCCATCACCACTACTTCCCGCGCATCGAATACGTCCTCTGGGCCATCATCCTCGGCCTCTTCCTCTCGAACGTCTTCACGATCCCCACCATCTTCCGCCCCGGCATCGCCACTTACGAGCTCTGGCTCAAGCTCGGCATCGTCCTCGTAGCCGCTAAGTTCGTCTTCGCCGACGTCCTCCACATCGGCGCCATGAGCTTAGTCCTCGTGGCTATCGAGCTCATCTTGTCTCTCACGGTGATGACGATCCTCGGCAAAATCTTCCGCCTCCCTCCCAAGCTCACCAGCCTGCTCGCCATCGGGAGTTCCATCTGCGGCGTCACCGCCATCATGGCCGCTCAACCTGCCATCGACGCCGACGAGCAGGACACCACCACCGCCATCGCCGCCATCCTCGCTCTCGGCGCGCTAGCCCTCTTCAGCTTCCCCCTCGTCGGCCACTTCCTCCACATGGGCCAGCAACCCTACGGAATCTGGGCCGGCCTCGCCGTCGACAACACCGCCGAAGCCACCGTCGCAGGCGCCATCTACGGTGACATCGCCGGACGCTTTGCGATTCTCGCGAAAACAGCCCGTTCCGCCTTCATCGGCTTCGTCGTCCTCGGCTATGCCGTCTACTGGGCATCGCAAGGTCAAGCAGCCCGCGTGGAACGCAAAGCCCTCTTCCTCTGGCAGAAATTCCCCAAGTTCATCCTCGGCTTCATGGCGCTCTCCATCCTTGCGAGCATCGGATTCTTCTCTGCCGGTCAGCTCGCCTCGCTCGGCAACCTCAGCAAGTGGGCCTTCCTCCCCGCCTTCGCCGGCGTAGGACTCCGCACCCAGCTTCGCGACCTCATCACCCAGGGCTGGCGCCCCATCCTCGTCGGCGTGCTCGGCGAAATCTTCATCGCCCTCATCACCCTCGGCATGGTCTTAGTCGTCTACCGCCACGGAGCCGCCCAATGACGAATCTTCACACCGCACCTCTCGCAACACCCCGCTGTCGTTGTCGCTGTTAGTCCTCCACTAACCCGCGCGAGAACCAGCCCCGTATCCAATCCACACAAGTCTGCCGAAAGCACGCGCAGGCACAGCCCCACCCTCAGGAGTCCCATGCAACGCCTTCGTCTCATCGCTCTCTTCCTTTTCGCCCTCTCTCTCTCCGCTCACGCCCAAGTCGTCGGCGGCACTATCGCCGGACTTGTCACCGACTCCACCGGAGCCGCCATTCCCGGCGCCCACGTCGCCATCCACAACGACGACACCGGTGCCCAACGCGCACTCACAACCAACGCCTCCGGCCAGTACATCGCCTCATCCATTGCGGTCGGCCCCTACACCCTCAACGTCACCGCGACTGGCTTCGCCCTGACCACCCGCACCATCACCCTTACCACCGGCCAGTCCCTCAACCTCAACATCGCCCTCTCCGTCGCCGGCCACGAGACCGTGACCGTCGACGAGACCCAACCCATCGTCAACACCTCCACCGAACAAACCGCCGGCCTCGTCGACAGTCGCCAGGTGAAAGGCCTACCCCTCAACGGCCGCTCCTACGATCAGCTCATCCTGCTTAACCCTGGCACGGTCAACTACACCAACCAGCGCAGCGGCGGCATCGGAACCTCCAACTCCTCCGTAGGAAGCATGTTCTCCGTCTCCGGCCGCCGTCCGCAAGACAATCTCTTCCTCCTCAATGGCATCGAGTACACCGGCGCATCCCTCATCAACACCACCCCCGGCGGCACCTCCGGCCAGCTCCTCGGTATCGACGGCATTCGCGAGTTCAACGTCGTCACCGACACCTACTCCGCGGCGTACGGCAAGCGCGACGGCGCGCAGATCTCGATCACCACCACCGGCGGCACCAACCAGCTGCACGGCTCTGTCTACGAGTTCATTCGCAATAGCTTCTTCGACGCCCGCAACTACTTCGACGGCCCCCGCATTCCCGAGTTCCAGCGCAACAACTTCGGCGCCTCGCTCGGCGGCCCCATCCGCAAGAACAAACTCTTCCTCTTCGCCAACTACGAAGGCTATCGCCAGAACCTCGGCGAGTCTCTCGTCACCCTCGTACCTGACGCCACCTCCCGCGCCCACGCCGTCCCCAGCGTCGAGCCCCTGCTGAATCTCTGGCCCATTGCCAACGGCCCCGAGATTACGCAGAACGGCGCGCCTACCGGCATCGCCCAATGGATCGGATCTGCGCCGCAACACATTCGCGAAGACTTCGGCACGACCCGCTTCGATGCCAACCTCTCCAACAAAGATAGCTTCAACTCCATCTACACCATCGACGACTCCGACGCGGTTTCCCCTTCGGCGAACCCCTACTCCTACGTCGACGAGACTCTCCGCGAACAAGTTCTCAGCGCTGAAGAGCATCACGTCTTCTCCCCCAACTTCATCAACGTCGCCCGCTTCGGCTTCTCCCGCGCCAGCTACTACTTCGACGGTTACGTCCCCGAGGCCCAGCAAGCGCTCACGCCCTCCGTCCGTCCCGGCGTCCCCACTTATGCCGTAGTCATCTCAGGCTCGACAGCCTCTAACGGCGCTTCCTCCATTACCGGCGCCGGCGCGAACGTAGGCGCCAACAACGCCATCACTCGTAACCTCTTCACCTTCGACGACCACGTCTTCTACACCATCGGCAAGCATACCCTCGAAGGCGGCATCTGGATCCAGCGCCTCCAGTCCAACGACAACCTCGCGCAGGACCAATACGGCCAGGCCTCCTTCGCCTCGCTCGCTACATTTCTCACCGGCGCCATCAAGACCTTCACCTACGCGCCCGACATCACTGAGCTAGGCTGGCGCACCCTCTTCGCCGATGCCTTCCTCGAAGACACCTGGCGCGTCACCCCGCGTCTCCAGGTTCGCTTCGGCTTCCGCAGCGAGTCCTCCACTGGCTGGAGTGAGTCGCAAGACCGCGCCAGCGTCTACAGCTTCGGAGCGGCCAGCAGTGGAGCACCACTCGGCGTTATCTCCACCAACCCCACCTCCGGCCGCTCCAACGCCCTCACCGACAACCGCGCCCTCTTCCTCCCCGAACCGCGCGCCGGCCTCGCCTGGGACGTCTTCGGCAACGGCCGAACCAGCGTCACCGCCAGCGCAGGCCTGCACCATTCTCTGCTCGATGCACTCGACTACCGCCTCGACCAGGCCGCCCCCTACAACACTGTCAACTCCTACTCCAGCACCACCGTCACCAACCCCATCAGCGGCACGCCGAAGATCTCCCCCTCCACCGTCGCCACGAACATCTCCACGCCCGCGCTGTTTTCCTACACGCTCAGAATCGAGCAGCAGCTAGCTCCCTCCACCTCCCTCACCCTCGGCTATAACGGCTCGCACAGCTACCACCAGATCCTCAACGGCGATCTCAACGAACCCAACTTCGTAGTCCTCGCCAACGGAGTCATCTACTACCCCACCACCACCAAGACCAACAACGCCGTCGCCAACACCACCTCCTGGTGGTCGGGCGGCTCGGGCAACTACAACGCCTTCATCGTGGATTTGCGCCACAACCTCACCCACGGTCTGCAGTTCCGCATCAACTACACCTGGTCCAAAAATCTCGACGACGGCTCTGCCTGGAACACCTCTGTCTCCTCCAACACGCCAGCCTTCGTCTCCGTCCCCGCTCTTCCGCATCTCGACTACGGCCCTGCCGCCACCGACGTCCGCCACCTCTTCGCCGCCAACGCCACCTACGACCTCCCCTTCGGAACCAACCAGACCTTCTTCGCCGACTCCAACAAATTCACCGAACACTTGATCTCCGGCTGGAGCCTCGCCTCCATTGTGAGCCTCTCCACCGGCTTCCCCTTCTCGCCGCAGCTCGGCTACAACCCCACCGGCTCCGGCGACAGCCGCAATCCCGTCCGCCCCAACGTCAATCCCAACTTCACCGGCAAGCTCTACCCCGGCGGCACCACCGCCCAAAAGGCCGCGCAGTTCTTCAACCCCAACGCCTTCTCCGCCCCCGCCTACGGCACCGTCGGCAACGCAGGCCGCGACAGCCTCGTAGGCCCCGGCTACGCTGACTGGGATTTCTCTCTCCTCAAGTCAACGCAAATCACCCAGCGCTTCCGCCTCCAATTCCGCGCCGAGTTCTTCAACCTCCTCAACCACACCAACCTCTCCCTCCCCAACGAAGTCGTCTTCTCCAACGGCCCCACCCAAGGCACCACCGCCAACCAAACTACACCGGCGGCCTTGGGTACTCCCGGCGTCATCACAGCCACGGCCAACACCAGCCGCCAAATCCAACTAGGCCTAAAACTCCTCTTCTAGTTCCCACCACAACTAACTCCCGCCGTCCGCGCAGGACCGCCGTCTGTGTAAGACCGCGGTCCGCGCAGGACGTTGTATCCTTGGCGGCAGAGCCCATGTCCAAACCCCTATCCCCAGGCCGCCTCGAAGCCTTCTCCGACGGAGTCATCGCCGTCATCATCACCATCATGGTGCTCGAGCTCCACGTCCCCACCAAAGAGGTCTCGAACCTCGACGGCCTCATCGCCCTCGCCCCGCTCCTCCTCGTCTATCTCCTCAGCTTCGTCCAGACCGGCATCTACTGGGTCAACCACCACTACCTCGTCGACGACCTCGACCACGTCACCCACGGCATCCTGTGGTCCAACCTCGCCTTCCTCTTCACCCTCTCACTCTTCCCCTTCGCCACCCGCTGGCTGGGCGAGCGCGGCATTTCCTCCTTCTCCGTCGCGCTCTACGCTGTCTGTTCCGTACTCCCCGCCATCAGCTGGATCATCCTCTCCACCTTCATCTGCCGCACCTCCGGCCAACCCCTGGCCGGCAGCCCCTTCCAGCAGGCCGTCTCCACTGCCCTCTATCTCGGCTCCATCCCCACCGCCTTCTACTCCCCCAACCTCGCGCTCTGCATGATTGCCCTGGTAGCCATCATCTGGCTCCTGCCCCCCAAGAAAGTCGTCCAGCAAACCCGCGCCCTCAAGTCCGAAAAACCCTCCCACAGCGATCCAAGCTAAACTTCTCGCGACTATGAAACTCCAAGGCTGCGGCACCGCGCTCGTTACTCCATTCCACTCTAACGGCTCAATCGACGAGCCCTCTCTCCGCGCCCTCGTCGAATCCCAGCTCGCCCAGGGCGTCTCTCTCCTCATTCCTTGCGGCACGACCGGCGAAGCCTCCACCCTCACCGAAGCCGAGACCTACCGCGTCATCGAAATCACCATCGAAGTCGCCGCTGGCCGCGCTCCCATCTTCGCTGGCTGCACTCACAACGCCACCGCCCAGGCCGTCCACAACGCCAAGCGCATCGCGAAGATCCCCAACCTCACTGGCATCCTCACCGCTAACCCCTACTACAACCGTCCCAACCAGGAAGGCCAGTTCCAACACTTCCGCGCGATCGCCGAAGCCGTGCACCTGCCCATCCTCCTCTACAACATCCCCGGCCGAACCGCGACCAACCTTCTCCCCGAAACGGTCCTCCGCCTAACCGAAATCCCCAACATCATCGCCATCAAGGAATCCAGCGGCGTCATGGGCCAGATCACCGAACTCCTCGCCAACGCTCCCACCACCTTCTCCGTCCTGGCCGGCGACGACGCGCTCGCCCTCCCCGTCATCGCCCTCGGCGGAACGGGTCTTGTTTCGGTCGCGTCGAACGCGATCCCCGGCCCCATGTCCCTCATGATCGCCGCTGCCCTCTCCGGCGATTGGGTCACCGCCCGCGATCTCAACAAGCGCTACTATGCCCTCATGCAAGCCCACTTCATCGAGCCCAGCCCCGCCCCCATCAAAGCCACCCTCGCCCTCTTAGGCCGCTGCTCCGAAACCCTCCGCCTCCCTATGGTCCCGGTAACCGAAGCCACCCGCACCAAACTGGAGACCATCCTTCACAGTCTCAACCTGCTGCCGAGCAATTAGCGGTCTTGCATCCCACAATCCCCATCCCGCTACAATCAACACATCCATGAACCCCGTTAGCCCGCAAGACCTCGAACCCCTCATCGAGCACTGGTTCGCCCAGGGCACTGCCGCTGTCGGCAATCCTGACGCCCTCGCCGCCTTCCACGCCCTCCGCGACGCCCTCGAAGCCGGGACCCTCCGCTCCGCCGAGCCCGACGCGACTGCCCCTACGGGCTGGCGCGTCAACGCATGGGTCAAGCGCGGCATCCTCCTCGGCTTCCGTCTCGGCACCCTCGAGGCCATGAACGGCCGGAGCCCGGGCGGCCGCTCCGCCGACATCCTGTCCTTCGTCGACAAATCCACCTTCCCCGCCCGCCACTTCACGCCCGAACAGGGCATCCGCGTCATCCCCGGCGGCTCCTCTGTCCGTTCCGGAGCCTTCGTAGCTCGCGGCGTCATCATCGTGCCCCCCGCCTACATCAACGTGGGTTCCTACGTCGATGAAAACTCGCTAGTCGACTCGCACGCCCTGGTAGGCTCCTGCGCCCAGATCGGCAAGCGCGTCCACCTCTCGGCAGCCTGCCAGATCGGCGGAGTCCTCGAGCCCATCAACGCCTCGCCGGTCATCATCGAGGACGACGTCCTCGCCGGCGGCAACACCGGCGTCTACGAAGGAACCATCGTCCGCACCCGCGCCGTCCTCGCCTCAGGCGTCATCCTCACCCGCGGCACCCCCGTCTACGACCTCCCCAACAACACCATCCACCGTAGCACCCCCGAAATCCCCCTCATCATCCCCGCCGGAGCCGTAGTAGTAGCTGGTAGCCGAGCCATCCAACACGGATACGGCAAAGACCTCGGCCTCAGTGTCTACACACCCATCATCGTCAAATACCGCGACGAAAAAACCGACCTCTCCACCAGCCTCGAAGACCTTCTCCGGTAATCCACCAAATACAATTCCCACAGATCCCGTTCCGCGCATCGAACTACCGTGAAAAATCTTACAAAGCTCGTTGCGATGACCATGCTCTTCTGCTCAGTCGGCCTGCGCGCCCAGCAAAGCGCTAACGCGCTCGACCCATGTGGCGCGATGCCTAAGTCGGACGCGGCAGCGAAACACTTCCTAACGTTCGCGGCCTTCGACAAAGAACTAAGAGACGCGCTTGAGCATCAGGACGCGGTAGCCCTCTCATTTCTCGTACAGTTCCCTTTGCGCGTAAACGACAACGGCGGAACGATCTCCATCGATGACGCGTCCGCCCTCAAAACCCACTTCCAGGAAGTCTTCACGCCCGCCGTTCGCAAAGAGATTCTCGCCGACCACGACGAACCCGGCGGCTGCGGCATTGAAGGCGTCGGTTACGGCCGTGGAGTGCTCTGGGTCCAGGCTTCCGACCGCGGCTATGCCATCTATGTCGTAAATCGCGATTCCGTTGCACCCTATGCGTCAGGCAACACAGCGAAAATCAACTACGTGTGCCAAACCCAGACCCATCGGATCGCCATCGACACACTGGCTGATGGCACCCTGCGGTACCGTTCCTGGAACAAACCCCGCCCAGTCACCGGCGAACCCGATCTCGACTTGAAACCCGGAACCCAAAGCTTCGAGGGCACAAACGTCTGCGCATTCCCCGTCTACACCTTCAAAAGCGGCAAAACAGAAATCACCATCGACGGAGGGCTCGGATGCGGCCCGGACTCCGGTCCCGACGCCTCACCCAAGGACGCCACCGGGCACCTCCGGATAACAATCGCAGACAAAACCGTGACCGATGTCTGGTGCTACTGACCCCACCCGCATTTAAGAAGAAGTGAACCAAACCGGGCCCATTTGCGTAGATCCCTGTGAAAGGATTTTGACCACCGCCATGAAGCTTCTTCTCTTCCTGATCCTCCTTATCCTTTGCTGGCCCGCAGCCTTGGTTGCGCTGATCCTCTTTCCCTTCATCTGGCTGATCCTGCTCCCCTTCCGCCTGCTCGGCATCGTAGTCGGCGGCGTCTTCGAACTCATCGGAGCCATCTTCACCCTCCCCGCCCGCCTCATCCGCGCCATCTAGCCACGCCCGCGGACATCTCGCGCTACACTGTCCGCACGATGCCCAATCACCATGACCTCGTAACCAAGGACGGTTTCCGCCTCCGCGGCACTCACATGTCCCGCATCGACGGCTTCTCCGACGTCGTTTTCGGCTTTGCCCTCACCCTGCTCGTCGTCTCCCTCGAAGTTCCCCGCACCTACGACCAGTTTCACGCCGCTCTCCTCGGCTTCTTCCCCTTCGCCGTCTGCTTCTTCTTCCTTATCCTCGTCTGGATGTCCCATTTCCGCTTCTTCCGCCGCTACGGCCTCCACGACATTGGCACCCTCTGGATCAACTCCGCTCTTCTCTTTTCCGTCCTCTTCTACGTCTATCCCGTCAAGTTCATGTTCGCGGTGGCCAGCGGCGTCAACGTCAATCCGAACATCTTCTCCGACCCCTCCCAGCCCCGCGAGATGATGGAGGTCTACTCCCTCGGCTTCGCCGCCATCTACTTCTGCCTCACCGCCCTTTACTGGAACGCCTGGCGCCAACGTCGCCAACTCAAGCTCAATCCGCTCGAGGTCACCATCACCCTCGCCGACTTCTCGGAAAAATTAGGGGATGCCTTCATCGGTCTCCTCTGCGCCTTGATCGCCTATCTCCTCCCGCCGCATGAAACCGGCAATGCTGGCTGGTTCTTCTTCCTGATCGCCATCTGGAGCACCGTCAACGGGAGAATCTTCGGCCGTAAGATCCGCCGCCTCCGCGCCGTCACTCCTCCCGAGGAGCTAGAGCCCCTCCCCGGCGCCTGAGTCACACGCTTCGGCACCCCATCCCAGTTGGCACCGATCGCGCTACACTTGCCCCACCATGCAGTTTTCCTACCAGCCAAAGTCTCATCAGGGCTTCCGCCTGCGCGGCCAATCCTCCTCACGCATCGACAGCTTCTCCGACATCGTCTTCGGATTCGCCCTCACCCTCATCGTCGTCTCCGCTGCCGTTCCCCATACCTTCGGCCAACTCCGCTCAGTTCTCCTCGGTCTGTTCCCCTTCGCCATCTGCTTTGGTCTGTTCGTGTTTATCTGGCTCGCCCACTTCAACTTCTTCCGCCGCTACGGTCTCCACGACGCGACCACCATGGGGCTTAACTTCGCCCTCCTCCTTACCGTTCTCGCTTACATCTACCCGCTCAAGTTCCTCTTTACCTATGCTGCGGGCGGCACAGGGCCCAACGTCTTCGCCACCCCCTATCAAGAACGCGACCTCGTCCTGATTTACGGAGCGGGCTTCGCCGCCGTTCAGTTCCTCCTCGCCGCCCTCTATGGCAACGCCTGGCGCAAGCGCCAGGCCCTCCATCTCAGCCCTCTGGAAACCACCCTGACCCTCTCCGATTTCTGGAACTACATTGGCACGGGCTCCATCGGCCTCATCTGCTGCCTCCTCGCCCTGCTCGTTCCTCTTGCGCACGCCAGCCGAGCCTACTACGGCTTCTTTCTCCTCATCGTTTGGGGACGCACACACGCCATCATCACCGCCCGCCGCGCCCGCGCCGCCCGCACCCGTACCCCGCCCACTGATTTCCTTCCCCTGCCTGCAGCGCCTATCCAATCCGCTTAGTTCGCTGATGGCTGATCCAGGTGGTCGATAACGATCACGTCAATCGGCTCTTTCTTCGGCACGAGCCTGAAACCAAGTGGCTGAATCCCTCGCCGGATAGCGTCGCCCTCGGTATCCGTCGGACCGGAGTCCGCAGGGCTGCTATCCAGATCACTGGTCGGAATCTTGATCGTAAACTCGAAATTTCCCGTCAGGCCAGTCTCATCCACGACCTGACGATCCTCGATGAACCGCATGAGAAAGGACGAAAGCATCGGCATGCTCATGCCGACAAAATGAAGCACGGTTTGGCCATCCGGTGAGTCGCTGACGTAGGCGTTGCCGGTGTCAACTCCGGGGTCGCTATGAGGTAATACTGGAGCCTTCTCGTCCCGGGTAAGCGCATACACGGGAAACGTCTGCTTAATCATGTGAAGCTTGAGCTGGAAGCGGCTTGCGAGAAGCTTCTGCATCATGAGCCGATATTGATCGGGGCTGGGCAGCCCTTCCGCATCCGGCTTGCCCACGATGTCGAACTTGGTCTCGGCCATCCACGGAGATGCGCCTGAGATTTGACGGTCGCTCACTTGGTAGGCCCATTCGATCAGGTCCTGAACCGTCCTGTTCCGTGCAGCAAAGTCGCGGGTTCTGGTGCTGAGGGAGTGCCCCTTTGCGTCGCGTCCACTTGGCTTGATGGTTGCCACCTCAAAGGCCGGATCGGCGGTAGGCGACATCGGTGGAAGCGCGGTGGGACCGTCTGGTTTCCAGAGCGTGCCCGGCGTAGCGAGGAGCAGCGTCAGCGAATACGATTTTTTGTCCTGCGCCCAGACTCCGTCGATCGACTTGCCGTCGGGGCTCACCTTGCCTAGGTAGCTGACTCCAAGATTGACTTGTTCGAGGCTCAAGCTTGGCGCTGCGAAAGAGACCGAGGTGAGCGCAATGCCCGTCGCCCTCTTGTCCATCTGGTACAGAACTCCTCGCAGGCTGCCGTCGTCGGCCTTCCGAATTCTTAACATGATGCGCGCGTTTTCACCGCCAGGAAGCGTCCCCTGCCACGTACCGCTAATGGTTTGAGCACAAAGCGGCATGCACAGCGTGACGATCAGACTGGCCCCACGACCGATGACTCTCTTCATTCCCCTCAGCCTCGCGATTGGCTTCTTCCACCGGCACACATGCGCCTGACCTGCAAGCGGGCATCGGCCACTAGCCGTCTATCTGACAGACGTGTATCGAGTGAAGCCGCTCGACTTTATTGCGCTTTCGCCGCACCCCGTACGCTGAACAGATGGCTCTCAACCGGACTGCCTGCAAACTAACATTCTCGCAAACTTCAAACGATCAGCCCTTAACGGCCTAAATCCCCCCACAATCTGCCCCTCCCGCCGCTCACCCTTCCGTACTGCGATAGACTGAAGGTCCATGGCTAATGAAAAACTGCAAATAATCCCGCTCGGCGGACTCGGCGAGTTCGGCATGAACTGCCTCGCACTCCACTACGGCGACGACATCATCGTGATCGACGCCGGCCTCATGTTTCCCGAAGAAGAGCTCCTCGGCGTCGACATCGTTGTCCCCGACATCTCCTACCTCATCGAGAACCGCGCGAAAGTCCGCGGCATCATCCTCACCCACGGGCATGAGGACCACATCGGCGGCCTCCCCTGGATCCTCTCCGACCTCAATGTCCCGGTCTACGGCACCGAGTTCACCCTCGCCTACGTTGAAGGCAAGCTCGAAGAGCATCGCCTCCTCGACGATGCCGAGCTCATCGAGATCCTTCCCGGCCGCCGCTTCAACCTCGGCGTCTTCTCGATCCTCCCCATCCGCGTCACCCATTCCCTCGTCGACTGTGTCTCCTTCGCCATCCACACCCCCGTCGGCATCGTCGTCCACACCGGCGACTTCAAAATCGATCTCTCCTCCCCCGACGGCCACCCCTTCGACCTCCAGGCCTTCGCTGACCTCGGCAAGCAAAACGTCCTCTGCCTCCTGCAGGACTCCACCAACGTCGACCGTCCCGGCTTCACCCCTGGCGAAAAGGCTGTCATCCCCCGCCTCGACGACATCTTCGGAGCCGCCAAGCGCCGCATCTTCTTTTCCTGCTTCTCCTCCTCGATCCATCGCATCCGCATCGCCATGGACCTCGCCCACAAACACGGCCGCAAGGTCGCGCTGATCGGCCGCTCCATCGACAACTCCACCGAAATCGCGCAGGACCTCGGCTACATCGACCCGCCCGCCGGTCTCATCATCCATCCCAACCAGATCAAGGACACGCCGGCCAACAAGCTCTGCATCCTGATCTCCGGTACCCAGGGCGAACCGATGTCCGCGCTCTCTCGCGCCGCGGTCGATAACCACCGCTTCGCCAAAATCGAACCCGGCGATACCGTCCTGCTCAGCTCGCGCGTCATCCCCGGCAACGAGAAAGCCATCTACCGCGTCATCGACCACCTCGAGCGCCGCGACGCCCGCGTCATCCACGACGACGGAACCCACGGCCTCATCCACGTCTCCGGCCACGGCTCGCAAGAAGAGCTCCGCATGATGATCAACCTGGTGCGCCCCAAGTTCTTCATCCCCGTCCACGGC
>Ga0302314_10003539_pt1 | contig 28762 bp, 28 predicted proteins | sample III_Palsa_N2_3_FD_200533 | JGI IMG/M metagenome (GOLD analysis project Ga0302314, IMG submission 200533) | Peat permafrost microbial communities from Stordalen Mire near Abisko, Sweden - III_Palsa_N2_3 | ecosystem: Environmental > Terrestrial > Soil > Palsa > Peat permafrost | place: Sweden...
TCGGCGCCGACGACATATTCGTCGCCCTCGATCAGGAAAGTTGGATCGGTCCCTGCGTGGCCGGTGGTCGGCAGATCCAGCGGCACGGCGCCGATGAAATAGCCGGGATCGCGCCCGGCCTGGCGCATCAGCACGGCGGCCAGCGCCGTCAGGGTGGATTTACCGAAGCTGCCAGCGATGACGACGTTGTCGCGATCGCGGGTGTGGCGGCCGAGGAACGCGGCGAAACTGTAGCGCGGGACGCCCCGGCGGACGATCTCGATGAGCTCGGGATTGTGAGTGAGGTCAAGTTTGGCGCTGGAGCCGATGATGGCGGCGTCGATGTCGGCCGGGACGCGCGCGGCGTCGAAGCCCGCACGCCAGGTCACGCCGAGCCGGTCGAGGTAGTCGCTGACCGGCGGGAAGACGGCGTCGTCCGAGCCGGTCACCTCCCAGCCCTCGGAAATCAGCATCGAGGCGAGCGCGCTCATGCCGGCGCCGGCGATGCCGAGGAAATAGGCCTTCACGTCACCCGCCCTGCCGCGCGCGGCGCCTCGGCCCGCCACGCCTCGCCGGCCATGATGTCGGCGAGGATATCGATGGCGCGCCAGAGGTCCTCGCAGCGCAGATAGAGCGGCGTCAGGCCAAAGCGCATTACGTCCGGGTCGCGGAAATCGCCGATCACGCCGCGCACAATCAGCGCCTGCATAATCCGGTAGCCCTCGGGGTGGACATAGGAGATGTGGCTGCCGCGATCGGACGCCTCGGTTGGGGTGATGAGCCGGAAGCCGGCGCCGGCGAGACGCGTCTCCATCAGGCCGGCGAACAGGCGCCACAGCTGTTCCGACTTGGCGGCCAGCGCGTGAGCGTCCGCCTCCAGCGCGATGTCCACGCCGACCTCCAGCGCCGCCAGGCCCAGGATCGGCGGCGTGCCGGTGAGGAATCGGCCGATCCCCGCCGCCGGCCGCCAGGCGTCGGTGAAGTCGAAGGGGGCGGCGTGGCCCATCCAACCGGTGAGCGGCGAGGCCAGTTCGCCCTGCAAGCGCTCGGCGACGAACAGGAAGGCCGGCGCGCCCGGCCCGCCGTTGAGGAACTTGTAGCCGCAGCCCACCGCCAGATCGACGTCGCAGGCGCGAAGGTCGAGCGGCACGGCGCCGGCGCTATGGCTGAGGTCCCAGAGTATCAGCGCGCCGGCGGCGTGGGCGGCGGCGGTCAGGCGCGCCATGTCCCGTCGCCGGGCGGTTTTATAGTGGACGTGAGTGAGCAGCACGACGGCGGTGTCGGCGTCGATGGCGGCTTCCACCTGATCCGGCGCGACGGCGCGGACCTCGCTTCCCGGGAGGGCGGTGGCGGCGGCGCCGGCGATGTAAAGGTCGGTGGGGAAATTGCCGGTCTCGGTCAGGATCACATGTCGTCCCGCCCGTGCGCGCAGCGCCGCGACCAGCAGCTTGTAGAGATTCACAGAGGTGGAATCGGCCACCACCACCTCGCCGGGTGTGGCCCCGATCAGACGGGCGATCTTGCCGCCGACCCGGGCCGGAGCGCCGATCCAGTCGGCGTCGTTCCAGCTGCGGATCAGCCCCCGGCCCCATTCGCGCTCGGCGACCTCGAGGAGGCGCGCGCGGGCGCCCTTGGGGAGAGGACCCAGGGAGTTGCCGTCGAGATAGATCACGCCGTCCGGCAGGGTAAAGCGGCTCCGAAAGCTCTTGAGCGGATCGGCGGCGTCGAGCGCGCGGGCGGCGTCCAGGTTCACGCTGGCAGTTTCCTGAGGATCGCGCGGACGGGCGAAGCGTCGAGCCCGGCCAGCTTCAGCGGCAGGGCGATGAGCTCATAGTCGCCGGGCGGGACGTCATCGAGCACCAGACCTTCGAGGACACGCATGTCCGCGGCAAGCACGGCGCGGTGGGCGTCCATGGTCTTGGACTCCTGCGGATCGAGCGACGGCGAATCCAGGCCCACCAGGCGCACGCCGAGCGCCGCCAGCGCCCGGATGGCTTCGGCGTCGATGGCCGTGAAGTTGTCGCGCCAGGCGCCGTGCGGGAAGCGGTCGTAGGTGCGGAACAACACCCGGGCCGGCGGCGCGACGACGCTCCGGGCGATGAAGTCGGCCCCGATCGCCGGACCTAGGCCGCGCGCGTCGATCAGTCGGCAGGGGCCGACATAGGCGCCCAGCGGAACCTCGGCGGCGCTCGCCCCCTCGGGGCTGTAGTGCAGCGGCGCGTCAGCGTGGGCGCCGGCATGCACGGTGGTGGTGAAATGCGAGACCGTCACCGGCGAGGCCTCGCCCTGCGACCAGCGGCGTCCGACGCTGAACGGCGTGTCGCCAGGCCAGACGGGCAGATCGGCGCGCAGGGTCTGGCTGATGTCCCAGATTTGGCGGGTCATGGGGTCGGGGAGGGCGCGGCCGGTTGGGCTTTCGTCGCGGCGTCGATGTCGCGAATAGTCCACTCGATCGGCCGGGCGTCGGTGCGCGCCATTCCAACGCGGGGACGGTTGAGATCGACCGTCATCACTATGGCCCCGGTCCACATCAAGAGGAGCAGGGACGACAGGACCAGCTGCCGGCCGCCGCGCAGGCCCATTTCATAGCCCATGGCGCCGATGGCGAGGATCGAGCCCAGCATCATGAAGTCGAGCATGGCGCCTGGAGGCTCGCCGAGGAACGCGAAGCGCTGGGCTTGGGCGGAGTCGATCATTTCATTGAGGGCGTTGAGGAGCGTGGCCATGATCGGCGTTGGCGCCGCGCGGGCCGCGGCCGTGGCGTGGCTCCAGATGTCCGCCGCCTCTTCGCTCGTGCGCTCATTCAGCGCCTCGACCGGCCCATCGCGGCCGGCTTGGGTGAATTCAAGCCGGGTCTGAGCGAATTGGCGGATGTCGGCGGCGATAGCCTCTCCTTCTGGGCCACCCACCAGGCGGGCGCGCAGCCAGGCCGTGCCGATGGCGTTGGCCTCGGTCACCACCAGGTCCCGGCGCGCCTCGAACCGGCCCTGGGCGTAGTTGACCGTGAGGCCGAGAATGAACGCCAGCAGCGCCAGCATGCCGGATGTCAGCGTGGCGGTAATCGCGTGATCGTGGTCGTCGGGCGTTGCTCGCCGGCCGCGCATGAGCCCGAACTGAAATCCGGCCTCGCAGGCCGCGGACAGGACCAGGAACAGCGCCAACGCCAGCGCCAGCACTCCCAGTCCCAGCAACCAGCCGAAAATGGCGTTCATATCGGTGCGGCCCCTGCATGCCTTTGCGCGAAGACTGACCGGGCCGGTTTAGGCGGGTTCGGGGCGGCCTGAAAAGGCCGGCCACGCGATCGGGGGTCGCGCGTCGCCGCCGCGCCTCCCTATATCAGGGCCATGACAGCGATCTCGGTCCTCGATCTGGCGCCCATTGTCGAAGGCGGCGACGCCGGCCAGGCCCTGCGCAACAGCCTCGATTTGGCGCTCTGCGCCGAGCGCCTGGGTTATCGCCGGTTCTGGATGGCCGAGCACCACAACATGCCGGGCGTCGCCAGCGCGGCGACATCCACGGCGCTCGCCTTCGTGGGCGCTGGCACGTCGACGATCCGGATCGGGGCCGGCGGTGTGATGCTGCCGAACCACGCGCCGCTGGTGATCGCCGAGCAGTTCGGCACCTTGGCGGCGCTCTACCCCGGCCGGATCGATCTCGGCCTGGGGCGCGCGCCTGGGACCGACATGCAAACCGCCCAAGCCCTGCGCCGCACGCTCGCCGGCGGCGAGGACCGCTTTCCCCAGGATGTCATCGAACTCCTGCGCTACCTGCAGCCGCCCGCGCCGGGCCAGGCGGTGCGGGCGGTGCCAGGCGCCGGCGCCGACATCGATGTCTGGGTTCTCGGCTCGAGCACCTTCGGCGCGCAGCTGGCCGCCATTCTCGGCCTTCCCTACGCCTTCGCCTCGCACTTCGCACCGGCGGAGATGATGCGGGCGGCCGCCACCTATCGTGAACAGTTCCAGCCGTCCGAGCGTCTGGCCAAGCCCTATATGCTGTTCGGCCTCAATGTCGTGGCGGCGGAGACCGACGCCGAGGCCGAGTGGCTGGCGAGCTCGCTCAAGCAGGCGTTCGTGGCCCTCAGGTCCGGGCGCCCCGGCCCGCTGCCACCGCCGGTGGACGACATGGACGAGCGGCTGGACGCCACCGCGCGCGCGATGCTGGACCACGTCCTTTCCGAGGCCGTCGTGGGGTCGCTGTCGACGGTCGCCGCGGGACTGGCGGACTTCGTCCGGCGCACCGGCGCGGACGAGCTGATGATCGGCAGCTCGATTTTCGATCACGGCGCGCGGCTGCGCTCTTTCGAGATCGTGGCCGAGGTCAGCACTTCGGCCCTGGGCGCCGCCGCGGTTGGCGCGGCACGTTCAACCGTGGCATAAGCCGCCGCGAAAGAAGGGCGGGTGAGCCTGATCCTGCCCCCGGAAACGCCTGACAAACCCTTCTGAAAGAACACCGCAACCATGCAGCTTCTGAGGCCCGCCACCGCCCTGGCGGCGTCGCTGTTGGCTATCGGCCCCGCGCTGGCGCGCGCCGAGACCTGTCAGGGCGCGCCCGGCGCCGCCAAGCTCGATGTCGTCGTCGAAGGTGTCCAATCGAGCGAAGGTCTGATGACCGGTTCGCTCTACCCTGGCGATCGGAGCCAGTTCCTGGTCAAAAACGGCGCCCTGAAGGTGTGGAGCGTGCCCGCCACCAGCCCCGCGACGCACATGTGTATCTGGCTGAAGAACGGGCCGGGAACCTACGCCTTCGCCGTCTATCACGACGCCAACTCCAACGGGAAATGGGACCACAGCATTCTGGGTCGGATCGAAGGGTTCGGATTCTCCAATAATCCGCGCACCCTGTTCTCCGCGCCAGGCTTCGACCAGGTGAAGTTCGAGGCCAAGGGCGCCCAGACCACCTTGCACGTTCGCCTGCGCTACCCCTAATTGGAGAGGCTGCGGGGGGTTAGGCGGCGGGAGCAGGGCGCGGATGGCGGGGATCACGTTCGGCGATGGGCTGAGAGTCGCCACGCGGGTGCTGACGTCGAAGCGCCGGCCGTTGCTCGCCCACGTCGTGGTCACGCGGTACTGCAACCTCGAGTGCGCCTACTGCCACGAGTACGACAAGGTCTCCAAGCCGGTGCCGATCGGCGAGCTTCTGGCCAGGATCGACGCCCTGGCCACGCTCGGCACACAGATCGTGACGCTCACCGGCGGCGAACCGCTGTCGCATCCCGATCATGACGTGGTCGTGCGCCGGATCCGCGACCACGGCATGGTCGCCACGACGATCACCAACGGCTTTCTGCTCACCGAGAAACGCATCGCGGGGATGAACGCCGCGGGCCTGCAGGAGCTGCAGATCTCGATCGACGGCGTGAAGCCCGACGCCATCTCGAAGAAGACGCTCAAGTCGCTCGCCGGGAAGTTGAGTCTCCTCGCCAAGCACGCTCAGTTCCATGTCAACATCAATTCGGTGCTGGGCATTTCCGAGGAGCGCACCCACGACGCCCTGGAAGTGGCGCAAAACGCCAAGGCGATGGGGTTCTCCCATACCGTGGGGGTGCTGCACGACGCGGAGGGGACCCTCGCGCCGCTGTCGCCGACGCAACGCGCCGTCTATGACACTCTGACCACCGGTCGCTCGCCGACACACTTTCTCAACTATCTGATGTTCCAAAAGAATCTGATGGCTGGCAAGCCGAACGCCTGGCATTGCCGGGCGGGCGCCCGCTATCTCTACATCTGCGAAGACGGCCTGGTGCACTATTGCTCGCAGCAGCGTGGCGCGCCGGGCATCCCGCTGGCCGACTACGGCGAGGCCGACATCGCCCGCGAGTTCGAGACGCCCAAGGCCTGCGCGCCTTTCTGCACCGTCAGTTGCGTCCACCAGGCGAGCTTCCTGGACGCCTGGCGCGGACCACAGAAGCTGGCGGCGGCGTAAGGCGTGTACTTACGTTGATTCCGACGCGTTCGTCGTCGGGCGAGTTGGCTTGCGGCGCCTTATCGATACTATCCGCGGCCAATTCTTACGTGGAGCAACGGTGCGGACCACGCCCGGAAGTTCTGGGGTCGTCCTGAGGAAAGCCCAGTCATCCCATGCGATCGGACCACGAAACCCTCAAGACCCACGCCTATGATTTCTGGCTCGCCCGGGGCGCCATCGTGCTGATCGCGGGGCTCCAGCTCCTGTTCGTGAACGACAACCTCACGTTCGGCCCGAGGTGGCTGGCGCCGGGATTCGAACTAGCCGTGCTCATACCGCTTTCGGTCGCCACCGCGTGGACTCAACAGCGCGCTCGCCACGCGACCACCGATCACCATTGGCGACAGATCGCTCAGCACCGAAAACTGATCCGGCGCATGGCCCTTCTGCTGACGATCATCGTGATGGCGATCAACTTCGACGCACTCATTTCGGTCATGCGTGAGCTCCTTCACGGCGCAAAGGGCGGCCAATCCTTGCTGCTGGACGCACTGAACATCTGGTTCACGAATGTCGTCGTCTTCGCGCTCTGGTTTTGGAACATCGATCGTGGCGGACCGGCGTTGCGTGGGCTCGGCTCGAAGGGCGCGCCCGACTTTCTCTTTCCTCAGATGCTTGGATCGGGAGACAAAGACCCGAAGTGGACGCCGGGGTTTGTCGACTATTTCTACGTCTCATTTACCAACGCGACAGCGTTCTCGCCCACCGATACCATGCCGCTCAGTCCCCAAAGCAAGCTTCTCATGGCCGTCGAGGCGGCGGTGTCCTTGCTCACCGTCGGCCTTGTGGCGGCGCGGGCAGTCAATATCCTGACCTAGAGGCCCCGCGAGCGAACTCTCGGGTGCACGTGCCTAACGCCAATCCACCGCCGTTCGCCTCGCCCCGCGGGCGGCCTTGGCGACGAGTTCGGCCAATTTCAGCGCGCCTCCGGCGAGCGTGGCGGCCAGCGGCCAGACCGAATGACCCTCGACCGTCTCGGCCAGGGCCGAATCCACGACGCGGCGGCGGAAATCCTCGATGAGCGCCGGCGAGCGGATGACGGCCACCAGCTCCTCCTCGGCGGCCAGACCGACGAAATCGAAGTTGCACGACCCGACCACCAACGTCTCGCCGTCGATCAGCAGGCCCTTGGCGTGGCTCATGTCCTCGAGCAGCCGGACGCCCAGCCCGTGCCTGCGCGCGAAGCCCAGCAGGTAGTCCCGCACCAGCGGCTTGTTGTTACGCCAGGGGGTGATCAGCGTCACCGCGACGCCCCGCCGGGCCGCCGCCGCCAGGGGAGCGGTGAAGGGAAAGGTCAGGTAGGCGCTCATGACCACGATCTCGCGCCGGGCGTCGGCGATGAGGCCCTCGACCTCGGCGAAGAAGCGAGTGTTGGCGCGGCCGTCCAGGGAGATCAGACGCAACTGATCCAGATCTCGCGCCGCGGCGCGAGGATCGCCGTTCCAGGTGGCCTGGAAATCGCCGGCCAGGAAGTCCGCCGCCTCCGCGCCCTCCAGGCGCAGCATGAAGTCGCGCCAGGCGAAGTTGTGGTCGCTGAAATTGACGCCGCCGATATAGACCACGTCGTCGGCGACGATGAGCTTCTTGTGGTTGCGCGCCGGGTAATTGGCCATCAGAGGCGTGAACGGATTGGTGACACGCACGGGAACGCCGCCCGCGACCAGCTTGCCGAACATGGCGCGCGTGGCCTGGGCCTCCCGGCGCAATTCGGGCGCCAGCCAGGACTCCGGCCACCCCACCCAACGATCGCTGATCACCACGCGGGAAAAGGCGTCCACCAGCACTCGGCGGTCGTGCGCGCGACTGGCGGATATCGCTTCGGCGACCGACTGGCCGGCGGCGTCCGCTTCGAACGTCATGGCCTGGACCAGCAGTCGCCGCGAGGCTTTGGCGCAATCGATGGCGGCGCGACGCCAGAAGACGTCCGCCCCCACTAGCAGTTCCAGTCCCGTCAAACTCAACCCCCGCGCCGATAGGTCGTTGCCTCACCGCGCTTCCCCCGGCTAGAAACCGCGGCGAGGGTCGCTGGAGAGCGCTGCGGGGCATAGCATGACCGAACGTCTGCGCGTCATGCTGCTATTGTCGTCGCTTCACGGCGGCGGCGCCGAGCGCGTGGCTGTGCATTTGCTGAACCGTTGCGACCCGGCCCTGTTCGATGTCCGCATGGGGCTGTTGCGCCAGGCTGGCCCGTTTGTCGCCGAGGCGGACCTGTCGCGCGTGGACGCATCGCCGATCGGCCAGAAGTGGCTTGCCTTCGAAGGGCACAATTCGGGGTTCTATCGCCCGGAGAAACTCCTCGCCGCGGCGACGCTCGCGCCCCTCAACGTTTCGCGGATGATTCGCGCGCACCGGCCGCACGTGGTGATGAGCTTTCTCAAAGGCATGAGCCTGCTCACCTGGGCGGTGCTGGGGGGCATGGGCGCCGACCGCCCGGTCTGGATTGCGCGCGAGGGCAACAACACCGACGCGGTCATCGACGACGAACTGAAGAATCCCGCCGCGCGCGCTTTCATCCGGGCGATCACGCGGCGCGCGTACCGCCGCGCCGACTGCTTCCTGGCCAATTCGCATGAGATGGCGAGAGGCCTGGAGGCGCAACTCGGGCTCGATCATCGGCGCGTGCGCGTGGTCCACAACCCGATCGACATCGCGGCCGTCCAGCGCCTAGCGCGCGAGCCTTTACCCAACCCACCGACCCGGCCGTACATCGTGGCGGTCGGGCGGCTCGAGCACCAGAAGGGCCACGATGTGCTGCTCAGGGCCTACGCCGCCAGCGGCGCGGCGCGAGACCTGGATCTGATCATCGTCGGCCGCGGCACCCGCGAGACGGATCTGCGCCGCCAGGCCGCCGATCTGGGCCTCGGCGAGCAGGTGCGGTTTGTCGGCTTCACCGACAATCCCTGGGCGTGGGTCTCCAGAGCCAGGCTGTTCGTCCTGCCTTCGCGGTGGGAGGGATTTCCGAGCGCGCTCGTCGAGACCCTCGCCTGCGGGGTTCCCGCGCTCGTTACCGCTTGCGACTATGGCCCGGCCGAGGCGGTCGAGCATGGCCGCAGCGGCTGGGTCGTGCCGCCGGACGACGCTGCCGCCCTCGGCGGCGCCATGACCGATCTGCTGGCGCGCCCTGAGCTCCTCGCGGCGTTCGCGGCGGCGGGACCAGCGAGAGCCGCCCTCTATGACATCGACGGCATGGTCGGGGCCTACAACGATCTGTTCATCGAACAGGCGCAGGCCCGCCGCGCGCCCTATCGGCTCCCCGTGGCGGCCCCGGAGACCGTGACGGCCTGAATCAAGCTCTCAGCCGCTCGGCGTGGCCGTGGGCGACGGAATCATCGACATCCAGCCAAAAGCGGTCGCCGATGTCGAAGGCGCGGGCCAGACCGGCGGCGGCCAGGCGCCGCATGCCCTCGGAGATGCCGCCCGTCCCGCCGGCGCCCACGTCGTCGCGGATGGCGGCGGGCAGGGCGCGCGAAGCGAGAAAGACGCCGGTGTCGAAGGCGTCGTAGGGCTCCAGGAATTTCGCGATGGCGAGGATGCGGCCCTCGGGATCGGTGCGCACGCGCGTCACATCGGCGAGGTCGACCAGTGGGTTGTCGAGCCGGCGATCCACCGCCAGCACGACTTCGTCCGGCGCCGCCGGCTCGGCGGTCAGGTCGACGAAGATGGACGGGTCGACCAGGTGATCGGCCATCATCAGCACGAAGCGCTCATCCAAATACGGTTCGGCGGCGACGACCGAGTGGCCATTGGCCTGCTTCCACGCCGGATTGCGGGTGGTGGCGATGCGCAGGCGCTTGCGCGCGGCCAGACGCTTGAGAAAAGTCTCGAGGCGCTGACCTTCATAGCCGGTGACGACCAGGAATTCGTCGATGCCGCCCGCGTGGGCGTTGTCGATGACGCGCTCGATGAGCGGCACGCCGTTCACCGCCGCCAGAGGCTTGGAGGGCGCGATGTCGCGCAGCCTGACGCCCTGACCCGCCGCTACGATCAATCCCTGCATGGGGTGGCCCTATTGGGCGGCGACTTGCACCTCGGGCCCGATAAACGCCTCGGTGAGCCTCTGCGCCTCGTCGTCGGTGAACTGAACCGGCGGGTGTTTGCAGAAGAAGGCCGACGGACCGATGAGGGCCCCGGCGTAGCCGCGATCCAGCGCCAGCTTACAGCAGCGGATGGCGTCGATGACGACGCCGGCCGAGTTCGGCGAATCCTCCACTGAAAGCCGCACCTCGATATTCATCGGCACATTGCCGAAGAGGGCGCCTTCGAGGCGAAGGAAGCACAGCTTGTTGTCGTTGAGCCACGGCACATAGTCGCTCGGGCCGACGTGAATGTTCTCCTCGGCCAGACGCTCTGCCATGACCGACTGAACCGCCTCGGTCTTGGAGATCTTCTTCGACATCAGCCGACCGCGATCCATCATATTGAGGAAGTCGGTGTTGCCGCCGGTATTGAGTTGATAGGTGCGGTCCATGCGCACGCCGCGCTGGCGCATCAAGTTGGTCAGCGCGCGGTGAACGATCGTGGCCCCGAACTGGGCCTTGATGTCGTCGCCGACGATCGGGATGCCGCGGGACTTGAACCGCTCTTCCCACTCCGGGTCGCTGGCGATGAACACCGGCATGCAGTTGACGACGCCGACGCCGGCCTCGAGCGCGCATTCCATGTAAAAACGGACCGCGTCCTCCGAGCCCACGGGCAGGAAGTTGACCAGCACCTCGGTCCCGGACGAGCGAAGCGCCTCGACCACCTTGGCCTTGTTGGGCTCGGGCGCGGACGATTTCACGAAGCTACGGTCAGCTGGCATGTGTTCCATGTGCTCGGCCATGCCGTCGAGCACCGCGCCCATCCGCACCTTGACGCCGCTTTCAGGCACTTCTGCGAATACGGCCGTGCAGTTGGGCTTGGCGAAGATCGCCTTGGATAGGTCGACCCCGACCTTCCTCTCGTCGATGTCGAAGGCGAGCACGAACTCGACATCGCTCGGCTCATAGCCGCCGAGGTCCCAGTGCATTAGGCCAACGGTGTTGTCGTTGGCCGCCCGGTAATAGGACACGCCCTGAACCAACGAACTCGCGCAATTGCCGACACCGACAATCGCCGCGCGAATCTTTGCCATTCCTATTCCCTTCTGGGATGACCTTCCGCAGGCGTGGACCGTCCCCGGACGATTCACGCTAGCGTTTGGCGCCCCGCGTCACAAGACTGCCATATACGAGCCGCCCGTGGAGACCAAGGAAGCGTCGATGTCAACCGATCCCACGGCCTCTCGCGCGGCTGACAGGCCCGCGCCCGGGCGTCCGCAAGAGATCGAGGCGGCCAGCAACATCTATCTGGTCCATCCTGTCTCGCGAGCCCTGGCGGGCGCGCTGGCGGCCACGCCGGTGACGCCGAATCGGGTCTCCGTGGCCAGCGTGGTCGCGTCGGGCGCGGCCGCCGCGACCTATGCCTTGCTGACGTGGCCGTGGAACGCCTTCGTGGGCCTCGGCTTTCAGTATCTCTGGCATGTGCTGGATGGCGCCGACGGCGACCTGGCGCGGCGGACTGGGCGCGCTTCGCCGATCGGCGAACTGGTTGACGGGGTGTGCGACCACCTCAGCCAGGGCCTGATCTACGTCGCCTTCGCAATCATGGCGCAGCGGACCATCGGGCCGTCGGCGTGGGCCATCGGCGTGGCCGCCGCCGCTTCGCATTTCCTGCAGGCCAACGCCTATGAAACCGGGCGCAAGGCCTATCGCCATTTCATCTATAACGCGCCGTGGATGCGCCAGACGGGCGTAGGGGCCAGCGGTCCGGGCGCGATCCTGGCGCGGTTCTATCTCGGGGTCTCGGACCTGCTCAGTCCGGGTGAGGCGGCGACCGAGCGGGCGATGGACGCCGCCCCGGGCGAGACCGCCCGCGAGACCTATCGCGCCGCCTTCGCGCCGATCGTTAAGGCCAGCGGCGTGCTGGCCTCCAATGCGCGCACCCTGGCTGCCTTCCTGGCCGTGTTGGCGTGCCGACCACTGTGGTTTTTCCTGTTCGAACTGACCGCGCTCAACGCCGCGTTGGTCGTCCTGGCGCTTTGGCGCGGGCGGGCCAATGCCCGGCTGGTTGCGCGGCTGGGGGCGTCATAGGTCTGGGAACGGAGGGGGGAATATACTCCCGTCCCCAGGCTGGGTTTCGGCGCTCGGGCGGAATGCGTGGTAAGATTGGGCATGAGCGACCTGCCCGGCGCCGAGACGCCGATCCAGCGCGCGCTGCGACTCAAGCGGGCGGCGTCCGACGCCAAGCCCAAGCCACCGCGTGGCGGCAAGTTCCAGCGTCAGCAGACGGCCGCCCTCGCCTCGGGAAAGTCGAAACCCTGGATGAAGCGCTGAGGGCAATAGGCCCGGTCGGCAATGCGCCAGAAGCGGACGTCGAGATCGTTCCGAAAGCTCGCCGTTCGTCCGCGCGAGAATCTCGGATTGCCGAACGGCAAGCTTGGGGGACTGGGCCGCGGGGCAAGATTGACCTTTAGCAGACTCAAGCTGGCTTTCGCTTCGCGGTCGGTTGAGCGCCAAGCGTGGCATTGGACTAGTCGAGGGGGACAGGCCCTGGCCTCCGGACTCGTCAGGCGGCGCGGGCGGCTCGCACATCGGCGACACGCCGCACTTCGGCTACGAAGCGGGCCAGCAGAGGGGACCTATTGTCCCTTCTCCACGCCAGAGCCAGTGGCATCGTCACGTTGAAGTCGGTGACGGGCGTGATAACGACCCTCTTGGGGCGCCGCGACCGCGCCGTTCCGAGCACCCAGGCTACCCCCAAGCCGGTCGCCACGAGACCCAGGCTGGTCGACTCGTCAAATCCGTCCTGAACGATGCGGGGCGAAAGGCCGCCTCGGAAGCACGCGTGCATCATGCGATCGTAAAGCGGCGGATTTGCCCACCTTCCGAACCAGACGAACGGCGTGTCAATCAGGTCATGCAGACGGAGTTCGGTCAGTTTCGTCAGAGGATGGCCAGCCGGCGCCGCCAATTCGAACTTCCTCACATCCACCACAATCGCGTCCAGGTCCGGGTCGGTGTCCGGAACGTTGAACACAAAGCCGGCATCCAGTCGGCCGGCCCGAATGGCCTCCATCTGCTCCAGACTGCTGATCGGCTGAAACAGGAGCTCGACATCCGGCTGCCGTTCCCGGAAACGCCGAAAGGATTCCGGCACCACGCCACGCCAGATTGCGTCCTCGGTGAAGGCGAGACGAAGCGTGCCAGAGAGGCCTTGGGCCACACGGCCAGCCGCCCCCGCCGCTTCGCTTACCTCCTGAAGGATTCGGCGAGCGTCCCTTAAGAACCGCTCGCCGGCCGCGCTTAACCTCACGCCGCGTGGAAGTCGCTCAAAGAGGCTGAAGCCGAGCTCCTTCTCCAGGTCCTGAATCTGTCGGGAAAGCGCCTGCTGCGCGACGTTGAGGCGGCGCGCCGCGCGGCCGTAGTGCTCGTCCTCGCCGACCGCCACGAAATATCGGAGGTGCCGTAGTTCCATTCAGATACTTTATCGCGATTGGTTTGATAGAAAAGATATCTTTGACGCATCAAATATCCAATCGCAGACTGAGTTCGAGCCGAAATCGCGCCGAGCCAGGCGAGAACCAGACAGAGGGGCCTCTCCATTGAAGGATCCCGAAGCCCCCTTTCAAGGGGAGAACCGGCGAGATGTTCTGGCTGGCGCGATGGCTCTCGGTGTGGCCGCCGCGCACCCCTCGGTTGCCGCGCTTCCCCGCAGGCCATCAAGGAAGGAGAATCCTATGAGCAAGCCGAGTATCGTCTTCTCCCACGGCATCTGGGCCGACGGCTCCTGTTTCTCGAAATTGATCCCCACGCTGCAGGCGGAGGGACATGACGTGATCGCCGCGCAGTACGGCCTCGACAACCTGAAGACCGATGTCGACTCCTCCATTGCCGCGATCGAGCGGGTCGCCCCCGGGCCGGTCGTCCTGGTCGGCCACTCCTACGGGGGCACCGTCATCACCAAGGCGGGTGTGCACCCCAGGGTCAACGCCCTGGTCTTTATCTGCGCCTTGGGCCCTGACGAATCCGAGACCTCGACCAGCATTCAGGCCAAGTTCCCCACCACCGATGTCTTCAAGAACATTGACGTCCAGAACGGCCGCGTCTGGCTGAAGCCGGGCACCGGCGTCCCGTGCTTCGCCGGCGACCTCTCCGAAGAAGAGCAGGGGTTCGTCTACGCCACCGCCGCCCCGCCGGCCGCGACCCTGTTCACTGAGCAAGTGGACGGCGTCGCGTGGCGCACGAAGCCGAGTTGGTACATCGTCGGCGCCAACGATCGCGCCGTGCATCCAGACCTGCAACGCTTCTGCGCCAAGCGTATGGGCGCCACGACCACCGAGCTGAAGAGCAGCCACGTTCCGATGCTATCCCAGCCGCATGCTGTGCTGGACGTGATCCACGCCGCCTGCGCAGCGGTTGCCGCGAAGGGTTAGCTCTAATCGGCCTAGCCCCCGGGGTTGATGGGGCAGCGCCGGCGCATCGCCCCGCCGGCGCTGCCCCGCCCACCGGATTAATCAACCTTCGAGGTTGCTGACTATTAGTCGCCCCTGTTCCAGAACCGACGACCCATCGGGAGGCTATTCGAAATGAACACTGTGGCTGAGTTGGATGCCCGTGGACCGCGGTCTGGCTCAAACGTAGGCGTCGCGACCGCGCTCAACGCGCTCTTGGCCGATAGCTTCGTTCTCTATGTGAAGACGAAGAACTTCCACTGGCACATGGCGGGTCCGCATTTCCGGGACTACCACCTCCTGCTGGACGAGCAGGCGGATCAGATATTCGCCACGATCGATCCGATTGCCGAGCGCGTGCGCAAGCTAGGCTACCCGACGCTGCGATCGATCGGGGACATACAGCGCGCTCAGCGGATCTTGGACAGCGACGTCGGCGGCCTTGCGCCCGCAAGCATGTTGGCCGACCTGCGGGCCGACAACCAAGCGTTCGCGGAGAATATGCGCGCCACTCACTTGGTTTGCGATGGAGTGGGAGATGTCGCGACGGCCAGCCTGCTTGAAGTTTGGATAGACGAGGCCGAGCGACGCGTCTGGTTCCTTAGAGAGACGGCCGCGAATTCTCGATGAATTCGCTTGGCGCCACGCGAGGAATTGCAGGCGCGAGGGATTGAACGCCGCCGGCGCGGGTCCGCCGAGGCGCACTGACGCTGACGATGGTGGAAATTTCGACAAACTTGATCATTGAAGGAGAAGGTCCTGGGAAATCACATCGTCATCGAGGGCCGGAACGGCGCGTTCGGGGCCTACGTAGCTCGACCAGCGTCCCTGCCCGCTCCCGTCGTCGTGGTCCTGCAGGAGTTGTTCGGGGTCAACGCCGATATCCGTGAGACCTGTGACGAACTCGCCAGCCAGGGCTACATCGCCGTCGCCCCCGATCTGTTCTGGCGGCTGGAGCCCGGCGTCGACCTCAGCGTGCGCTCGCAGGAAGACTGGGATCATGGGGTGCGCCTCTACCAGGCCTATGATCGGGACGCCGGCGTCAAGGACATCGAGGATACGATCGCCACCGCGGCCAAGTTCCCAGACGGCGCCGGCAAGGTGGCCGTGCTCGGGTACTGCCTGGGCGGGCTGATGGTCTTCATGGTAGCCGCTCGCTGCGAGATCGACGCGGGGGTCTGGTATCACGGCGGCGATACCGAGAAGTATCTCGGCGAAGCGGACGGGGTGACCGCGCCCCTGCTGATGCATGTGGCCGAGGAGGACGAGTTCATCTCCAGGGAGGCTCGTGCGCAGATCAAGGCCGCGCTCGGTGGCAAACCGAACGTGACTATCTACAGCTACCCGGGCCAGCACCATGCATTCTCGCGGCACAACGGCCTCCACTACGACGCCGCATCGGCCGAGCTAGCCCATGAGCGGACCTACGCTTTCCTACGGCGCGAGCTCTGGTGAGCTAGGACTGGCTCAATGGTCCACGCCAATGAATCCGCGGTGCAGCAGAAGACGATTGTGGAGACGCAGTTCGTCTACAAGGACCTGTGCAGCCGGTTCGAGGCAGTAATCGGGCGTCTTGACGCGCCCGCCATCAGGCGGATGGAGGCCACCGGCGCCCCGTGGGAAGAGATCGAGGCCACGATCAGTGCAAAGGCGGGTGAGAGCGGGCTGATGCAGTTGGCCGTCTTCGACCAGGGCGCGGTCGCCTCTCTTGCCGGCTCCCGGATTTGCTGCCGACTGTAACTGGTCGGCAATACCGTGGTCGCTGCGCGGATCGTTCGGATCGACGAACGGGGCTCCCTGTACGTTCCCTTCCGTGTGACGGTGTACGCGTCGCCATCAGGAGAGGCCGCAACGATCGCGTACGATCGGCCTTCGTCGCTGCTGGCAGGCCTGAATCGCCCTGAACTTGACGAGATCGGCGCTCTGCTGGACCGAAAGATCGACAACGCAGCGCTGAAGGTGGCGGCACTTGACGATTTAGCCCTAGAGAATGGAGAGGGAGCACGGTGATAGGCGCACCTGTCCCTGGACCTCGCGCACCGACATCATAGTCTCATCGCTCGGGAACTCTGAGATCATCGCGCCTGTTGCCGGATCAGGTCGATGAACGCGCGCAGCCTGGCCGAAATGTTGCGGCGGCTCGGATAGTAGAGACAAAGACCGGGATATTCCGGCGACCAGTCTTCCAATACCGGCAGCAACAGGCCAGCCTCGATCGACTTGGCTGCGGCGATGTCGGAGAGAAAGGCTAGGCCCTCGCCGGCCAGAGCAGCCATCAGCATCAGATCGCCATCGTCGAGGGTCAACTGGCCCGGGACATCTATTGCGATAGCCTCGCCACGCTTTTCAAACTCCCAGCGGTAGATCGCGCCGCTCCCCGTGCGCCGACGAATGCAGCGATGCTGCGCCAGGTCAGCCGGCGTTCTCGGCCGCTTCCGGCCCACCAAGTAAGCGGGCGAGCCTACCACGATCGAGCGTGTCGGACGGGTGATCGACACTGCGATCATGTCGGGCGGAACAAACTCTTCCAGCCGAATGCCAGCGTCGAAGCCTTGCCCGACGATTTCTACCATCGCCCCTTCGCTGACCATGTCGACCGTCACGCGCGGATAGCGCCGCATGTATTCGTAGATCAGCGGCGACAGGATCATACGCCCCGCGCCCGGCGGCAAATTCAAACGCAAGGCGACGGCGGGGTTCCGGCTCTCAGCCATGTCGTCACTCCGTGTGCTGGACAGCCTTGGCGACGATCGGTCCAGGCGGGGCCCCCCTATGGCGTGCGGTAACGCTCCGCTAGTTGCGGCGCCTGCGCGGCGAACGCCGCGAGGTCGGCCCTGAACACCGCCTCGAGCAGATCGAACTTTTGTACGCCCGGCGCACAGACGACCTCGCCGAGGGCCAAACTTCGCAGGCTGGCGGTCACGACGTCTTCCGCCGACATCCGAGGCACGGCGCTGAGGTCGAGCCCTTGGCGTTCGTGGAACTCGGTCGCGACCACCCCCGGGCAGAGTGCTTGTATCCGCAAGCCGTGAGATTTCAGCTCCTCGTGAAGCGCTTGCGACAACGCGACGATGTGGGCCAGCGCTCCCGTGTACACGGCCCGGCGAAGCGGCAGTTTTTCGATAGGCGCCGGACCGCTGAACGCCAGCATGCCCGACACATTGATGATCGCGCCTTCGCCTCTCTTGGCCATGCCGGGGGCCGCAGCCCGCGCCAGCATCGTCGGGGCGACCACCTTCACGTGAAGCAGCTCGCTCGCCTTGGCGGGCGGCAGATCGATGAACGGCATGTAGTGCGCGACGCCGGCGTTGTTGACGAGCATGGTCAGCGCCTCGCGCTCGCACACCTCGGCGACCGCCTCCACGCCGGCATCGGCGCCGAGGTCGGCGACCAAGGGATGAACGTTGACGTTTGGGAGCGCGGTGACGAGCTCTTCCAGTCGATCGCGGCGGCGGCCCACGACCACGAGATTGTACCCATCGGCGCCGAGCCGAAGGGCGAAGGCCCGACCGATGCCGGAGGACGCGCCTGTGACGAGCGCGATCTTGGCGCCTGAAGTGTTGAGGTTATCCACCGGCATGGGGCGCTCCTTTTAGGGGGCTGATCGGGATCAGATCGCGGCCTTGGTGATTCAGGCCGAAACCGTCGACAGAAAGGCGCGCGTCTCGGCGACGACGCGGTCCTGGAACTTCGGGTCGCGCACGAGCGCGGAGCCCTGCATCGGGTAACCACTCTCGTCGTAGTAGACGCCGGTCTGGTTGGATTCATTGATTAGGATTTTAGTGATCACGCGCGCCGCGCGCTTCGGGGTGCTCAAGAACTTCATGAAGGGCATGAACAGCGGCACGAGCAGCGGAATGATGTATTTCGTCAGAAAGCCCGCGAAAGCATTGGCGTCGCGGTGTCCGAGACGGGTGGTGACATTTACGCCCGGCTCGACCGCGTTGAAGCGCAGCCGCGGGGTTTCACGGGCGAAGACCATCACCGTCGCCAGATTGCACTGCTTCGAGGTGGCGTAGGCGTCCGCACCCGGAAGTTTGGAACCGCCGGGCTCCCACGCGCCGCGCGCGCTCGCCGCCGCGGAAATATAGCGAGCGCCGCGGAAGCCGACGGTTTTGGCGGGCTTGCGCTCGGGATTTTCCACGGCGGAGGCGACGAAGACGACGTTGGCGCCATCGGGGAGATGCGGCGCGAGCGCCTCGGTCAGCGCGAACGGGCCGAGGTGGTTGGTCGCGAACGTCATGTCCCAGCCCAGCGCGTTCTTCGTTGGACGCATCTGCATGACGCCAGCGTTGTTGACGAGGCCGGCGATCGGAAGATCGAGCGCGATGATCTCCGCGGCCGCGCGCGCCACGTTCGCGGGATCAGCGACGTCGCACACGACCGAAACCGCCTGCCGCCCGTTTTGCTCGATGATCGTCTGCACCGCGTCGAGCTTTCGGCGGTCTCGGCCGACCAGTACGACCGTGCCGTGCTTGGCCAATTCCAGCGCCGTGAAGTATCCGATGCCGGAGGTCGGTCCAGTGACGATGTACGCCTCGCGGTCTGTCGTCCTTGGCACATTTCTCTCCAGTTAGATGTCTGTCTAGTCAGTCGTTCGACGGGCAAAAAATCAGGCGACCATGCGCCAGAGGGCGTCGAACGCCGCCTTGCTGTACTTGTCCTCGTTCGCCGGGTCGCCGATCATGAAGTCGATCGTCGCGTCGGCCACGGCGCTCATCATGGCGACGACGAGCCCCAGCGGCGCATCGCGCATTGGGCCGTTTTCCCGGCTCCGCTCCAACAGCCTGGCGACACCGACCATGGTCTGGTGTCCGGCCTGGAGGCTCTCAGGCGTGATCTCCTCCGAGACGCCGAGATGCGTGAGAGTCCGGCGCTTCTCCGGGCAGGATGTCGCCCAGCGCAGCCAATGGGACCACATGTGAGATGTCTGAGTGTGGATGTCGCCCGCGGTCGGAAGTCCGTCCAGGGCGGCCGCGGCCATCTCCGTCTTGAGCTCAATGTAGAGCTGGTTCAGCAAGTCGGCCTTCGTCGCGAAATAGGTGAAGAGCGAACCGTTGGAGACGCCGGCCGCCTTGGCGATCGTCGCTGTCGGCGCGCCCAGCCCCTGTGAGGCGATGACGCGGATCGCCGCCGACATGATGGCGCTCCGTTTGTCGTCGCTCCTCGGTCTGGCCATGCTTCTCGCCCGCAATCGATATGGCCGACGTATAACCGAGTGATCAGTCAGTCAATATCGAAATTCACGGTGAATGACACTGGTTCGTGGCTCCGGCGTCTGTCGTCGGAAGAGGGTGCTAGGCCGCCGCGGCTCCGAATTGCAGCCGTGCGAGTCGTGCGTAAAGGCCGCCTTTGAGCATCAGCTCGGTGTGGCGCCCGACCTCGACCACCTTGCCTCCATCCATAACGACGATGCGGTCGGCCTCGAGGACCGTGGCCAGACGGTGGGCGATCACCAGGGTTGTGCGTCCCACCATGGCTTCGTGCAGGGCGGCCTGGACCAGGCGTTCGCTCTCAGCGTCGAGGGCGCTGGTGGCTTCGTCGAGCAGCAGGATGGGTGCGTGGCGCACCAGGGCGCGGGCGATGGCGATGCGCTGGCGTTGCCCGCCGGAGAGCTGCTTGGCGCGCTCGCCCATCAAGGTGTCGAAGCCGTGCGGCAGCCGGGAGAGGAAGCCTTCCGCCTGGGCGGCGCGCGCCGCGGCGCGGATGTCAGAGTCCGCCGCGCCTTTGCGCCCAAAGGCGATGTTGTCGGCCGCCGACGAGGAAAACAGCGGCGCGTCCTGCGCCACGAACGCGACACGGTCCCGGGCCGCCCCTGGATCCGCCTCGCGCAGGTCGACGCCGTCGATGCGCACAGCGCCGCCATCGGGATCGTAGAAGCGCAGCAGCAGGCGGAACACCGTGCTCTTGCCGGCGCCCGATGGGCCGACAAGGGCCACGCGTTCACCCGGCCTGACGTCGAGGGTGAAATCATTGAGGGCGGGAATCTCGCGCCCCGGATAGGCGAAGGTGACGTTCTCGAAGCGGACCTCGCCGCGTGCGGGAAAGGGTAATGGGGTCGGACGCGCGGGCGCGGCGATGGCGGGCGTCGCCTCCATCATGGCGACGATGCGCTCGGCGGCGCCGGAGGCCCTTTGGATCTGGCTCCAGACCTCCGACAGATCACGCACGCTGGCGGCCGCCACGAACGCCAGGATCAAAAGCTGGAACAGCATGCCGGGCTGCAGGGTGTGGTGGACGATCACCGCCAGCGCGCATTCGTAGAGCAGGGTCAGCATCCCCGCGAGGATGAGGGCGATCATCAGACACGACATCAGCCCGCTCACCCGGAGGCGGGCGCGCGAGGCCAGGAAGGCGCGCTCGATGGCGGCGTTGAAGCGGCCCGCGACCAGTTCCTCCTGGCCGAACGCCTGGATGGTGTCGATCGCATCCAGACCCTCGCCGGCATGCCCGACCGCCTCGGCGAAGCGGTCCTGCGCCCGCACCGAAAGGCGCTGAATGCGACGTCCGACCAAGAACAGCGGCGTCAACAGTAGCGGGATGAGCACCAGGATGAGGCCGGTAATGTTGCGGCTGAGCAGCACCATCCACGCCAGGGCCCCGGCGAGGGTGATGGCGTTGCGCAGCGCGCCCGGCAGGATGATGCCGACGGCGGCCTCGACGATGGTCATGTCGGTGGTCAGCCGAGAAAGCACCTCGCCGGTCTTCAGCTCACGAAACTTGGCCTGGTCGAGACCTAGTATGTGGCGGAACACGTCTTGGCGAAGATCGGCGATGATCCGCTCGCCGAGCTTGTAGGTGAAATAGAGCCGCAGGCCGGTAGTGACCGCCAGCACGGCGGCCAAGGCGCCCATGGCCATAAACACGTGCCGCAGCGCGATCCCATTGGCGGGCTTCACCGCCGCCATCACCATCTGGGGTCCCGCGGTCAGCGCGAGCAGAGCCACCGACGACAGCAGCAGGAAAATCAGGCCGAGCGCCGTGTCTGGCCAATGACGGATGAGGAGCGGCCACAGCCTGGACAGAGGCCGCGCCTTACCCCTCCGGCTGCGCGTGGGATCGGCCGCCAGAGCCTGGCGGACCAGTCCCGGACCCAGGTCGTCCTGGCCCTCGGCCGCCTCGCTCATCGCCACCTCATTCTCAAGCCGCGCTCGACGTGCGGCGCCGTTATCGACTATCAGACCCGTTGGCGATGTCGATAAGGACGCGGCCTAGCCTCTCGCGCCACCTCCCGGCGAACTCATCACTACGCGAACAATCTCCAGCGGACGACTGCACTTGACACCCACGCCCACAGCGCCCGACCGAAACCTCCGGCCCGGCGGTTTCTCCACATTGAGCGAGGCTCTCGACCGCGCCGCCGAAGGACCGACCGGCGTTAACATCTATTCCGCGCGCGGCGAGCTGATCGAGGTTCTCCCCTATGCGCAATTGCGCGAACAAGCGCAGGCGCTGGCCGCGCGCTATCTGGCGGCGGGCCTCGTCGCCGGCGACCGGGTGGCGCTCGCCGCCGATTCGACCGGTGATTTCCTGCGGGCGTTCTTCGCGTGTCAGTACGCGGGTCTGGTTCCCGCCCCGACGCCCTTGCCGGCCCCCTTCGGCGGCAAGGATGTCTATGTCGAGCACATCCGCCGGATGCTGGTTTCGGCGGACGTTCGCGCCGCCTTCGCGCCGCCTGAATTGGGCCCTTGGTTCGCTGAAGCCGCCCAGGGCCTTGCGCTTCACGTCGCCGGGACGCTCGACGATCTGCCCGAGACGGGCGATCCCGCCCGGCCAGCGGCCGATCCGAACGGCCTGTGCTATCTGCAATATTCCTCCGGCAGCACGCGCTTTCCGGTGGGCGTGGCTGTCACCCAGAGCGCCCTGGTCGCTAATGTCCTCGCCATCGGCGGTCCGCAAGGATTGGCGGTAGGTGCGGCAGACCGCGCGGTGTCCTGGCTGCCGCTGTACCATGACATGGGTCTGGTCGGCATGATGCTCACCGGCATCGCCTTCCAGGTCAGCATCGACCTCCTGCCCACCGCCGCCTTCGTGCGCCGTCCGGGTCTGTGGCTCGATCTGATTTCGCAGCGCCGTGGGACGATCTCCTATGCGCCGACGTTCGGCTACGACCTCGCCGCACGGCGCGCCGGGTCACTGGCGATGGATACGTTCGATCTGTCGTCCTGGCGTGTGGCCGGCGTGGGCGGCGACATGATCCGCCCGGGCCCCCTGCGCGCCTTCGCCGATGCTTTCGCGCCAGCCGGCTTCGATCCGTCCGCCTTCGTGGCCAGCTACGGCATGGCCGAAGCCACCCTGGCGCTCACCCTCACCCGCCCCGGCCACGGACTGCGCGTCGACACCGCCGATCTGGAGCGGCTCGAACAGGTGAGGATCGCCGGGCCGGTCCACGCCGGCGGGCGCGGCCGCGAGTTCGCTCTGTGCGGCGCTGTGCTGCCGGGCCACCGACTGGAAGTGCGCGGGGAAGACGGCGCGTCCCTGGCCGAGCGGCAGGTGGGGCGGATCTTCGCCGAAGGGCCGAGCTTGATGAAGGCCTATTTCGGCGCGCCAGACGAGACCCGGGGCGTGCTCTCGGCCGATGGCTGGCTGGACACCGGCGACCTCGGCTATCTGCTGGACGGCCAGATCGTCATCACGGGGCGCGCCAAGGACCTGATCATCGTCAACGGCCGCAATGTCTGGCCGCAGGATCTGGAGTGGACCGCGGAAAGCCAAATCGAAGCGCTTCGCAGCGGCGATGTCGCGGCGTTTCAGGTGGCGGCGGACGATGACAGGGTCGTCGCCCTCGTCCAATGCCGCACCCGCGAGCCCGACAAACGCGCCGAGCTTCGCGCCAGCATCGCCTCGACGCTACGCGTCGCCCACGGCCTTGAGGTGGAGGTGGTCCTGGCGCCGCCGCATAGCTTGCCGCAGACGTCATCCGGCAAACTCAGCCGCTCGCGCGCGAGGTCCCTCTATCTCGCCGGCGCCTTCCAGGACGCAACGCAGCCCGTCACGGCCTGATCTTGGCCACTGTCGCCCTGACCGGCGCCACCGGCTTTCTGGGCGGCCGCCTGCTACGGGCGCTGACGGCGCGCGGCTGGCGGGTCCGGGCCCTCATGCGCCGGGCCGCCGATGCGGCGGCGTTGGCCGGGGAAGACGTGAACCCCGTGATCGGCGACCTGGCGGATGAGTTGGCGCTGAAGCGACTGACGGAGGGCGCGGACGTCACGATCCATTGCGCCGGTCTGATCAAGGCGCGCGACCGGGCAGCGTTCTTCGCCGTCAACGAGGGCGGAGCCGCTCGCCTCGCCACGGCTTCGCACGGGAGATTGGTGCTGGTCTCAAGCCTGGCGGCTCGCGCGCCGGAGCTATCCGACTACGCCGCCAGCAAACGGGCCGGCGAGGAGGCGTCCCGTTTGGTCGCCGGCGACCGGCTCGCCGTCGTCCGGCCGCCGGTGATCTACGGACCGGGCGATCGGGAAACCCTGCAGCTGTTTCGTCTTGCGGCGCGGTGGACAGTGGCCCCCCTCCCGGGCGCGCCGGCCGCGCGCCTGGCCCTGGCGCACGCGGACGATGTGGCGGCAGCCGTCCTGGACCTCATCGAGAGGCCGGACCTCACCGGCGTCTATGCCTTGGGCGGGGACCGGCCGGCCGGCTATGCGTGGGCCGAGATCGCCGCGGCGGCCTGGCGCGCGGTCGGTCGGACGCCGAAGCTGGCGCCCCTGCCGGCCTGGAGCATCAGCGCCGCCGCCGCCATTTCGGAATTGGCCGGCCCGCTACAGCGCTCGCCGCCGATCTTCACCCGCGGCAAGGCGCGCGAAGTGCTTCACCCTAACTGGTCTGTGGCTGAGGACGAATTGCCGCCCGGCGGCCCTGCGGCGCGCTTCTCTCTCGACGCCGGATTCGCCGACGCCGTGGCCTGGTACCGGCAGGCGGGGTGGCTGTAAGGCAGGCGCCGGGCCAATATCGCGCCGCCAACGGTGGCAAAATCCATGTCGGTGAGTAGGATGACATCGGGGTCCGGCCGCTGTTGAAGCTGCGACCGCAAAGCTGTTACGGTGCGCACTGACTCTGTGATGCGGCGTGGTGGGGTGAAAACGACGGAATGCGGCAAATCCGGCAATTAGCTCTAGTGGAAAACAAGGTGGGACCGCCCGAGAAAGTCATTCGCGACGATATCTCCACCATCTTCGAACAGGTGCTGGGTCATCCAGTTAACATCAGCGACCGAACGGACATTGTCGAAGACCTCGGCATGGACTCGCTGGGGGTGATGAATTTCGTCATGGCGATCGAAGACTTCTATGATATCTCGATCCCTCTCGATCGGATCGCTCAGATTCAGACAGTCGGCGATTTGATTCACGCGGTCGAAGACCTGCGCAGCGGGACACAACAATGACAATACTGGCCAAACACGCTGCTCAGCGGGTCGTCTATGAGGAACTGCACTCGCACGGCGTCGACGTCCAGTTCGACAGCGTTCTGTCGCCCACCGAGGGGATGCTCAACGGCCGCAAGACCATCCTGCTGGGGACCAACAACTATCTTGGCCTGACCTTCGATCCAGACTGCATCAGTGAGGCGATCGAGGCGACTCGCAGCCAGGGCACCGGCACAACCGGTTCGCGCGTGGCCAACGGGACCTACGGTAGCCACATCAAGCTCGAGCGGGCCCTGGCCGAATTCTATGGCCGCGAACACGCCATGGTGTTCAGCACCGGCTATCAGGCCAATCTCGGCGTGCTCTCGACCCTGGTCGGGCGCGGCGATCATCTCCTGCTCGACGCCGATAGTCACGCCAGCATCTATGACGGCTCGCGCCTCGGCCATAGCGAGGTGATCCGCTTCAGGCACAACAATCCCGACGATCTCTACAAGCGCCTGCGCCGCCTCGCCGGCCAGCCTGGCGACCGCCTGATTGTGGTCGAGGGCATCTATTCGATGCTCGGCGACACCGCGCCGCTCAAGGAGATCGCGGCGGTGAAGCGCGAGACAGGCGCCTATCTGTTGGTCGACGAAGCTCATTCCCTGGGCGTTCTGGGCGAAAAGGGCCGTGGCCTGGCTGAGGCCGCGGGGGTGGAGGCGGACGTCGATTTCATCGTCGGCACCTTCTCCAAGAGCCTCGGCAGCGTCGGCGGTTTTTGCGTCTCGGACAGTCCGGATTTCGACGTCCTGCGCCTGGTTTGCCGCCCCTATATGTTCACCGCCTCCCTGCCGCCCGGCGTGGTGGCCTCGACCCTCCAGGCCCTGTCGAAGTTGCAAAGCGAGCCGGCGCTCAGGGCCAATCTGATGCACAATGCGCGTCGCCTCTACGACGGCTTGCAGGCCATGGGCTTCGAGACCGGCCCCGAGGCCAATCCGATCATCGCCGTGGCGATGCCCAACCAGGAAACCGCGGTCGCCTTCTGGAAGCTGCTGCTTGAATCGGGCCTCTACCTCAACCTCGCCATACCGCCCGCCACGCCCACGGACGTGTGCCTGCTGCGCACCAGCGTCAGCGCGGCTCACACCCTGCAGCAGATCGACACCGCCCTCGCGACCTTCGCCGACGTTGGCCGGCGCCTGGGCTTCCTCGATTCCCAAAAGCGTCGCGCTGGCGGGGTCGCCTGACGACGTGACTTCCCTGGCGCTCGCCGCCCCGGCTCCGCATAAGACCACCTGGCGGCCCTCGATCCTCGACGGCTATCTGCTGCGCATGCTCGCCATGCCGGCGCTCGGCGTCCTGGGCGTAACGCTGGTCGCCTTCCTGCTCGACCAGACCCTGCATCTGATCAATCAGCTCGAGGCCAACGGGGCCCACATTGGCTATCTGTTCGGTCTGGTGAGCAATCTGGTGCCCTACCAGCTTGGCCTCGCGCTTCCCGCCTCGTTCTGCGTCGCCATGTTCATCGTCATCGCCCGCCTGGGCGACGATTCCGAGTTGGATGCGATCCTCGCCGGCGGCGTCTCCTTCGAGCGCATCGCCGCGCCGCTGGTGTTCGTGGGCGTGGTTCTGAGCGTGGTGAGCTTGTTGCTCTCAGGATTCCTCCAGCCTTACAGCGCCTTCGGCTATCGGGCTGTGCTCAACGCCGCCACCCAGGCCGGCTGGACCGCCCAACTCGAGCCGCAGATGTTCATCAACGCGGGTCCGGACTTCACGATCACGGCCGATGCAGCTGACGCCACGGGCCGTCAACTCAAGGGCGTGTTCATTCGGCGCGTCTCGCCCCTCGGAGAGACCATAGTGACCGCCGAGGAGGGCGCGCTGGCCCTGCAGCCCGACAAAAAGACCACGGACCTCGATCTTACCGGCGGCCTCATCCTCACCGACACCACTCACGGACAGCGCCTGCTGCGGTTCGCCGACTTCAACGATCAGCAGATCTTGACTAACAAGTCGGAGCTGGCCCCGCGCGGTGGCAGCGAGGTCGAATTGACGATCCCGGAGTTGGTCCAGGAGATCGGCCGCCCGGACGCGGTCATTCCCAAGCGGGTGCTTAAGGCGGAACTCTATTCGCGCCTCGCCCGTGCGTTGGGCGTGCCGTTCCTGCCGTTGCTGGCGTTGCCGCTGGCCATGGCGGTGAAGCGCGGCCGACGGGCCCCCGGGATGATCGTCGGCGCCGTGGTTCTGGTGGCGTTCCACCACGGCATCACCCTGTGCAAGAGCTTCTCCGATTCCGGCGCTGTCGATCCGTTGCTCGCCATCGGCGGCCTGTTCCTCGCCCAGGCTGGGTTTGGCGTGTGGTTGTTCCTGTCGAGTCGGCGCCGGCCGGGCGAGACGCCCCTCTCGGGCCTCTTCATGCGCATCGAGCAGCTGTTCGACCGGCGCTCCAAGGCCCCGGCCACGGTGATGAGGGCCAGGGGCGCTCTCGGCATCTCCGCCTATCTCACCCGGATTATGGCCCTGCGCACGGCCGCCGCCGCCGCCGCGCTGATCGGCCTCCTGCAGCTCATCGACCTGCTCGAACGCACCAACGACATTCTCGCCCGCGGCGGGATCATCGAGATCCTGCGCTACATGGCGCTGCGCCTGCCCTACATGTTCGAGCAGGTCGCGCCGTTCGCGGTGCTGGCGGGCGCGCTCTTCACCTTCAGCCAACTTGCTCGCAACAGCGAGCTGGTGGTGATGCGGATCAGCGGCCTGTCGCTGCTGCAGATCTTCCGCCGGACGCTGCCGGTCGCGCTCGCGGTAGCGGCGCTCGACCTCGTGGTCGCCGATCAGATTACTCCCAGAGCCGAGCAGGCGCTGGCCACGTGGTGGGCGGCGAGCGCGCCGGGGCCGGTAGCCAAGTCCGCCGCGCGGTGGTTCCGGATCGACGGCGACGTGGTCCTCGCCCGCGCCGCCTCGCCCAGCGGCAAGGTGATGCGCGGGGTCTCGATCTATGACCGTGACGCGCAGCAGCAGCTCGTCCGTCGCATCAACGCCCAGACCGCGACTTGGAGCGGCGGGCAATGGCGGCTGACCAACGCCACGATCACCGACCTGCATGAGGATCACGCCGACACCATGACCGTCGGCGCCGTCGATTGGCCGACGACCCTGCGGCCGGCGGATACGGCGCGCCTGTTCGCGGGCGCCTACCAGATGACGTCTGAAGCCGCTTACCGCTCGTTGTTCGGCAAGGGGCCGGTCAACCAGAGTCCGAGCGAGTTCCAGACCAGGCTTTATCGCACCCTTGCCGAAGCCATGGCGCCGATCATCATGCTGCTCTTCGCCCTGCCGATGGCGCTCGGCCACGCCCGCAGCAACCGGACGATTCCGGTGATTCTCGGGCTGTGCTTCGGGCTGCTCTATCTGGTGGCCGACGGCGTCCTGACGGCCATGGGCGAGACTGGCGTACTGCCGCCTTGGGCCGCGGCCTGGGGCGCTCCCGTCGCCTTCGCCGCCGGGGCGATCAGTTATCTTCTGTACGCCGAGGGATAGGAATGCCGGTCGAAATACAGCCTGTCGCGACCAAAGCTGAGCTTGAGCGGTTCATCCGCGTGCCGATGCGGCTGGGCGCGGGTGATCCCAAATTCATCGCCCCTCTGATGTTCGAACGGCGCGAAGCGTTGTCGGCCAAGGTCAACCCGTTCTTCCAGCACGCCGACTGGCAGTTCTGGCTGGCGGTCAAGGATGGCCGCGACGTGGGCCGGATCAGCGCCCAGATCGACCACCTTGCCACGACCGACCCAGACGCGCCGGCCGGGTTTTTCGGCCTGATCTCGGCCGAGGACGATCCAGAGATCTTCAAGGCCCTGCTGACGACCGCCGAGGGCTGGCTGCGCGCGCGGGGCCGCGCCCAGGTTCTGGGGCCCATGAACCTCTCCATCAACGAGGAAGTCGGTCTGCTGATCGACGGCTTCGATACGCCGCCGATGGTGATGATGGGTCACGACCCGCGC
>Ga0302314_10003540_pt1 | contig 28760 bp, 18 predicted proteins | sample III_Palsa_N2_3_FD_200533 | JGI IMG/M metagenome (GOLD analysis project Ga0302314, IMG submission 200533) | Peat permafrost microbial communities from Stordalen Mire near Abisko, Sweden - III_Palsa_N2_3 | ecosystem: Environmental > Terrestrial > Soil > Palsa > Peat permafrost | place: Sweden...
TAGCGCGCGCTGGCAGCTCGCTTGAGCGCTCCCATCATCGTGGTGCGCGGCTCGCGGCACGCCACGCCCTTCGATTCGGTGGCCGTCACCAATGCCAGCCTGCTCGCCCTGCTGACGGACCGACCGCTGCCGCCGCACGAGGAACACATGTGCGACACGCCGGCGGCCGTCGCCGCTTGGATTTCGCCTAGTTGCGCTGCGCGAGTATCGCCTGCCAGTTGATGATGGCATTCCACAGCATGCGTTGATCGCCGCGATTCATGTCGCGGTACAGCGGATTGAAATTGAAGGCGACGACATGGCCTAAGCCTACGGGCATGTCGAGAATTGCCGGGCGCCCGATCAAATTATCCTCGCCCCACACCTGGCCGCTCACCAAGAACGGTTCGCCATTCTTCGGATCGCCCCACTGCAGCACCACATGCCGCGCATCGATCGGACCATCGAGGCAGGTCTCGCAGTAGCCCATGCGCAGCCAACGTCTCGGCATGGCATAGAGCGCGAAGTTCGAGCGGAATACGTAGCTGCCCGGCGAATAACCATAGGCAATGGGATGATCCGGGCGGGCGAAGCTCACGCGCACATGCGCGCCGGGAGTGCGCGTGACCGACTCGCGCGATGCCGCCGAGGATGCGGCGCCGCCGCCTTGGGTGCTGCGCGGCACCCCGCCGGAGTCGCGGCGCACGCCGCGGACAATGCCACCTTCGAGCGCCAGCATGGTGCCGTTCCCAAGCGTCACCAATAGACCGCCGTGCTCCACGAATTGCTGAATCTGGGCAAGTCCCTGCCAGCCGATGCCGCCGGTAATGTCATCGCTTTGCGCCGGAGTGCCCATGCTGGGAGTCTGCGGGGTCTTCTTGAACGGCATGGGGCCCCAGGCCTTGGGGAGGCCTTGAATTTGTTCGGCCAGCTCCAAGTCGACGTGCCCATAGAGCAGTACGTCCACTTTGTCTTGCAGATTGCCCGCGCGGATGTCCTCATCGCGCAGATACACATAGGGAATCTTGCGCTGATCCAAGGTGTATCTCGCCCAGCCGATGGAATCCGTGTCCGCCCACGGCACCCATAGTCCGAGGCGCGGCACCTTGGCAACGTGCGTCGCCACCGCGGGCTGAGCGTCGGCACTAGCGAAGTCCAATCCCAACTGATCTGCCGTCTCGCGCAGCGCATTCGCAACACCCGCCTGCGCCGGGAATATCCATGTTCCGGCTGGATAGTGGACGCCGCCGGAATCGAAAGCGGCTTCGGCGATCTGCACCTTGAACGCGGCAAGCCGGTAGCGCGCCTCGAGAAAGGACTCCTGTCCCGTATCCTTGAGCAGATACACCGGACCGCTGCCCGCCACCTGACCTTGCGGGTGCGGGGCTTGCGTCAATCGCGTGAGCTTGGCATCGCGGATCGACGCATCGGCGGTCGCAATGGCCTGCAGGTGATAGTAGGCGGGCAGTTCCCAGGACACATCGTCGTAGGGCTCGCCGCCGTCCTTCGGATAATTCTGCGGCGTCAGCAGATCCACTGCGTAGTTTCGATAGGGTTGGTCCAAGCGCACCACATAGCTATCGGCGGGAAAGGCGCCCTCCTTCACCGCCAAGTCCACATCGCTGCGGCTGACCTCGATGTGCTGCGCCATGAGCCTTGCGACCAGTTCCGCTACGCGGGCCGGATCGCCTTGATTTTCAGGAATGATGAACGCATACGGTGGTTCTTCCTGCCCCTTGCGCAGGCTATGCAGGCTCTTGGTATAGAAATTCCGCAGCAGCATGCGCGAGTTGGCCGCCGCGTAATCCAGGGCCGCAAGAGCCCCGGTCTCGTTATAGTTCACGTTGTCGCGGGCCGACCAGGAAAAGGCGCCCGCCGGCGGAGGCAGCACTCGATACCATTCAGGCGAGGTATCGTCGGCCGACAGCGATTGAGTCAGGGTTTCCGCGGTGCCGTTGCCGAAAGTCTCGTAGCCGCGGCCGATGGCATTGTGATTCATGGCCACCGAGTCCATGAACATATGGCCGAAGCCCTCGCCGAAATTCCAGGTCCAAACGCCGGGCATGCCAAGGCCCGTCATCGTTTCCACTTCGTGAAAACTCAGCGCGAGGAATTCGCTGAAGGTGATCGGATCGATGTTGGGATTGTAGGGACCGGTGCCGTTCCAGGTCATCAGCAGCGCGACGCTTTCGTGCAGGTCATGAACGATGACCGGATGCCAGTCGAAGAACATGCGGCTGACGGCCTTGGTGGTTTCGTGCGTGAGTTGATGCGCGTCTCGATTGATGTCGACCATGGCGTACTTGGACCAGTACGGCGAGGAGCCTCGCGGCAGCGTGTCGCGGTCGGTCTTCCCCTTGAGAAAGCGATAGAACCACTCGACCTGCTTATCGCGGCCATCCGGGTTGGACACCGGATTGATGAGCACCACCATGTTCTCGCGAATGCGGCGAATCATCGGTTGCTCGGACACCGCCAGCCGGTAGGCCAGCTCCAGAACCGACTCGGTCGAGCCGGTTTCATCGGAATGCAGCGCCGCGTTGAAGTAATAGAACGGCCGGGAAGTGCCGATGAGCTGGTCTGCCGCGGCGGCATCGATTGTGCGCGGATCGGCGAGCTGAGCATTCTCGGCCTTCAAGGCATCCAGGTTCTGGATGCCTTTTTCATCGGCGATCGCGATGAGAATGATCTCGCGGCCCTCCTCCGAGCGTCCGATGGTGAAGACGCGAACTCGCGGCGACGCCGCCGCCAGCGCGCGGCTGTAGGCATAGGCTTGCGCGGACTTCACGAATTCTCCCGGCGCTCCGAAGATGCGTCCGAAGAATGTGCGTGGCGAAGGCACCGTCGAGGATGCCGGGAGGTAGGAAACCCATGGTGACAGGAATCGGGGTTCCGTCGTGGCCTTGGCGATCTCCTCCACCGAACCGGGCTCGGCCGTGTCGGGGGCGATGCTCCATTGCGCGCCGGCATTCGCTGAGAAGGCAATGGCAGCGCACAGCACTGCCGAGATTTTTATTCTGACCATGACCCCTCCGCCGCGCATGCATGGCAAAAGACGCGGGCGGCCGCAGTCTACTATATGCTAGATGCGTGGATTATCATCAGATCGGACCTTTTCTCGTGGCGGCCCTCGTGGTCTTCATGGTCTATCGGCGGCTGCGCCGCAGCTTCGGCCGTCAGTTGCTGAGCAAGAAGCGCATGGGTATTCGCATCGCGGTGCTGGCCTTGATCGGCTGTGCGGTGGCAGCGACCGTGGCCTTTAAATCGACGGCCTTTCTCGGCGCGATGATTCTCGGCATCGCGGCCGGTGCCGCCTTAGGGCTCTGGGGAGCGAATCGCACTCGATTCGAGAATGTGGGCGGCGTGCTCAACTATGTGCCGCATACCTATACGGGTATCGCCGTGTCGCTGCTATTTCTCGGTCGCCTGGCCTATCGGATGGTCGAGCTCTATGGGCACGGCCACGGGGTGCCCGACGCAGGCTCGCCGGTAAAGAGCCCGTTCACGCTCGGCCTACTATATGTGTTGGTAGGTTATTACGTTTGTTATTTGAGTTTGGTGCTATGGAAATCCAAGCACCTCAAGCCCGAAGACATGGAAGACGCATCGTCGGCCGCGCCATCCTGATCCCTTAAGCGCAGGCGCGCCTAAGGGATGTCGCACTGCCTAGAGCGAATAGACGAGCAATGCGATGGTCATCACCGCAATGGCGATGAGCAATGTGTTGTGGCCCCACCGGGCTACTGTTGCGACCATAACGACCTCCTTTATCATTCCCGATCGCGCCTTGGACTCGCGCTCTCCGGGCCTTTTCAATGGGGTCGCAAGGTAGCATTTGCAAGTGCTTTCAGGCCTGCGAAAAGTCTCAAATCAACCATTTAGGCCTCGAATTGGGCCCGATCCGGGGCGAGTATTTGACTTAATTTGGCCGCGGGCCGGCCCCGCGCATGGCCGTCACAGCAAGCCGCTGGCCAGCCGTCCGGCCCATTCGTACAGCGCGGCGCGCGAGCGGTCGAGCGCCAGCAATGAGGGCACGAAGGCGATCACGCCGCGTTCGTCCCAGGTCCACATTTCGGCCGGCGCCGCCGTGACCTCGAGCCCGGCTGCTGCAAATTCCGCGACCGCGCGCACCATGTGCGCGCTCGAGGTGACCAGAATGATGCGCTCGATGCCCTGCTTGTGCAGCATGCGCGCGGAATTGACGGCGTTTTCGTGGGTATCGCCGGAAGCGGCCTCCACCCAGCGCACCGGGATTTGCAGATTGTCCTCGACGAAACGCCGCATCGCGACTGCTTCGCGCGCGCTGCCGGAGACCAGTATCGGCAGACTCGTGGCGCGCGCGATTTTTGCTCCCTCGATCAAGCGCAAATCCGCTGTCGCATTCGGCGCATCGGCGCCGACCTCGGGTGCGTTGCGGCGATAGCCTCCACCCAAGATCACGACGGCCTGGGCACTGGCTTGCTGAGCGGTCAAATGGGCGGGATCGAGCGCCGCATATCCTTCCGCCGCGCGCGCCATCGCGTCGGCGATGATCGGAGTGGCGAGCAGCCAGAGACTGCCGATGGCGACGGCGCAAAGCGCGATCCCGAGGCGCGGCCGCCGCACGGCGCATATCAGTCCGATGAGGCCGAGCAGAAGCGGACCGGAGGGCGGCAATAACATCGCCTTGAGAAGTATCCGCAGTTCCAAACCGCTCAACTTAAGCGTGCCTCGGTCATGGCTCAAGCATAGCGCGTTTACTGGCCGGTTTTGATGTGCGTCCACACCCGGGTGCGCAGCCGGTCGTACGCCGGGCCCAATTCGGCGGGCAGATACAGCCGCGCGCGCACTTCCGTGGGCGGATAAATCGCGGGGTCCTGAAGAATGTCGGCGGCCACATACGGTCGCGCGGCGAGATTGTCGTTGCCGTAGTGAATGTCGTTGGTGATCTCGGCGATGACCTTGGGTTCCAAAATGAAATTGAGGAATTTGTGCGCTGCTTCCGGGTGCGGGGCCGATGCCGGAATCAACAATGCGTTGTAAGTAATGTTGGAACCCTCCTTGGGCAGGATGAATGCCAGATGGGCGCCGGTGCCGTCCTCGCGCGCGCGCTGCTGTGCCACCACGTAGTCGCTTGACCAGGCGATCGACACGCAGGTTTCCTTGGACGCAAGCTGATGCCAATAGTCATTGGAGTCGAATTGCCGGATATAGGGGCGCACCGCCATGATCATCTGCTCGGCGGCCTTGAGGTCTTCGGGCAGGCTGGAATTCGGGTCCAAGTGCAGATAAGCCAGGGCGAGCTGTATCACATCCTCGGGGGAATCCAAGAATGTGACGCCGCAATCCGCGAACCTCGAGACCACCTTCGGATCGAATATCATCGCCAGGCTGTCGGTGGGCGCATCGGCCATCCGTGCCCGGACCAGATCCACGTTGTAGGCGATGCCGTTCATGGCGTGCAGATACGGCACGGCATAGCGGTTTCCGGGATCCGCCGTCGCTTGCAGCGCGAGCACCGTCGGATCGAGATTGTTCCAATTGGGCAATTTGCTGCGGTCGACGGGCAGATAGGCTCCCGCCTTGATCTGATGGCCGTAGAAGCCGGTGGTGGTGCTGACGATGTCGTAGCCCGAGTGGCCCGCCAGCATGATGGCCTCGAGGGTTTCGTTCGAGTCGTAGAACTCGTAGATGACCTTGATATGGGTTTGCTGCTCGAACTCGGCGATGGTGTGGTAGCCGATGTAATCCGGCCAGTTATACACGTGCAGCACCGCGGCCTCGGGCGCCGGCCCAACACCTGAATTCGAGCGCCCGCAGGCCGCCAAGCCCAGCGCGGCCAGCAGAACACCGCCCAGCGCGAATTCTAGACGCGCGCCAATTCGGCCCTGACCCAGTCGTGAAATTGCCGCAGGATGTATTCCTCGGGCATCACGACGCCGCGCACGTGAGGTGCGGCATGCAGGCCGCGCTGATTGACCTCGCAGATATCGGCGTCCTCGGTCATTACCATATCGGTGAAGTCCACCACATTGCGCAGATCGAAGTGCGGATCGGCGAGCGTTTGCGGGAGGAACAGATATTCGACCCGCAGTTCGGTCTGCTCCGGTCCCAGGGGCCGCAACCGCACCACGCGCACGTAATCGACATGGCCGACGATGAACATCGAGGGCAGGCCCGTCATATAGATATGCCCCGCCTTGCGATCCTGCAGGGATAGATTCGGGAATTCACCGCTCGTCGCCTTGCCGTCCAGCGACCAAGTAGCGGCGCCGCTGCGCAATCCTCCCTTGAACTTCGGGTCATCGTCGCTGGTGTGCACGGCCCAGTAAGGGTCGTCGCGCTCCTCCAGAAGGCCGCGCCCATAGATCGGCACCAATTGCGACAGCTTTGGATGCACGCCGGGACAATGCAGGCATTCGTTATAGTTTTCCCAGTAGATCTTCCAATTGCACTGAATGGTCTTGAGCAGCACGTGGCCGATGACCAGATCCTCGAGCGGCCACGCGTCGAGGCGATCGATCGGCAGATCGAACAGCTTCTCGAACGGCGGAGGATCATCGGCCAGTGCAACGAAGATGAATCCGTTCCATTCGCGCAGCCGCACTCTGTAGAGCGGAAAGTTGCCGAGCTCGAAGCCCTGCGCATGGCGCTTGGAGGTGGTGCGCAGCAGTTCGCCCTGCATGCTGTACGCCCATGCGTGATACGGGCAGACGATCTGGCTGGATTTCAAGTGCCCGCGAGGCTCACGGCACAGTTCCGCGCCGCGGTGCCGGCAGGTGTTGTGAAACGCCTGCAGCACCCCGGAGTCGTCGCGCACCAGCAGGACCCGCTGATCGCCGAGCTCAAAGGTCGCAAAGGCCCGCTTGCGCTTCAGCTCGCTGGAGCGGCCGACATACACCCAGTTCCGGTACCAGATCCGCTGCAATTCGCGTTCGTAATTGCGCGGATCGAAATAGCTCTCCGCGGGCAAACCCTCGGTGTGCTCGGTCAGGCCGTTGTAGCCGCTGTCGTTCAGGCTCGATGTCGTCAGCATATATCTCCACCCTGGCCGCGCTCATGCCGCGCGTGATGCCTACTATAATAACTCACTGCTGCTGCATCCCCGCGCGCTCACAGCTTGGCGCGGTACGCGATCTGCACCTGGCGTATGCGCCTATCAGTGCCGAAGAAGGCGTGCTTTGACATATCGGCGCCATAGCGGCTGGCCTGCGGGCGGCGGCCCAAGCTCTCCGCCAGCGCCCGAATATGATGCGGTCCGGCGCCACAGCAAACGCCGAGATACTCGACGCCGAGCGCATACGCGTCGCGTCCGAACTGCGCAATCTCGGCGCGGGTGCAGGTGAAAGGATCCAGCCCGACCGGAAACGCGCGCGCGTTGCCGCAGCAAGGATCGGTGAGCGACATGAACGAGGGCTGTTTGCGCGTGGTGCGGTAAGGCACCGGCAACGCCGCCACCGTGCAGTGGACGGCTTTGCGGATTTTTTTCAGCAGCGGCAGCATCGTGGCCGGGCCCCGATGGCAATTCAGGCCGACCACGTCGGCGCCCGCTGCCTCGAGACGTCGGCAGGCCTCCGCGGGACTGAAGCCGTCGCGCAGCGGCTCCTCGCGGTGAATCGCCAGAGTGACCACGGCCGGAACTCCCGCATGCTTCTTGATCGCTTCGAGGGCCAGCAGCGCCTCCCCGGCCCATGAGAACGTTTCCGCGACGATGTAATCCACGCCGGCATCCACCGCCCAGCCGACCTGCTCGGCGAGAATGCGCTGCACCTGTTGCAACGCCTTGCGATCGCCGGGGTCGTAGATATTGGTATTGCATATGTCGCCCGCGAACAGCGTGCCGGTTTCGCGCGCGACTTTCTTGGCTATTTTCAGCGCGGTCCGATTCATCCGCGCCAGATCCTTCTCGCGCCCGATCACCCGCAGCTTTTCCCGGTGCGCGTAATAGGTGAGCGCCTGGGTGACATCCGATCCGGCATGGGCGAATTCACGATGCAATTCCTCCACCACCTCGGGGTGCTCGGTGAGCACCACCGGCACAAACGCGCCGGCCTGCAGGTAACCGCGGCGCTCGAGCTCGAATACGTAGCCTTCGGCGCAGATCACCGGGCCTTGGGCGAGGCGCTCGAGCAAGCCGGGCGAGGCGTTGCGCGCACGCGGCTTAGGCTTTGTCGACGGGCTCATGGATCCCCCTTGTTATGTGCGCATCAGCGTGCCGGGCGGATCAAAGGCGGGACCGGCCAGACGCTGCGCCTTGCGCCGCTCGCCGATGATCTCGATCTCGAAGCCGGTGTCGGCCGAGCCAAGCGCCGCGGGCACATATCCCAACGCGAGGGATTGACCGACGCGGTGCCCAAAGGCGCCGGAGGTGACCCAGCCCACCACGCCGCCGTCATGCCAGATCGGCTCATCGCCGATGGCGTCGGCGTCCGCCGCGTCGATCCGAAAGGCCGCGAGCCGCAGCGTGCCGCCCGACTCCTTCTCTTCGGCGGCAGCCGACCGTCCGATGAAATCGCTCTTGTTGAAGTCGACGAAGCGGCCGAGGCCGGCTTCGATGGGCCCATAGATCGGCCGGTATTCCCGCGCCCAGGTGCCGAAGCTCTTCTCGATGCGCATGGCGTTCAGCGCGCGGCCGCCGAAATTCCGCAGGCCGTACGCATGTCCCGCATGCGTCAGAAGCTCGAACAGCGTGCGCTGATAGTCCGTGGTCACCCAGATCTCGAATCCGAGTTCGCCGGTGAAGGAGACCCGCCCCACATAGGCGGGCACCATGCCGATGTCCATGGGCCGAAAGGACATGAAGGGAAAGGCCGCGCTGGACAGATCATCGCGCACCAGCGATTGAAGCAAGGCGCGTGAATTCGGCCCCGCCACCGATAAGCCGACGTATTCCATCGCACAGGGACGAACCGAGACGCCGGCGGCGGGGGCGTGCCGGTCGAACCAGCGCAGGTAGTAGGTTTCGGCGGCATAGGTGCCGATCAGGAAGAAATGGTCCGTGGCCACGCGGCACATGGTGAAATCGCCGATCAACTTGCCGCGCTCGTTCAGCATGGGCGTCAAGGCGATCCGCCCGACGCTGGGGATTCGATTCGCCATGATGCGCGACAGCCACTCCCCGGACGCCGGCCCGCGAATCTCGAATTTTCCGTAATTCGAGATCTCGAGCAGGCCCACGGATTCCTGCACCGCCTTGCATTCGCCTGCCACATGCGGATGCGAGTTCGAGCGGCGGAAACTCACCCGGTCCACCGCCTGTCGCGCCGACGGGGCAAACCACAGCGGATGCTCCAGGCCGCAGTAGTCGCCGAACACCGCATGCTGCATTTTCAGCTTCTCGTAGATCGGCGTGGTTCGCAGCGGCCGCGCGACGCTGAGTTCCTCATTGGGAAATCGGATGCTGAAACGGCGCGAATAATTCTCGCGCACTTTGGCATTGGTGTACGCAAGCGTTGCCCAGCCGCCATAGCGCGCGACGTCCATTCCCCAGATGTCGGCGCCCGGATCGCCGTCGACCATCCAGCGGGACAGCGCAAGGCCGACGCCTCCACCCTGGCTGAAGCCGGCCATGACCCCACAGGCGACCCAGAAATTCTGAAGGCCCCGGATCGGCCCCACCAAGGGATTGCCGTCCGGTGCAAATGTGAACGGGCCATTCACCACCTTCTTGATGCCGGCCTGGCCCAGCGCGGGAAAATGCTCGAACCCGACCTCGAGGCTCGGGGCGATGCGCTCGAGATCGTTCGGCAGCAAATCCTGGCCGAAGTCCCAGGGTGTGCTGACCTCGGACCATGGCACACCGGCGCGTTCGTAGGTGCCCATGAGCATCCCGCCGCGCTCCTGGCGAATATAGATTTCGCCCTCGAAATCGATGCAGTGCAGCTGCTCTTGCTTGCCCTTCAGTTCCTGCAGGTCACCGGTGATCAGGTATTGGTGCTGCATGGCGAGTATCGGCAGTTCGATGCCCACCATGCGCCCCACCTCGCGGGCCCATAATCCGCCCGCATTCACCACGTGCTCCGCGCGCACGTTGCCGTGGGTTGTGATCACATCCCAGGAGCCGTCGGCGCGGGGGCGCAAGTCGGTGACGCGGGTATGGCGCACGATTTCCGCACCGCCGATTTGCGCTGATTTTGCATAGGCATGCGTCACGCCATAAGGGTCCACGTGTCCCTCGATGGGATCGAACATGGCGCCCTTGAAGTGCTTTTTCTCCAGCAGCGGAAACAACTTGGCGGCCTCCGCCACCGAGATGATCTCCAGATCCATGCCTAAGTACCGGCCGCGCGCCTTGGCCATCTTGAGCCAGTCCAGGCGCTCGCGCGTGCCGGCGAGCATGATTCCGCCGGTGATGTGCACGCCGCAGGACTGCCCGGAGATCCGCTCAATCTCCTGGTAGAGCTGGATGGTGTATTGCTGCAGCTTGGCGACATTCGGATCGCCGTTGACGGTGTGCATGCCGCCGGCCGCGTGCCAGGTCGAGCCCGAGGTCAGTTCCGCGCGCTCGATCAGCAGCACGTCTTTCCAGCCGGCCTTGGTCAAGTGGTACAGCACGCTGGCGCCCACGACCCCGCCGCCGATCACCGCGACCCGTGCATGACTCTTCATTATTCGTTCGAGACCGCCAGATGCATATTGGGCGGAGCCGCGACGTTGCCGTTGCAGAATCGGTCGATCAGCCAGGAGCGGAACAATGCGATCGCCGTGTCGCTCAGGCCTTCCGGATGAGTGATCAAGTAGTAGCCATAGCCATCATCGAGGCCGGCATCGAAGGGCCTGACCAAGCGTCCGGTGCGAAGGTAGTCCCCGAACAGGAAGCTGTCGATGAGCGCAACGCCCTCGCCGCTCAGCGCATATTGCACGGCCAGCACCGCGGTATCGAACACCAGGCCGCGCTCCACATTGGCTTGGCCCAGGCTCTGCTGACGCGCGAATTGGGCCCAGATGTGGTGCCGCGGCAGGTCCGAAATGCGCACGTGCACCAGTTCGTTGGCTTCGATGAATTCCGCCAAGGTCTTGTTCGCATGGCGCGCGGCGACATCCGGATGGCACATCAGGGTCAGGTGCACCGGCCAGAGCAAATCGGTGACCATGTCGGTCACGGTAGGCTTGGAGTACACCACGGCGACATCGACGTCGCTGGGCGGCGGCCCGACCCCATACGGGCTTACCAGATCGATTTCCACATCGGCGGCCGTGCGCCGAAAATCGCGCAGGATGGGCACCGCAAGGTGCACCGCGAAGCTCGGCGGCATCTGCACCCGCAGAGTCCGCAAAGCGGGCGTGCCCTCGTTGCGGATATCATCGAGAGCGTACTCCAAGCGGTCGAAGGACTTCATCACGGCCGGGAGCAGATGCTGGCCGGCCTTGGTGAGCACCAGCGCATGCGGCCGGCGTTCGAACAGCTGCACGCCGATGAGTTTCTCCAGCGCGATCACATGGCGCGACAGCGCGCTTTGCGAAATCAGCAAGGCATTCGCAGCCGCGGTGAAACTCGAGTGCTTGGCGACGCCTTCGAAGGCGCGCAATGCGTTCAGCGGCAGCCAGCGCCGATCGATGGGGGTGTTAGCCATTGCCTTAGGGACTCCAAGCCTTGGTGTAGCCGATAGCGCGCTTCTGGTCTTCCACGATGGTCCTGGAGGCCAGGTACAAATGATAGGTGGCCCAGAAGCCGGTGGGCGCCAGCACCAGCAAGGCCATTCGCAGCGAGGCCGCGTCGGTGGCTTGGGCCCCGGCGAATTGGTCGCTCAGGGCCCCGACCACCCACGGCGCCACGACCAGATTGAAGATGTTGGCGACCAAGAGCGAAATCGCAATGAACATGTTGCGCATATGGCAGGGCGCCAGGTTGTTGAGCAATCCGAAACACGGGCCGATGTAGAAATAGATCGCCGGAATGAAAATCCAGAACATCAGCTTGCACACCCACAGTGTGTGGGTCCAGTAGGCGATCATCGACGGGATGGTGGTCAGGCCAATTCCGGCGGCAAGCAGCCATACGACGCGGCGCGGATCCGACATGGGCCGCCGGGACAGAATCCAGGCCGTGCCGATGGTTGCGAGCGACCCTCCTATCAGATGGATGTTTCCGGTCACCGCGCCCGCCTGTCCCACGTCAAGATTGTAGGCGCGCTGCAGGAACGTGGGCGTCCAATAGATCAGTCCCCAGCCCCAGAGCGCGCAGACTCCACCGCCCATGACGATGTGGAAAGCCGCCTTTTGCCGCCACAGAAACTTCAATGACATCCACAAGGTGGGTTTGAGATCCTCCACCAGCGCATCCAGGCGGCCGCGCGCGGGCTCGCGCACGGTGAAGTAAACGATCACGCCCATCACCAGGCCGGGCAGCCCCAAGGCGATGAACGCCGCGCGCCAGGTATAGGCATGCGCGATGGCGCCCGCCATGGTCGCCCCCAGCCAGGCACCGATCGGCGCGCCGAGCGCGAGCACCGTCATCGCCATCGGCCGCCGATCTGCCGGAAAGTAGTCCGACACGATCGCCGTGGACGGCGGCGTGCCGCCGGCTTCGCCGATTCCGACGCCGATACGGCTGAACAGGAACTCCCAGTAATTGCGTGACAGGCCGCAGAACGCCGTGAAGGTCGACCATACGATGAGCGAGGCGGCCAAAATGTTGCGCCGATTGGAGCGATCCGCCAGCCAGGAGATGGGAATGCCGAAGGCCACATAGAATAGGGCCAGCGGCGCGCCCGTCAGCCATGCCACACCGCGGTCGGTCAGGTGCAACTCCAGGCGAATCGGTTCGAGTACCGTGGAGACCACATAGCGGTCCGCGATATTGATGGCGTAGATCAGGCAGGTAAGGATGAGCACATACCAACACCCGATGGAAGTGGGGGAATGAGATCTTGGTAGCTCAATTGCCGTGGTGCTCAAGTGCAAGCCTTGGATTTGACTCCCACGAGCACCATACAGGGTTCCTGGTCGATTATGAAATTCCCGACCGAAGCGCCGAAAAATAACATGGGCGAATCGGGAAATGGCATAGCGATGGCGGTCGATAAGATTAAGCTCGACGCGTGGAGAGTTTCGACTACATCATCATCGGCGCCGGCACCGCGGGCTGTGTGCTTGCCGAGCGCTTATCGGCGAGCGGCCGCGATCGAGTGCTCATCCTCGAGGCGGGCGGCGACGATTCCGGCTTCTGGATCAAGACGCCGATTGGCTACGGGCGCACCTTTGCCGACCCAAGAGTCAATTGGAAATTCCAGAGCGCCGCGAATCCGGGATTGGACGGCCGCACGATGTATTGGCCGCGCGGCCGCGTGGTAGGCGGCTCCAGTTCCATCAACGCGCTAGTGTACTGTCGGGGCATGCCGCAGGACTTCGACGACTGGCGCGCGCTGGGCAATGTCGGCTGGGGTTGGCAGGATGTGCGCCCCTACTTCGAGAGATCGGAGCGGCACGTGGATCCGGCGGGCCGTGCGCACAGCGATGCGCCGCTCGATGTCAAGGACGTCACCCCGTTCCTGCACCCGATGCGCGCGAACTGGCTGGCCGCGGCGGCCGAATTGCATTTGCCGGTCACCGAGGACTTCAATGGGCCGCATCCCGAAGGCTTCGGCTGCTATCAAATCACTGTCCGCAACGGCCGGCGCTGGTCGGCCGCCGACGCCTTCTTGAGACCGGCATTGCGGCGCCCGAATGTGCGCCTGGAAACCAACGCCTGGGTGAGCAAGATACGCATCGGCGAGCGCCGCGCCCTGGGCGTGGAATTCGTGCGCGCGGGCGAATCCCGATTCGCCCCGGCCAATCGCGAGGTGATCGTGAGCGCCGGGGCGGTCAATTCCCCGCAGCTGCTGCAGCTCTCCGGAATCGGCGATGCCCGCGCGCTGCGTTCGCTCGGCATCGCTGCGCTGCTCGACAATGGCGCCGTCGGTGGGAATTTGCAGGATCACCTGGCCGTGGTCTACTCCTTCAAGGCCACGCGGCCGACACTGAACAATGAATTGCATTCGGTGCTCGGCAGATTGCGCAGCGGCGCGCGCTACTTGCTGGCGCGCAGCGGGCCCTTGTCTCTGAGCGTGAATCAATTCGGCGCATTCCTGCGGGCCGATCCGGCCGCGCAACGCGCGGATGTGCAGGTGTACTGCAATCCGGTCACTTACGGCGCCGGCGATGCCACACGAACGCGAATCGAGGTGGACGCCTTCCCGGGCTTTTATCTGTGTTTCCAGCCGACCCGCCCGACCAGCTTAGGTAGGATCGACCTCGCAAGCCCCGACTATCGCCAGCCGCCGAAGATTGCTCCGAATTATCTGTCGACGGACAAGGACCTTCAGGACGTGGTGCACGGCGGCCGGCTGATGCAGGCGATCGCCGCGACCCGCGCGATGCGCGAGTTGATTCGGGAGCCCATTGCGCCGGATCTGGGGTCCATGGGAGCTAATGAATTGCTCGCCGATTTTCGCGCGCGCGCCGCCACCGTGTATCACCCCGTGGGCACCTGCCGAATGGGCAAGGATCCGGTGCGATCGGTGGTCGATCCGGAGTTGCGCGTGCACGGCTTGGAGCGGCTGCGCGTGGTGGACGCATCGGTGTTTCCGGCGATCACCTCCGCGAACACCAATGCGCCGACGATGATGGTGGCGCAGAAGGCGGCCGATCTGATCTTAGGGAGAGTCAACCTTAGGGACTATCAATGAAACTGGACAGCGTGAAAGTATTCGTGGTGGGCAATCCGCCGCCGGGTTTCGGCGGCCGCTATTTCGTGTTTCTGAAGCTCAAGACCGCCTGCGGCATCGAGGGAGTGGGCGAGGTGTATGCCGCAACCTTCGGACCCGGCGTGGTTGCCTCGATGATCGAGGATGTGTTTGCGCGGCGTTTCTTGGCCAAGGATCCCTTTCAGATCGAATCGATCTGGCGCGAGAGCTATGGCTCGGGGTTCTCCCTGCGGCCCGACTTGTCCCTGATGGGCGTGATCAGCGGCTTGGAGATGGCGTGCTGGGACATCATCGGCAAGGCGGTCGAGCAGCCGGTGTACAAATTGCTGGGCGGCAAGGTTCACGAGCGGTTGCGAACCTACAGCTATCTGTACCCCGCCGATGGCGAGGGCGAGGAGTTCTATCTGGACGCGGAGCGCTCGGCGCGGCGCGCGGCCGAATACGTCGCGCAAGGCTTCACGGCTGTGAAGTTCGATCCCACCGGCGGATTCTCCGCCTACGATCCGCGGCAGCCGACGCGCGAGGCACTGGAGCGCACCGTGCGCCTGGTGCGCTTGGTGCGCGAGGCGGTCGGCGACAGGGCGGACCTGTTGCTGGGAACGCATGGCCAGTTCACCACCTCGGGGGCCATTCGCCTGGCAAAGCGCTTGGAGGCCTACGATCCGCTCTGGTTCGAGGAACCGGTACCCCCCGAGATGCCGGAGCAGATGGCGATCGTGGCGCGCGCGACCAGTATTCCCGTTGCCACGGGAGAGCGCCTGGCGACCAAGTACGAGTTCGCGCGCGTGCTTCAGTCGGGCGCCGCGAATATTCTGCAAATGAATCTCGGCCGGGTCGGCGGCTTGCTCGAGGCGAAGAAAATCGCCGCGCTGGCCGAGGTGCACTATGCGCAGATCGCTCCGCATCTGTATTGCGGCCCGATCGTCGGCGCCGCGAATATCCAGATCGCCACCTGTTCGCCGAACTTTTTGATCCTGGAAAGCATCCAGCAATGGGGTGGCTTTCACGCCAAGCTGCTCAAGACGCCGATTCGCTGGGAACAGGGCTACGTCATCCCGCCGACTGCGCCGGGGTTGGGAGTGGAGCTGAACGAGGCCGTGGCGCTGGCCAATCCTTATACGCAAAATGGCCAGCTGCACTTGGAAATGATCGACCGGCCTTTGGGGTGAGCCGCATGCGCTACGGATTCGTAGGTTTGGGTCATCTCGGCAAGCACCTGGCACTGAATCTGGTGCGAGGCGGCTTCGCTGTCGGGGTCTACGATCTGGATCGGGGCGCGGTCGAACCATTGCTGGCCGCGGGCGCGCAAGCGCCCGAGTCGGTAGCGGAGCTGGCGAACATCTGCGATTGCCTGATCACCTGCCTGCCCTCGCCCGGCGCGACTGCCGGGGTTTTGGATCTGGCGTTGCCGGTGATGCGCCCGCGCAACACTTGGATCGAAATGAGCACCAACGATTTCGCCGAGATCGAGGCGCTGGCGGCTCGCGCCGCAGCGCTCGGCATCGCCACACTGGCCTGTCCCGTCAGCGGCGGCGTGCATCGCGCGGAGGCCGGCGATATCACCGTATTGGCGGGCGGCGCGCGTTCGGTGTTCGAGGCGCATCGCCCGGCGCTTGGCGCCATGGGCGGCAAGGTGATTTATCTGGGCGGCATCGAGCAGGCCGCCGTGACCAAGGTGGTGACCAATATGCTGGCATTCATCCACCTGATCGCCGCGGGCGAGGCATTGATGCTGTGCGCCAAGGCGGGCGTGGACCTGCGCTCGGCGTTTGAGGCCATTGCGGCCAGCTCGGGCAATAGTTTCGTGCACGAGACCGAGAGCCAGGTCATCCTCAATGGCAGCTACGACATCGGCTTCACCATGGATCTGGCCTGCAAGGACGCCGGCTTCGCCCTGCAGCTTGGGCACCGTTTCGGCGTGCCGCTACGCCTGGCCGGACTCATGGAAGAGATCTTCCGGGAAGGCCGCGCCAGGTATGGGGGCGCCGCCTGGTCCTCGATGATTGTGAAATTGCTGGAGGACGCGGTCGGCACCCCTCTGCGCGCGCCCGGCTTTCCGGAGCGCCTCGGACCGGAGCAAATCTAATTTCCGTATGCCGGCATCGAAATTCAGCATGTTTCGATTCCGCAACAGCGATGCTACTATCGGTACAAACAAGGATCGGCATGGCAACCCCAGTGGCTGCCGCGCGAGATCTAAGAATTAGTCGCAAAGACAAGGGATGGGAAGCATGAACTCGAACATGAAGCTGTCTTATGCCATCGCGGCAATTCTAGGCGGAACCGCCGGAGGGACTGCTCACGCAGCCGCCGCCACGGGTACGGACACCGCCGATACGAGCTCGGACACGATCCAGGAAATTACTGTTACGGCGCAGCGGCGCACGGAGAACATCCAGGACGTGCCCATCACCATTCAGGCGCTCACCGGCGAGACCCTGAGCCAGCTGAATGTGCAGACCTTCGATGAGTTCATCAAGTATTTGCCCAACGTGACGCAGGGCAGCTATGGCCCGGGACAAAGCAATATCTACATGCGCGGCTTGGGCCAGGGCGCGCTGGGCGTCCAGGGCGAAGGCTCGGTCGGCATTTTCCCGAATGTGGCGGTGTACCTGGACGAGCAGTCGGCGCAGCTACCGAGCCGCAACCTCGACGTGTATGCCGCGGATATGGAACGCATCGAAGTGCTCGAAGGACCGCAGGGCACGGTGTTCGGCGCCGGCGCGGAAGCCGGCGTGGTTCGTTACATCACCAACAAACCGAAACTCGACGTCACCGAGGGCAGCGTCGATGCGGATTACGGCACCACCGCGCATGGCGGCAACAACAGCAGCGTGGTCGCGGTGATCAACCTGCCGCTCATCGAGAATGCCCTGGCGATACGCGGCGTGGTCTACGACGATAATCGCGGCGGGTATATCGACAACGTTCCGAGCACCTTCAGCCGCAGCGGCTACGACCTTGGGCTTGCGCTCTACAACGGCGGCAAGACCAATTTCTACGGCAAGGTCACCAGCCCGGGCGTGGTGCCGGCGAATAGCGAAACCATCAACAACTACAGCCAAACCGGCAACGGTATCAACCCGGTAACCTACCAGGGCATCCGCGTCGGCCTCGAATGGAAGGTCAACGATCACTGGGACGCGCTGCTGCAGCAGTCCTACCAGGATATGAATTCCCAGGGCGTGTTCTATGACATGCCGAGCACCGGCGGTCAGTACGGCCCGACCAGCGCGGGCTTCAACCCCTCGGCGGGTCTAACCGGCGGCACGGCACTCGCCCCATTGCAGGTCAGTTTGTTCAACCCGTCCTACAACAAGGACAAGTTCGAGAACACCGCGCTGACGATCAACGGCAACATCAACGACTACAAGATCGTGTACGCCGGCTCGTACCTGGTCAGAAACGTCTCGCAGCAAACGGACTACACCAACTACGCGCGCGGCAAATGGGGCTACTACTACCAGTGCACGGGTTTCAGCAAGAGCTACGATGCGCCCACCAAGTGCTATTCCCCGAGTTCGGTGTGGACGGATACGGAAAAGTTGTCGCACCTGAGCCAAGAGCTGCGGCTCAGCACGCCGGATGAATACCGGTTTCGGCTGCTGACGGGACTGTTCTACGAAGATTACAAGATTGACGACGATACCGAATGGCTGTATCGGTCGGTTCCCACCTGCTCGGCGGCGCTCACTACCGAATGTTATCTGAACATCCAGCCGCCGCCCGGCCAGACGGCGAACGACCCCAATGTGCGCAATTCCCAAACAGGATTCTTCGACGATGTGCAGCGCGGCTTTACCCAGAAGGCCATCTTCACGTCAGCCGACTTCGACATCATTCCCAAGGTACTGACGCTGACCGGGGGTACCCGCTACTTCGATTTCAACGATCACATCGCGGGCGGTGATGTGGGCAGTTTCTATTGCAAGCTCTACGGCGGGTACACGACCACGAATTTCTCGCCCTGCTCCACCACCAACAACAACGGCTTCAATCATAATTTTTACGGGGGCCCGACCGGATCGATTGTCGGATATCACCCGGGACCCTACGGATATAACTTCAACACGTCGGTGGTCAACCATACCACCGAGAGTGGATTTCGCAGCCGCGGCAACTTGAGCTGGAAGATCACCCAGGACGTGATGGTGTACTACACCTATTCACAGGGCTATCGTCCCGGTGGATTCAATCGCGGCTCCAACGGCGCCCTGCCGCAAGGTTACGTCCCGGGAGTCTCCCCTTCGTCGAAATGCGGATATACAGGCAAGCCTGCCTGCCAGTACTACACGCCGTTGACCTGGGGATCCGACAGCTTGACCAACCAGGAAATCGGCTGGAAAACCGAGTGGTTCAACCATCGACTGCAGGTGAACGGCGCGGTCTATCAGGAAAAATGGAACAATGTGCAGACCTCGTTCTTCGATCCGCAACAGGGGCTCGGTAACCTGACGTTCAATACCAACGGTCCGGACTACAAGGTGCGGGGTGTGGAACTGCAGCTGGTCGGGCAGCCGATGCTCGGTCTGACCATCACCAGCTCCATGGCCTGGAACAGCAGTGAGCTGGTGAACTCGCCGTCGCTGACAAATAATAACCCCAGCAGCCAGAGCGCTGGATCCGGCGGCCCATACACCGGTCCGAATACCACCAGCCTTGGACAGCCGATCAGCTCGATCCCGAATGTGTACGGAGCGCCGGGCAGCCGGCTGGCGATGTCGCCGCCCTTCGAAGGCAATATTCGCGCCCGTTACGAGTGGCCCATGGGCGATTACCGGGCATTCCTGCAGGGCGGCGCGAGTCGCATCGGCGAGACGCTGTCGCAGACCGGTAACGTCACACCCTTCGTCATGCCGGGCTACACCACCTATGATGCCTCGGCGGGCGTCTCCAAGGATCGCTGGACCGTGACTGCGTACGGACAGAACCTGGGCGACAATCAAGCCAGCACGTATACCTCGAGCAATCAGTTCGTGGTGACCCAGACGGTGCTTCGCCCGCGCGTCTTGGGGATCAGGTTCGGATACAAGTTTGGGGAAGGGAAGTAGCCGGGAAAGCCGCGCAGCCGGCTGTTGTAGAATGAGAGGCGGGCAGCACTGCCCGCCTCTTGTTGAACAGCCATGAACGCAACCAGCATCGATTCCAGCGCGGCGCACGTCGAAGCCGAGGCAAGGCGGGTACGCGATCTCATTCAGCAGGGAGAGTTCGCGCGCGCGCTTGGCCTGGCGGTGGCGTTGCGGGCCGCTGCCCCGGAGCACCGCGACGCCCTGTATATGATCGCGGTCTGCCAGCGCTTCTTGAAGCGGGTGCCGGATGCGCTCTCGACGCTCGCGGAATTGGAACAGGTCCACCCGCAATTCAGCCGTCTATATCAGGAGCGAGGTCATTGCTACGTAGGCCAGCGCCGGGCCGAGGAGGCCATCCAGGCGTTCGAGCATGCGCTGCGATTGAACTCTTCGCTTCCCGCGAGCTGGAATGCCCTCGCCGCCCTGTATGGGCTGGTCGGCAGGACGGATGCCGCCGCCGCCGCGGCTGCCCAGGTGCAGCGGCTCGCGGCCCTGCCCGCGGAGCTCATCGCCGCCGAGGGCATGTTCGCCGAGGGCGACATAGCCGAGTCGGAGCAGATCGTGCGGGAGTTCTTGAGGAACAAGGACCCGCTGGATGTGAACGCGATGTGGCTGCTCGCCAAGATCGGCATGAAGCTCGAGATCCTGGATGATGCCGAGCTGCTGCTCGAGGGCGTGCTGTCGATCAAGCCGGATCATCCAATCGCCCGCCACGACTTTGCCATCGTGCTCGCCCTCAGGCATAAGCACCGGCGCGCGTTGCAGGAGATTCAAACGCTGCTCGACGGCGATCCGGGCAATCGCGCCTTCCGCACCACGCAGGCGGCCATTCTAATGGGGCTCGGCCGGCACGATGAGGCGCTGCCGATCTACCAGCGCGTGCTAGCCGAATACCCCTCCGACCCGGATCTGCATCTGTCGATCGCCCATGCCCTGAAGACCATGGGTAAATCGGAGCAAGCGCTGGCTTCCTACCGCGCCGCCTCGACGCTGCGCCCGAGCTATGGCGAAGCCTACTGGAGCTTCGCGAACCTCAAGCACTATCGCTTCACCGATCAAGAGATCGGCCGGATGCGTGCCGAAGAATCGGCACCCGGCATCAACCTCGCCGACCGCTATCATCTGTGCTTCGCTGTGGGCAAGGCGCTCGAAGATCGCGCCGACTACGCAGAGTCATTCCGTTACTACGCCCGCGGCAATGAGCTGAAGAAGTCGGAAACCCGATACAAGCCAAGCAGCATCGAGTACAACACGCGTCGGCTGCAGGAGGTATTCACGCCGCAGTTCTTCGAGGCACGGCGCGGATCGGGCGCTCAGGATCCGGCGCCCATATTCATCGTCGGGTTGCCGAGATCGGGCTCGACGCTGATCGAGCAGATTCTGTCGTCGCACTCCCAGGTCGAAGGCACCATGGAACTTGCGGACATTCCGCGCCTGGTGCAGACGCTGCAAGGCCGCGACAACTATGACTCGTATCGAAAATTTTGGGACCAGTACTTCGAGGCGCTGGTGGCGCGCAACCCGGCTGATTTGACCCGCGACGGCGAGCAATACCTTAGCGACACGCAGATCTACCGCCCGGACCGCAAGCCCTTCTTCACGGACAAGAACCCGAATAATTTCCGCAACATCGGCCTGCTGCAGCTGATACTGCCGAACGCCAAGATCATCGATGCGCGGCGCGGCGCCATGGCCTGTTGCTTCAGCAATTTCAAGCAATTGTTCGCAATGGGACAGGAATTCACCTACAGCCAGGAGGACCTCGGCAACTACTACCGCTGGTACCTCGAGGTGATGCAGCACTGGGATCGGGTATTGCCCGGCAAGGTGCTGCGGGTCCAGCACGAAGAGGTGGTCGAAGATCTCGAAGCAAACGTGCGGCGCATCCTCGATTACTGCGGTCTCGAATTCGAGCCCGCGTGCTTGGAATTCCACAAGACGCAGCGCCGAGTGCACACCGTGAGCTCCGAACAGGTGCGCAGGCCCTTAAACCGCGACGGCGTCGACCAGTGGCGCCACTTCGATCCGTGGCTGGGACCGTTGAGGAGCGCGCTCGGCAACTTAAGCTAACGGGCAGCCGTGCCCGTTTTTGGGGCAAGATGTCAGCCGTGCTATCCAATCCGCCCCAGTCCCGCATCGAGAGCGAAGTCCGGCGCATACGCGAACTCATCGCAAGCAGCCGGTATTCAGCCGCGCTGACTGCGGCCGAAGCGTTGCGCGCGCAAGTCCCCGAGAATCGCGACGTGCTCTACATGATTGCGGTCAGCCAACGCTACCTGCAAAAGATTCCGCAGGCGCTCGCCACGCTCGCCGGCCTGGAAAAGCTGCACCCCGGCTACAGTCGCCTGTATCAGGAGCGCGGCCATTGCCACGTGGCGCAGCGATCCGCGCCTGCGGCCATCGCGGCGTTCTTGCAGGCGGTCAATTTAAACCCCTCGCTGCCTGCGAGCTGGAATGCGCTGGCGATGCTGTTCCGCATGGCCGGCCGGCAGGCCGATGCCGATCACGCCGCCGCACAGGTAACCAAGCTCTCGGCGCTGCCGGCCGAGATCCTGACTGCCTTCAGCATGTTTGCGGACGGCGAGATTTTCGAGGCCGAAAGGGTCGTGCGCCAGTACCTGCTGGCTCACGGCGACCACATCGAGGGCATGCGGCTGCTGGCGAAGATCGGCATGCAGCTCGATGTCGCCGACGATGCGGAACTGCTGCTTGAAAATGTCGTGCGGCTGGCGCCGGAGCATCAGGCCGCGCGCTACGAGTATGCGCTGGTGCTGCTGCAGCGGCACAAGCACCGACGCGCCCGTGACGAGCTGCAAGAGCTATTGCGGGCGGACCCTGGCAATCGGGTGTATCGCACCACCTATGCGACGCTGTGCACGGGCTTCGGCGATTACCGCCGGGCGCTGTCGCTGTACCAGGAGATTCTCGCGCAAGCCCCTCAGGACGCGGAGCTGCATCTGTCGATTGCGCATGCCTTGAAGACGCTCGGCCGCACGCCGCAGGCGATCGAATCCTATCGGTCGGCCGCCGCGCTCCGGCCGCGCTATGGCGAGGCCTACTGGAGCCTGGCCAACTTGAAGACCTATCGATTCACGGATGCCGAACTTGCCCGGATGAGGGCTGAGGAGGCGGCCGCCGATGTGCAGCTCGCCGACCGTTACAACCTTTGCTTTGCGCTCGGCAAGGCGCTCGAAGACCGTGAGGAATACGCCGACTCCTTTGCCTATTATGAACGCGGCAATGCGTTGAAGAAATCGGAGTGCCGCTATGATCCGAACCCATTGGAGCGCAGCGCGCGCGCGCAAGCGATCCTGTGCACGCGCGGATTCTTTGCCGCGCGTGAAGGCGCAGGATCGACCGATGGGTCGCCGATCTTCGTGGTCGGACTGCCGCGCTCCGGGTCCACCCTGCTCGAACAGATCCTCGCCTCGCATTCGCAGGTGGAGGGCACGATGGAACTGGCGGACATTCCACGGCTGGTGCAGGAGCTGCAGGGCCGCGAAAGCACCGCCTCGACGCCGCGCTACCCGGCGGTGCTGGCGGAAATGCGGCCGCAGGACTTTCGGCGGCTGGGTGAGCGATATCTTAGCGATACCCGCGACTATCGGAGCGGTAAACCGCGCTTCATCGACAAAATGCCGAACAATTTCCGCCATATCGGCCTCCTTCATCTGATGCTGCCGAATGCCAGGATCATCGATGCGCGGCGCGATGCGATGGCCTGCTGCTTCAGCAACTTCAAGCAGCTATTCGCATCCGGGCAGCAATTCACCTACAGCATCCAGGACCTCGCCCGCTACTACCGGATGTACCTTAAGCTCATGGCGCACTGGGAAGAGGCCCTTCCGGGCAGGATCTTGCGAGTGCAGTACGAGGACGTGGTCGATGACCTGGAGATGCAGGTGCGCCGCATGCTGGATTTCTGCGAACTCGAGTTCGAGCCGGGCTGCATCGAGTTCTTCAAGACCGAGCGCACTGTTGCCACTGCGAGCTCTGAGCAGGTGCGCCGCCCCATTTATCGCGAATCCAAGGATCACTGGCGCCATTACGAGCCCTGGCTTGGATCCTTGAAGGCTGCGCTGGCGCTTTGAACATCGCGGCAGAGATCGTTCGCATCCGCGCCCTGTTGGCTCGGAATCGATTTGCGGAAGGCCTGGCGGCCGCCGAGGCGCTGCTGCGCGAACTGCCGGACAATCGCGACCTATTGCTCATGAGCGCGGTCTGCCAGCGGCTGCTGCGGCGAATTCCGGCCGCATTGGCCACGCTCGCCGTGCTGGAGGTCGCGCAACCCGGCTACAGTCACATGCTGCAGGAGCGCGGCCATTGTTATGCCGCCAGCGGCAATTCATCCGCCGCCATCGACGCTTACCTGCGCGCCGTGAACGCAAACGTGACGCTGGCCGCGAGCTGGACGGCCTTGCAGGCGCTGTTTCGCGCGGCCGGCCGCCTCGAAGATGCCGATACGGCTGCGGCGCATCTGGTCACGCTCGCGCGGCTACCGGCAGCCGTGGTCGCGGCCGGCGGTTTGCTGGCGGATGGAGAAATCCCGGCGGCCGAGCAGGTGTTACGCCAGTTTCTGCTGCAGCATGGCGATGACGTCGAAGCCCTGCGGCTGCTGGCGCAGATCGGCATGAAGCGCGAGGTGCTCGACGAGGCGGAGTCGTTGCTGGCGAAGGTGCTGGCCTTGGCGCCCGATTACGCCCCGGCGCGCTACGACTATGCGCTGGTGTTGCTGCGGCGTCATCGAGCTCTCGAGGCATTCAAGCAGGCCGAGCAACTGCTGCGGGCGGAGCCGGAAAATCGCAGCTACCGATTGGTTCACGCCGGTGCCTGCGTTGCGCTGGGCAAACACGGCGAGGCCCTGGAGGTATATCGCGCGCTGCTGGCGGACAGGCCGCGGGCGCCGGCCGTTCATCTGCTGATGGGTCATGTGCTGAAGGCCTTGGGACGGGACGCCGAAGCGAGCGACTGCTATCGAAGCGCGTGCGCCGCGGCCCCCGGCTTCGGCGAGGCCTATTGGAGGCTGGCTGAGCTCAACACCTATCGCTTCTCGGATGAGGAAATCGCGCGCATGCGCAGGTACGAAGAGCTGCAGGCGACCGCGCCGGCCGATCGCTGCCACCTGTGTTTTGCTTTGGCCAAGGCGCTGGAGGATAGAGCCGATTATGCAGAGTCATTCCGCTACTACCGGCGCGGCAATGACCTGAAGTATGCCCAAGTCGGCTACAAGCCTGAACCGATGGAGCGCACGGCGCGCCGGCAGATGGCCACGTGCACCGCTGCCCTGTTCGCGGCACGGGAGCATGTCGGCTGCCAGAGCGCCGCGCCGATTTTCATCGTGGGAATGCCGGCGTCTGGCTCGACGCTGCTGGAGCAGATTCTCGCCTGCCACTCGATGGTCGAGGCTACGGGGGAGCAGGCGGAAATTCCGCGGCTGGTCCATTCCTTCAAGGCGCGCGAGCCCGGAGACCGGGCGCCGCGCTATCCGCACGTGCTTGCGGACCTGGGCGCAGCCGAGTTCAAGCACTTGGGGGACAGATATATCGCCGAGACTGCAGCGCATCGCACCGGCAAGCCGTTCTTCGTCGACAGCAGCCCCAACAACTTTCGGCACGTGGGCTTCATCCATCTGATTCTGCCGAATGCCAGGATCATCGATGCGCGCCGCGAGCCCATGGCCTGCTGCTTCAGCAACTTCACGCAGCTATTCGCGGCGGGCGGCGAGTTCACCTACCGGCTCGAAGATCTGGCGCGCTACTACTCCACCTACCTCGCGCTCATGGCGCATTGGGATCGGGTGCTGCCGGGCAAGATCCTGCGCATCCAGTACGAAGAGCTGGTGCGCGATCCCGAGGGCAATGCGCGCCGGCTGCTGGATTTTTGCGGGCTCGCCTTCGAGCCGGCCTGCCTGCGCCCGCCGGCCGTCGAGGAAAGCCTGGATCGGTGGCGCAAGTTCGAGCCCTGGCTTGATCCCTTGAAGAGCGCGCTCGCTTAGAACTTATACGAGAACGAGGCTCCTATTACCCGTGGCCGTAGCGGCGTCTCTGCGACCACGAATTGATCGGTACTGATAAAGGTGCTGGCGTTCGAATTGCCCAAGTTCTCGCCGTACACATTGAATATCCAGGAATCCTTGGCGACCCCGAATGATGCCTCGAAGGTTGAATAGGCGGGATTCTCGAAGCGCAACCTCGAGGTTGAGACGGATCCGGCCTGCGCGATGGTCGGATTCGAGCCGGCCTGCGTGAATGAATGGCCGTTGTGCGTGGCGCCGACCTGAACGTAGGGGCTGTAACCCGCGATATCCCAATCGTAGCGGCCGCGCAGGCTGAATTGCAGCGGCGGTGCATTGGCGCTCGGAGAGCCGACCGGTCCGAAAGGATTCGTGACCGGCACGCAGGGCAAGAACTCGCAATCTGTCGTGATCGGCTTGCCGTAGTTATTGCTTGCCGGATTGTTGTCGATCAGCACCGGCGAGTTCGTCTGCCGGCTCTGATTCCAGGACGCCGCGCCCTGCAGCGTGAGTCCCGGGATCACGCGGCCGACCAGCGAGGTCTCGAGTCCCTTGATCAAGAAGTTCTGGCCGTTGGCGTTGTAGAAGATATTGCCGACCAGGCCCGGATCGAAGAAGGCAACCTGCACATTGTCCCAGTCTTCGCGGTATATCGCGCCGTTCCATTGCAGGCGGTGATCGAAGAATTCCGTCTTCCAGCCGATTTCGTTGTTGGTCAGCTTGTCGGACAGGTACGACTTGGGAAGCAGGTACTGGTCGACGCCGTCCGTTCCGGGGGCGTGCGCGGTACCGCCATTCTGGTTGAACCCGCCCGGCCGAAAGCCCTGCGAGAAGGTGTAGTAGACCATCGTGTCCGGAGTGATGTGCCAGGTCAGGTTGGCGCGGCTCTTGAAGCCGGTTTCAGTATCGCGCAGATTCTGCGAGTTGAGGTTGTAACCGTCGTTCACGCATCCCCCGACCGGAGTGCCCTGCTCGAAGCAATAGAAACTGCCGGTGACGCTGCCCGCCGAGGAGTTCTCGAAGTGGAAATAGCGCGTGCCCAGCGTCGCCGTCAACACCTTGGGGATCAGATCGTAGTCGAGCGAGGCGAAGAAAGCCGTTTGCTTGGTTTCGCGCATCGTGTCCTGATAGAAGGAGCTGGTCGAGCTCTGTTCCCCGGGATTCACCACGGTGGTGGTGGGGACCGTGCCGATGTTCGACAGGCAGCCGCTATTGCCCGCTGTGCCCGACGCCCCATTCGAGGTACACGCGGGAATGGTCTTGTAATTCCAGTCGGTCTGATCGTAAAGCTTGTTGGCTTCCCAGAACGCGCCCGCGATCGCGCGAAAGCGCCAGTCGTCCGGCGTGCTGATGCGGAATTCATGCTGCTGGTGCTCGTTTTTTTCGGTCGAATGCCAGAACGCGCTGGGCGAGAAGCAGGTTGACTTGAGGGTTGTGTCACCGGCGCCGCCGTTCAAACCCTCCAACGAGCCCGTCCCCGGACCGTAACACTGGTAGTAGTCGGCATAGACGCCGCGCGCGTAATTGGTGTAGTCGCCGAGCTGGTCGACATTGCGCACCAGGTAGCCGCCGGTATAGACCAGCCTTAAGTCCCCGATCTTGCCGTTCAAGGTCCACGCCGTGCTTTCGAACTTGTCCTTGTCGTAGGACGGATTGAACAGCGTGACCTCCAACGGCTGCAGCGCTGCGCCGTCCGAGGCATTCGGCTGCTGGTAGAACACGCCGCGGGTCTCCATGTCCTGGTAGGACTGCGTGATCAGTGCATTCCAGTCATCGTTGATCTTGTACAGCAGCTCGACGCGTATGCCCTCGTAGGTGACTGGATTGATGGCATTGCCGGTATTGGTGTAGTTATTGACCGAGGGGCTGCCGGGCGGCACGCAATAGCCGGAGTTCACTCCGCCGTCCGGACACTGTCCATTGACCGCCGGATAGTTGGCGTAGTGGATGCCGATGTCGGTGTCGTGGCGCGTGAAGGTCGCCGGCACGTTGTTGATGTAGCCGCCTCGGGCATCGTCATAGATGACCCCGCGCACCGCAAGGGTGTTTTCGATCAGCGGCAGGTTCAATACCGCCGTCACATCGGTGTTCGGATTGCCATGCGCGGTGACTCCATAGCCCGCCTTGACGTTGCCCTCGGTGACATCCAGTTTCGGCTCGTTGGTGATGTAGCGGATCACGCCGGCCTCGGCGCCTGCGCCGAACAGCGTGCCCTGCGGGCCCTCCAGCACCTCGATGCGATTCAGGTCGGCGGCATAGATGTCGAGGTTGCGGTTCGGCAACTGGCCGGATTGGTTGTCCAGATAGATGGCGACGTTCGGCCACAAGCCGGTTGAGCCGCTGCCTTGGCTGGGTTGCGAGCCCGCGCTCAAGCCCCGCATGAACACCTCGTTCTGGCCGGGCCCGTTGTTCGCCGAGGTCACGTTCGGCAGGTACTTGATGTAGTCATCGAGGGTGGAGACATTCAATTGCTGCAGGGTCTGTGCCGTGAAGGCCTGCATCGAGATCGGCACGTCCTGCATGTTCTGCGAACGGCGCTGGGCGGTGACGGTGATCTCGCCGAGGGTGTCCGTGCTCTCGGGGGCGGCGGCGGGATTTGCGCCGGTGTCGGGCCCCTCGGGCGCCGCCACGGATGGCCCAAAGGTCGCGCTTCCCAAGATGGCCGCCACCGCATAGGAGAGCTTCGAATTCATGGTCACACCCCAATTCAATTTTTTATGAGCCGCGCGGCTTCTACTTCGATTAGATCCGCCCCGGCAGAACGTGTCAACGGCTTTGCGGCGGGGCGTGAGGTAAACTCGCAACTATGACGCTCTCCATCACGCCCCTGACCCCCACGATCGGCGCGGTGATCGAGGGCATGCAGATCAGCGAGCCGCTCGGCGGGCAACAGATCGCGGAAATCGGCGCGGCGCTCGCCGAGCACCATGTGCTGTTCTTTCGCGATCAGTGCATCACCCCTGAGCAACACCGCAATTTTGCGTCGCATTTCGGCAAATTGCACATCCACCCCATCTACCCAAAGCATACGCAAGC
>Ga0302314_10003542_pt1 | contig 28755 bp, 20 predicted proteins | sample III_Palsa_N2_3_FD_200533 | JGI IMG/M metagenome (GOLD analysis project Ga0302314, IMG submission 200533) | Peat permafrost microbial communities from Stordalen Mire near Abisko, Sweden - III_Palsa_N2_3 | ecosystem: Environmental > Terrestrial > Soil > Palsa > Peat permafrost | place: Sweden...
TGCCGTTCCCCTTGGTGCACATCGACACGAGCTACAAGCTTCCCGAGATGATCGCCTACCGCGACCGCCTGGCCATGGAGTACAAGCTCTACATGGTCGTCGGCCAGAACGAGGAGGCGATCCGTGCCGGCCGGACCTTCCCCCTGACCCAGCACCTGCCCGACGACCATCCCGACAAGCTGACCCGCAAGCAGTGCTGCGGACTGCTCAAGGCCGAGGCGCTGACCCAGGTCGTGCAGGGCACCCGCCAGCGCCACCGCCTCAACCTGACCACCGGGCTCTACGAGCCCGATCCGGACCGCGACGCGTACCATGGCGTCGTCGCCGGCGCGCGCGCCGACGAGGAGGGCAGCCGTTCGAAGGAGCGCTACTTCTCGCCCCGCGACAAGAACAACGTCTGGGACGTCGGCGACCAGCCCCCGGAGTTCTGGAACCAGTTCAAGACCGACTTCGCGCCGGGTACGCACGTGCGCATCCATCCGCTGCTGGACTGGACCGAACTCAACATCTGGGAGTACATCAAGCGCGAGAGCATCCCGACCGTCTCGCTCTACTACGACCAGGGCACCGGCAAGCGCTACCGCTCGCTCGGCTGCGGCCCCTGCCAGGCGCCGATCGACTCGACCGCCAAGAACGTCGATGAGATCATCACCGAGCTGAAGACCGGGAAGCTGCGCAACGTCGCCGAGCGCTCAGGCCGCCTCCAGGACGGCAAGAACGGCCTCGAAGAGCTGCGCCGCGAAGGATACATGTGAGCAGCCTCCCCCGCCAGACGCCGTCAATGATCGGCAGCGCATGATCACGCCCAACGAGAACCCCGCCGCCGCGGCCATGCCGTCGGTCCAGGCTGTCGACCGTTCGCGCATGAACATCGTGATCGTCGGGCACGTCGACCACGGCAAGAGCACCGTCGTCGGCCGCCTGCTCAATGACACCGGCACCTTCCCGGCCGGCAAGGTCGAGGCGGTGCGCAAGGAGTGCCTGCGCACCGGCAAGCCCTTCGAGTACGCCTTCCTGCTCGATGCGCTCTCCGATGAGCAGGACCAGGGCATCACCATCGATACGGCGCGCTGCTTCTTCAAGACCGAGAAGCGCGACTACATCATCATCGACGCGCCCGGGCATATCGAATTCCTCAAGAACATGATCTCCGGCGCCGCGCGCGCCGAAGCCGCCGCGCTGGTCATCGACGCCAAGGAGGGGGTGCGCGAGAACAGCCGCCGTCATGGCTACATCCTCTCGATGCTCGGCATCCGCCAGGTCGTGGTGTGCGTCAACAAGATGGACCTGGTCGGCTACAGCCAGGAGCACTTCAACAACATCGAGGCCGAATACCGCGCCTTCCTCTCGGGCATCGGCGCGGTCAGCCCGCGCCAGTTCATCCCCATCGCCGCGATCAACGGCGAGAACCTCGCGGTGCGCTCGCAGCCGATGTCCTGGTACACCGGCCCGACCCTGCTTGAGACCCTCGACAACTTCCCACTGGCCCCGAGCAAGGACCGCGCGCACCTGCGCATGCCGGTGCAGGCGGTCTACAAGTTCACCAGCCAGGGCGACGACCGCCGCATCATCGCCGGGCGCATCGAGGCCGGCACGGTCACGGTCGGCGACCGCGTGGTCTTCAGCCCGTCGAACAAGTCCTCGGTGATCCGCTCGATCGAGGGCTTCGCGACCAGCCCGCGGGAGTCGATCGGCGCAGGCTGGTCGACCGGCTTCACGCTCGGTGAGGAGATCTACATCCAGCGCGGCGAGATCATGTCGCTGGCCGACCATCCGCCGCTGGTTTCGACGCGTTTTCGCGCGAATCTCATCTGGCTGGGCAAGAAGCCCTTCGTCAAGGACCGCGACTACAAGATCAAGCTCGGCACCACCGCCTGTCCGGTGCGCATCCATCGCCTGGTGAAGGTCATCGACGCCTCGCAGCTGAACACCGAGCTGGTCAAGGATTCGGTCGGCCGCCATGATGTGGCCGACATCATCCTCGAAAGCCGCCAGCCGCTGTCCTTCGACCTGATCGGCGACTGCGACGCCACCGGGCGCTTCGTGATCGTCGACGGCTATGATGTCGCCGGTGGCGGGATCATCACCGCCGCGGTGGCCGATGAGCAGGACGACTTCCGCAGCGAGGCGCGCCTGCGCGATTTCAACTGGGTCAAGGGCGGCGTCACCACCACCGAGCGCGCGCTGCGCTTCGGCCACCGCTCGATGCTGGTGATGGTGGTCGGCCGAGCGGGGGTGGGCAAGCAGCGCTATGCCCGCGCCCTCGAGAAGGAGCTCTTCGCCGCCGGCTGCCAGTCCTACATGCTCGACGGCACCAACGTCCTGCTGGGTGTCGATCACGACCTGTCGGTCGACGCGGCGCGCTCCGAGCTGGTGCGGCGCTTCGGCGAGGTCGCGCACCTGCTGCTGGACGCCGGCATGATCGTGGTCTCGACCACCAATGCGATCGGCCTTGCCGATCACAGCGCGGTGCAGGCGCTGATCGGCGACACGCCCTCACTGGTGCTGGAGATCGATCCCAACGGCCGCTCGACCGCGCCGTGCGACCTGCGCATCCGCGGCACCGAGCCGATCGAGATGGTGATCGGCCAGGTGCGCGAGCTGCTGCGCGAGCGCGGCGTCATGCCGCCGCGCAGCTGAGCGTGCGGCAGCCGGCCCCCGGCCCGCAGTGCTTCCGTGCGACGCTGATAACGGTACAGGCTTGCCGATCTACGTACTGAGGCGTGACTAATGATAGGCGCTTAGTATCTGTGGCGCCTGCCCAGTCGGATCTATAATTGCCGCCTTGTGCCCCATCCATGGCATGAAGTGCGACCAATGACTCAGATTCGCCTATGCCATGGCGGAAATGATTTCTCCCGAGTTGCGCCTGTACGCCCACTGCCTCCGGCACCACTGCCCGAGGCGCGCACCGAGGACGCCCCTGCGTGACAACACTCTTGAAACGATCCTGGTCCTACTTCACCGCCTGGTCGGACGTCCATGCCGATCCCTTCGCCCCGCGTCCGGGCATGTCGCCCGAACAGATCACCGCGCAGCGGCAGGCTGGCGAGAAGGTCAGCATCGTCCGCGCCCTGCCCTTCCTCTCCCTGCATGTGGCCTGTATCGGCGTGATCTGGACCGGCTGGAGCTGGACGGCGGTGGCCATGGCGGTGGGCCTGTACTGCCTGCGCATGCATGCGATCACCGGCTGGTACCACCGCTTCTTCTCGCACCGTGCCTTCAAGACCAACCGTGCTTGGCAGTTCCTGTGGGCGGTCATCGGCAACTCGACCTTCCAGCGCGGTCCGCTGTGGTGGGCCGCCCACCACCGCCACCACCACCGCCATTCCGATGAGGTCGAGGACACCCATTCGCCGCTGCGCAAGGGCTTCTGGTATAGCCACATGGGCTGGATCTTCGCGCCGATCAACTACCGCAGCCGGCTCGAGCTGGTGCCCGATCTGACCAAGATGCCGGAACTGGTATGGATCGACCGCAATGACGTCATCGTCCCGATCGTCCTGGCGCTGTGCGCCTGGCTGATCGGCCTGCTGCTGGCGCATGTCGCCCCGGGCCTGCACACCGGACCGTGGCAGATCCTGGTCTGGTACCTCATCTCGACCGTGGCCGTGGCGCACGCGACCTTCACCATCAACTCCCTGGCCCATGTCATGGGCACGCGCCGCTTCGAGACCACCGACACCAGCCGCAACAACCTGCTGCTGGCGCTGCTGACCCTCGGCGAGGGCTGGCACAACAACCATCATCACTACCAGTCCGCGGCCCGTCAGGGCTTCCGCTGGTATGAGATCGACATCTCGTGGTACCTGCTCCTGCTCCAGGAGCGCCTCGGGCTGGTCACGGACCTCAAGCAAGTGCCGCAGAAGGTCCTCGACCATGGCCGAGTCCCGGCCGCCCCGGTGGTGAGCACGCCCAGCGTCAGCACCGCCGCCGTGGTCGCCGCTGCCGTCGCGCCGGTGACCCGCTCGATCCGCAGCAGCACCGAGACGGTGCTCGCCGAACCCGCGATGTAGCGATGGACTGTGGGAGCGATCCGGCGCCGTAGGCGCCGCTGTCGCCTCCTACGGTCCGGTCAGGGTGCTGCGGATGCGCAGCGCCGTGGCGCTGTCGCCCGCGGCCTGGCTGGCTCCGGCCAGCGTCTCGAGCAGTCCGACCACCGCCGCCTCGGCCGATGCGCCATCGCCCTGCAGCTCCCAGCTGGCGCTGCCCTTGGCGTCCTTGATGACCAGTCCGCTCGGCGTGAGGTGGGTGCGGATCTGGTCGCTGCGCGCGAAGTCGCGCTGGGCGCGCGCCTCCTGGCGCAGCTCGAGCACCAGGTCCATGAGCTGGCCCAGGCGCTGCGGCGCGGCGGCCGCGGCCTGCACGGTCATGCGGCCGTCGCCGACCTGGAAGAGGCCGAGGATGCGGCCGAGATCGCGCGCCACGCGCAGCGCCGCCTGGGCCTGCGCCGCGGGCAGGGTGCGCGCCTCCGAGAACAGGCTGAAGAGATGGGCCAGTGCCGCACCGCTGCCGAAATCATCATCCATCGCCGCGACGAAGCCCAGACGGTGCTTCTCCAGCGCCTGTGAAAGCGGCCGGGCGAGCAGCTCGGCCAGGCCCGCGGCATCGGTGATCCCCGCCACCGGCGCCTCGTCGAGCAGTGCGCCGAGGGTGCGGTGCAGCTTGGTCAGGGCGGTATGCGCCGCCTGGATCGCGGTCTCGGCGAAATCGCTCGGGCGGCGGTAGTGGCCCTGCAGCGCGATGAAGCGGATGGTCGCTGCACCATGCGTCGCAAGCAGGTGCAGGGCCTGGAAGCGGATCGCGAAGGCGGGGTCCTGCATGCGCGGATCCGACTTGCCGACCTTGACGCCATCGTACTGGATCAGGCCGTTGTGCATCCACACCTGGGCGTAGCGGTCACCGTGCGCCTCGCCCTGCGCGATCTCGTTCTCGTGGTGCGGGAACTTCAGGTCGTCGCCGCCGCCATGGATGTCGAAGTGGCCGCCCAGGCAGGCGTGCGACATGACGCTGCATTCGATGTGCCAGCCGGGACGTCCCGCGCCCCACGGGCTGGGCCAGCTCGGCTCACCCGGCTTGGCGAGCTTCCACACGGCGAAATCCGCGGGGTGGTGCAACGCCTGGTCGCGGTCGACGCGCGCCCCGCTGATCATCTCATCGAGGCGGCGACCGGAGAGCTTGCCGTAGTCGGGCTGCTTCTGGACATCGTAATAGACGCCGTCGGACGTGGCGTAGGCCCGGCCCGCGGCGATCAGCTCGCCGATGTAGGCGACCATCTGCGGGATGTAGGCGGTGCAGTGCGGATGCTCGCTGATGGTGACCACATGCAGCTGCCTGAGCAGCTCCAGGTATTGCCCGGTGTAGCGGCCGGAGAGCGACTCCCAGGTCTCGTGACGCTCCTGCGCACGATGGATGATCTTGTCGTCGATGTCGGTGATGTTCACCACGAAGTGCACATCCAGCCCGCGCGCGCGCAGCCAGCGCGCGATGGTATCGAATACCACCGGACCCAGCACGTGGCCGATATGGCAGTCGTCGTAGGGCGTGACGCCGCAGACATACATGCCGATGCGGCCGGCGGTCAGCGGGGCGAGCGCCTCCTTGCGGCGGGTCAGGGAATTATAGAGCTGGATGCCCATGCGCGCAGCGTCCCCATCAGGCGCGGTGCGTCCAGCGCGAGGATCTCGGCCGCGTCCTCGGCTTCGTACTCAGCGTCATCCTCAGCGTCATCTTCAGCTCCATCCTCAGCTTCATAAGCATCAGCAGCCTCAGGTTGAGGCGCGATCGAGTTCGCCGAACCAGCGGCGGGCCAGGCCGATCGAGACCGCGCTCCAGACGCCGCTGACGCCGAGCGTCCAGGCCAGCGCCCCCAGCCACGTGGCCGCTCCGCCGGAGGTCAGGACCGGGACGCTGGCCCCGCCGATGATCAGCGCGCTGAAGCCCAGGCTGGCCAGCAGGTTGATGGTGCCGCCGTAGCCGGCGACGAGCTTGGCCGGGTTGTCCTCGCCGTAGTCGGCCAGACGCGCGCCCAGGCCCAGCGACTGCGTGGTCAGCCCGACCGCCAGGCAGAGGATGACCACCGACTGGTAGGCGACCTGCGCCAGGGGCAGGCGCAGGAGTGTGCCCGACGCGATGACCAGTCCGAGCGCGACCGGCGTGCCGATGGCCAGCGCGAAGAGGAACTTGGCGGTGACGATGCGCTGGCGCGGCCAGGGCGCGAGCGCCAGCACCCACAACCGCCGTCCCTCGAGGGCCAAAAGCGGATAGACGAAGCGCCCGGTGAAGGTCGCCAGGGCCATGGTCACGGCCACCATGTTGAGCACCGAGACCACGGGCCGCCACCAGGTGAACTCGGTGAAGGCGTGGCCGAGGCGCGGCAGCATCAGCACATAGAAGCCGAGCAATCCCGCGAACGAGCCGAACTGCAGCAGCTGCACCGGATCGCGGATGAACAGCCGCACGTCCTTGGCGATGAGCAAGGCGAGATCATCAGGCAGGCCCCACGGCAGGCGCCAGGGGCGCGAGATCATCTGCGCGACACCCTTGGCCGAGGAGGCGCGTCCGGAGAGCGCATCGAGATCGCGGCGCAGCCGCCAGTGCGCCATGGCTTCGCCGCACAGCGCGATCACCCCGGCGGTGGTCCACAGCAGGCAGACGTTCTGGCCCCATCCGCCCCAGTGTCCGCCCTGGGCGTCGGTCACCGCCTGCTGCGCCCAGTGCGACGGCAGGTAGGTGCTCTGGGCGAAGCTCAGGCGCCCCATCGCGTCGGAGAGCAGCTGCAGCGGCTCCTGATGGCCGAGCCCGCGCAGGAACTGCACGATGGCGGCGCCGAGCACGACCACCGCGAGGATCGCCAGCAACCGCAGGTGGCGCTGCACGAACGGCAGGATGCGCGCCAGGACCAGCGCGCCCACGCCGCCCAGCGCCAGGCAGCAGGCGAGGAAGCCGCAGGTCGCAACCCCGCTGGCGGCGATGAAGGGCAACGGCGCGCGCGCATCGCTGGCCAGGGCCACGAACAGCGGGATCGCCAGCACCACCACCGCCCACGCCGCCCAGAAGCCGCCCTCGACCACCGCCGTCCACCACAGGTCGCGGTCGGTCACCGGCAGCGCGGCCTGGAACGCGCCCGAGCGGGTGCGAAACAGCGTCGCCCAGACCAGCACCGCGTCGGAGGCCGAGACGAAGAAGAACAGCGCGAGGAAGAACAGCGCCAGCACGCTCTCGACCAGCCGCCCCTTGAGCGCGACGTAGTCGCTCTGGTTGAGGAACCACAGCATGCCCAGCGCCAGGCCGGTGATCAAAGACCAGATGACCACCCCGGTAACGACCATCGCGCCGAGGCGGATGCGGTCGCGAAACAGCATCTGCCGCAGGGAGTTGACCGTCGCGCGCCACATCCGCCACCAGTGCGCCTGACTCGACATGGCATCGAGCATGCCGCGGCGCGCGCAAACCCAAGTCCGCACCAGGCCCATTGTGCGTTTCCGACCGCCTGCACGATGGTGCCCATGCCCGAAGCACCCGATGCGACCTTCCTGAATTTCCTCTCGGGCCTGGCCAGCCAGGCGCTCATGCAATTCGGCGAGCTGCCCAATCCCCTGACCGGCGAGCGCGCCGTCCATCCCGCCTACGCCCGCTATACCGTGCAGCTGCTGCGCGTCCTGCAGGAGAAGTCCGCGGGCAACCGCACGCCGGATGAGGAGCGCTACCTCGCGGCGATGCTGACGGAGCTGTCCGCGCGGCTTGCCAAGCTGCCTGCGGAGCCGGTCGAGGATGCTCCCGGCGCCAACGAAAAGAGTTGAGTCGGCAGGGGGCAACCGATGCTGCCCTCCCACCGATCACAGGACAAAGGGTTCGCGGATGCGTGCGTTGTGGCTGAGTGTGCTGTGTGCCCTGATTCTGCCTCTGTGCACCCTGCGAGGCGCGGACACGACGACGCCGGTCGTCGTCCCTGCCGCCGCTCCCGCGCCAGCCGCCGCGCACCCCAGCACCGCCAACACCGCCAACACCACCAGCATCACCAACATCGCTCCAACCGTCGCCCTCGAGGTCGGTTATACCGTTTTGCCCGCAGCCCGGGTCCAGGCCCCCATGCATTGGGAGCATCCGGAGATCGCCAATAGCGCCGCGCGTGTCGAGCTGTCGACCTACCGCGGTTCGATCGCGCGCATGTACCTGCTGTCGCGCCATCCCCTGAAGATGCCCAGCTGGGAGACTTCCGCGACCGTGCACCAGCCTGATCTGTCGCAGCCACTGGCGGTGCTCGACAGCTTCAACATCGACAGCGACATGCACAATCAGATCTCCGCCATGGACCTGCCGCAGGAGCCGGCTGACGATGGCGCCTGGACCTGGCAGCAGATCTCGCCTTCGGAAGTGTCCTTCAGCCATGATGCCCAGGGCCTGACCTACCATCTCGACTACGCCATGGACACGTCCCTGCCGGCCAGCCAGCAGAAGCCGCAGGTCACGGTCACCTTGCAGGTGACCAACCACCGTGGCCAGACCGTGGCCCTGCTGCCCGGCGTCCGCCCGCTCGATGGCATCCATCAGGACAACCCGACCGTGGAGGCGCCCTTCGACAAGATCGCCGCGGTCAGCGGCTCGGTCGATGGCGCGGCCGGCTCGATGCAGACCTGGGCCTTCCCCTCGACCGACGGCACCCAGGGCGACGTCCCGCCCGGCTTTACCTACATCGCCTTGAAGAGCCGCTTCTTCGCCGCCTGGTGGACACCGTCGGGCAACGGCAGCATCACCGACGCTGCAGGCAAGGTCACCGCGCTCGTGCCGGCCTACGCCACCAAGTATGCGGCGTTCTCCTCGCCGGGCTTCGCCGCTCCCTACCGCCAGGCCCAGGTCTTCAGCCGCATCAGCGACATCAACGGCCGCCCCTTCAGCGTCGCCACGGGTGCGACGCTGTCCCTGAACTGGTCGATCGCGGTTTCGTGCATGACCTCCACCGACCTGGCCCGGCTGTCGCCGGACGAGCGCCAGCTCGAATACACCGACGCCTACTATTCGTTCTTCAAGTCGATCGCCAAGATCATGACCTGGCTGCTGCGCTGGATCGCGCATATCGTCCACTACTACGGCCTGGCGGTCATCATCCTGACCTTCCTGATCAAGGCCGCGCTGCACCGCCTGACCCACAAGCAGTACGAGTCGACGATGCGCATGCAGAAGCTGCAGCCGGAGCTCAAGTACCTGCAGGAGCAGTACAAGAACGACAAGCCGACCAAGGATCGCAAGACCATGGAGCTGTGGAAGAAGCATGGCGTGAACCCGCTCGGCGGCTGCCTGCCGATGCTGGTGCAGATCCCGCTGTTCATCGCCCTCTACCAGTCCTTCTACCATTCCGCCGACATGCGCGGCCAGAGCTTCCTGTGGATCGCCGACCTGACGCTGCCCGACCAGCTGTGGTACCTCGGCTTCAAGCTGCCGATCACCAACACCCTCGCGACCATCAATCCGCTGCCGATCCTCTACATCCTGACCACCATCTGGATGAGCATGCTGCAGAAGCCGCCGACCGCCGGCGATCCGAGCCAGGAACAGGTCTTCAAGATGATGCGCTGGATGCCGGCGGTGTTCGGCGTCATCTTCTACAACATGCCGGCCGGCCTGGTCCTGTACTTCACCCTGCAGGCGGTGCTGACCGCGCTCGAGATCAAGCTGGTCAAGCGCCGCCTCGGCATGACCTGAGGGCCTCGTGCCCGGGGCGACGATCATCGCCTGCGCAACACCCTGTGGCGGCAGCCATGCGCTGGTGCGCCTGAGCGGGCCGCGCGCCGCCGCCATCGCCGCCCGTGCCGGCCTCACCGTCCCCGCGGCCTGGTGCATCCATGCCCAGGAGTGGGAGATCCCGGCGGGATCCCTGCCGTGCCGCATCCTGCATGCTCCCGAGGGCCGCAGCGCCACCGGCGAGACGCTCATCGAGATCACCGTGCCCGGCTCGGCCGCGGTGGTCGAGCTGGCGCTGGCGGCGCTGCGCGGTTGCGGCGCCGAGGACGCCCAGCCTGGCGCCTTCACACGCCAGGCGCTGGCCCGCGGCCGGCTGCGCCTCGATCAGGCGGAGGCGCTGCTGGCGCTGACCAGCGCCAGCGACGCGATCACCGCGCAGCGCGCCCTCGGCCGGCTGCGCGGCGAGCTGGGCTTGGCGGTGGCGCGGCTGCGCGACCGCCTGCTCGGACTGCGCGCCCTGGTCGAGGCCGGGCTCGACTTCCTTGATGAGGCCGACGTGCGCGCCTTCGAGGCTGGCTGGATGCGCGACGAGCTGGGACAGATCCGCGCGCAGCTGGCGCGTTGGCAGGTGGCGACCCTCGGCGCCGAGGGCCCGCCACTCATCGTCCTGGCCGGGCCTGCCAATGCCGGCAAGTCGACCCTCTTCCAGACGCTTACCGGCGCCCAGGTCCTGATCAGCGCCCAGGCCGGGACGACCCGTGATGTGCTCGAGGAGGAGATCGCGCTGCAGGGCCGGCGGGTGCGCCTGGCCGATACCGCGGGCTGGATGGCGAGTGCTGATCCGCTCGAGGCGCAGGCCGAGGCGGCGGGCCGGCGCCTGCTTGCTGCGGCCACCGTGATCGTGGCCTGCTCAGCGCCCGATGCGCCCCTGCCCGAGACGCATGGCCTGCCGCCGGCGACGACCGTGATCCTCGGCACCAAGGCGGACCTCGGCCATGCGGCCGATGCACGTGCGGTGCTGACCATCTGCGCCTCGCGCGCGGAGGACGTGGCGCGCCTGGTGGCGCTGCTCGCTGGACGCCTGGCTGACACCGCCGCCAGCGAACCGCGCCAGGGTCGGCTGCTGGCGCAGTGCGATGCGATCCTTACGCGATTGGTCGCGCAGCTGCCGGCGGATGAGCTGCTGGCCGAGGATCTGCGCAGCCTGGCGCGGCTGTTGGCCGATCTGCTCGGGGAGACGACCAGCGACGAGGTGCTGGGTGCGATCTTCTCGCGCTTTTGCATCGGCAAGTAGCGCCTGCCGAATACCCAGGAGCGGAGACGGCGCGCCGGGGGCCGGCGCGGGGGTCAGACCAGGTGGCCGGGACCGTGCACAAGGATGATGACCGCCGCGGCCAGGGCGATGACCGCCGCCACGTTCTTCATCACCACCCACAGCCAGAACCGGCCATTGGTCACGAACAATTCGCGCGGGTCGGCACCGCCCTCGGGGACCTGGTTGAGCTCGCGCACCGCCCGCGCCCCGACCGCGAACTTGACCAGCGAGAAGCAGGCCAGGAAGGCCGCCATCAGGGTCGAACCCAGATCGCGCCGGCCGGCCATGAAGGCGGCCACGGCGCAGAGCGTGACTACGATCGCGACCGCGGTCGCGAGGTAGAAGATCAGGCTCGGCCAGTTGAAGCCACGGGCGGTCATGCCGGGAATGATCGGTCAGCGGTGGCTGGCGCCAGTACCTGGCCGGCTGGCTCTCAGCGCAGCGTCTTGCAGCCACCTCCCGCTCCCGAGACTCAGGCCAGTTCCATGACCGCTCTCGAAACGCCGGCCGCGCCTGAGATTCCGACCCAGGCGGTCGCCATTCCGGCCCTGCCGGCGTCGCTGACCGGCGCCCTGGCGGTGATCGATCGGCGCCGGCGCCTGATCCTGGGGCTGCGCGGCCTGGGCGAGACCGTGGCGCTGGGTTGCGCCGGGCTGGTGCTGCTGGCGCTCAATGATGGCCTGCTGCGGCCCGGCACGACCCTGCGCGAGGCGCTCGGCTGGGGCTGGTGGGTCGTGCTCGGCGGGGTGGCGCTCTGGCGCGCGCTGCTGCCGGCGCTGCGTCAGGGCACGCTATTGGCCAGCGCGCTGGTGGCGGAGCGGGCCCTGGGCATGCGCGACGAGGTCCTGTCGACCGCGGTGCAGTTCGTCGAGCGTCCCCCGCATCACGTCAGCGCCTGGATGGTGGCCCGCACGGTCGTCATCGCCGCCCAGCGCCTGGCCGATGCGCCCTTGGCGCGCGTCGTCCCCTCGGCCCCGGCGTGGCGTGCGGCGCGCTGGGCTGTGGCTGGCGTGCTGATCCTCGGCCTCGGCGCGCTGCTGCCGGGCGGCGCTGCGCTGCTGGTGCGCGCCGCCTGGCCGGCCAGCGGCCTGGCGCGTCCGTCCCAGACCAGCCTGCAGGTGGCTCCGGGCGACGGACGCGTGGCGCTGGGCGATGCGGTCACGATCACCGCCAGCGCCGCCGGACCGGCGGCGAGCGGGCCCTGCACGCTGCAGCTGCGCTGGGATGATGGCGCGGTGCAGGCGCTGCCGATGCCCGGCACCGGCGGCTCCTACGCCATGACCCTCGAGGCGGTGACGCGCGGCTTCTCCTACCAGGTCACCTGCGGCGATGCCGAGAGCCGGCGTTACCAGATGCGTTTGAACATCCCGCCGCGCGTCGAGCAGGTGGCACTGCACATCATCCCGCCGGCCTATACGCATCTGCCGCAGCGCGATGTCCACGGCGGGGATGCACGCGTGATCAGCGGCAGCCGGGTGGTGATGATCGGCGACCTCGGGGGCGAGGTGGTCTCCTCGGCGACGGTGCAGACCGATGCCGGAGAGCACGCCGCGCGCCTGAACGTCAGCGCCGATCGCGGACAGCAGCTGCGCGCCGAGTTCCAGCCGACCCATGACCTGTCCTGGCACTGGCACCTGGTCGGCGCCAATGGCGCGGTCAGCACCGCCTCACAGGTCTGGCTGATCACGGTGGTGCCCGATGCCCCGCCGGTGGTCGTGATCACCGCGCCGCAGGTCGCCGCCGGGCTGGTCGCGGCCCAGGATGCGGTTGATGTGCACCTCCAGGCCGCCGATGACCTCGGCCTGGCTGGGCTGATGCTGCAGATCGCCAGCCAGGGGACCGTGGTGCGCCGGCCGGTCAGCGGCGCCGCGGGCCGGGACACGGTCGCCATCGACACCCAGGTGGCGCTCGGCGATCTGGCGCTGCACCCGGGCGACAGCCTGACCGTGACCGTGGTGGCAACCGATTCGGGCGGCCAGAGCACGATCAGCGCGCCCCTGACCTGGACCGTGGTCTCGCCCGAGCAGGCGCAGGATGCGCAGCTCGCCGCGCGCCTGGGCGACACGCTCGCCAGCCTCGCTGCCGCGGCTGACGCCCTGCAGGAGCAGAGTCGGTCCTGGTCGGCCCTGGCGCGCTCCGCCGATGGCGACGACCCGCAGGAGCGGCGCGGTGAACTGGTCAAGATCCGCGACCAGGCCATGACCCTCGCAGGACAGCTGCACTCGGCCTGCGTGGCGCTCGCCGCGCAGCCGGTTCCCGGGGATGACCTCGCACCACGCCTGGCGCAGCAGCTGAGCGCGTGGGCGGCGGCGCAGGGCGAGCAGGCGGCGGTGCTCAGCGACCGGGCGATGCGCGACCGCGGGCAGCTCGCCGTCGGCTTGGCGGTGAGCGTCGTCAGTGGGCAGGACCTCGAACGCTTCCGGCATGATGTCGGCGTGCTGCTGGCCGCGACCCAGGGCGTGGTCCTGCAGGCACAGCTCGAGGCGACCCTGGTGCAGCTGCAGAAGCCGCCGCGCGGCGCGGGACCGTGGCAGGAGAGCGCCTGGAGCAGCGGACTGCTCGGCGCATTCCACGCCGGGACCAGCCTCTCTGGTGCGGTGCTCTTTCAGGAGGTCGGGCTGCCAGTCATCGACAACCGCCAGGTGCCGGGCATCGGCGCGGTGGAGTACTCGGCGCGCTGGCAGGGCGAGATCCTGCTGCCGACGGCCGGCGCCTGGGATGTGCAGGCGACGGTCGATGACGGGGTGCGCATCCTGATTGATGGGACATCGCTCCTGCCCGATGCCGCCTGGGGTCTGCATCCGCCGACCACCTTCACGGCACCACTCACCATAACCGCCGGCTGGCATCCCGTGGTCATCGACTACCTGCAGGACCAGGGGCTGGCGAAGCTGAGCATCAGCTGCGTCCCGCATGGCCAGCCGCCAACGGCCTTGACCCTGGACCGCTTGCGCTGCCATGGGCTGCCGCTGGTCGCCCCGCTGGCGGGCGCGCCAGCAGCCGATGCGCCATCCGAGATCCTGGTCCAGGCGCGCGCCCAGCTGCTGGCAGTGCCGGATGCGCTCAGCGCGTTGGGCGGCCTGTCCGGCAACGACGCGGTCGGCTCGTTCGGCGTGGCCAGCGCGCCGCTGATCGCCGGACTGATCACCACTCCCGCAGTCCCTGGCAGCCTTCCGGTGTTCCAGCCGCCCATGGAACTCAGCGCTCCACAGCTGCTGATCCCCGGCCAGCAGCTGCTGGCGCAGGTGGTGGGCGCCAACGCCGCCCTCGCTGCCGCTGCGGCCGGTGTGACCGGCCATCTCCCGAACCTCGGCAGCCTGGCCGATGTCAGCGAGGGCGTCGCACGCCTCCACGATCTGGTCAGCCGGCTGTCCAACATGCCGGCATCCCTGATCGACGCCGACCGCCTGCAGGCGGCCTGGCAGACCCAGGCGGCGGCCGTGAGCTGGGCCGAGCAGCTGCAACGCGCCATCCCGCGCAGCCGCCGCGCGGTGCTGGCCGAGGCCCAGGAGCCGGACATGGACGCCGGCACCTGCCGCCTGCTGAGTGGCACGTCACGGCATCTGGGCCTGGTCGCGCGGCAGCTGCTTGAGCTGGCGCCGCACCTCGCAGAGATGCAGGACCCGCATGCGGACCGGTCGCCCATCGCGGGACTGGTCGCGGAGCTCGAGCGCAGCCTCACCACCGCCCAGCACCTGGCGCTGGCGGCCGAGCACGCCCGGCTCGGCCCGCTCTCGGCCCAGGCCCTGGCGCTGCTGGAGCTGATCACGCCGGATCCGGCCACGGCCGCGGACACGGCCACGGCGACCGGCACCGACCCCGCGGCCGCCGGCATCGCCACCGCCCAGCTCGTGCAGGTGCTGGCGCGACTGCCGCCGACGCCGGTGCTGGTGGCCGTGCGACGGCAGCTGCAGCAGGGCGGACGCTGCGATGATCCCACGGCGGCGCGCAGCGCGCTGACCGCGACCAGCCCGGCGCCGGTGGCCGCGGATCCGGCAGTGGTGACGGTCATCGCTGACGGACTCGCGGCCGCGGCGGCGCGGTTCGCGCAGGCCAGCGCGGCGGCGGTGGACAGCGGTGGGGAGAGCGCGGCGCTCGACGATGCGCGGCTCGAAGCCTGGGAGGCGGCGGTCGCGCTGGCCGCGGAATCCTCACTGCTGCGGCCGAGCGCTGTGCAGGCGGCGCGGCGCGGCGCGGCGCTGGCGCAGGACCTCGCCCGCTTCAGCCAGACGGGACATCTCAGTGCGCAGTTCACGGATCTCGCGACGCGGGCCCAGCACCTGCTTGCGCCCGCTGCGACGGCAGCAGCGGTGTTTTCGCGTTCGCCGCTGGCCGAGGCGCTGGCGCAGTGGGCGGAGATGCTCGGTCAGGCGGCGCAGCACCCGGCGCGCCGCGCGCGGCTGCGCAGCGCGCTGGCCGCACAGCAGGGTTCCACCCTCGATGGCCGCAACCGCGCCCTGCTGGCCGCCGCGCAGGCCGATGTGCAGAGCGCGCGCCAGGACATGGAGGCCGCGCGCCGCGCCTTCGCCACCGCGCAGCGCACCATCGCGCAGCAGGCCGAGCAGCTCAGCCTGCAGCTGTCCCAGGGACGGGCGCAGGTGGCCGCCGGTGCGCAGCCGGCGTTCAGCGCGGCGGCCAGCGCGCTGGCCGCGACCGGCCCCGGGGCCAACGCCCTGGCGCAGGCCGCAGCGCGGGAGAACGTCCTGCAGCTGGCCGGCGCGGCCGCGGCCGAGGCCTCCCGGCTCGACCAGCAGGTGGTCGCACCGCTGGCCAGCGCCTTCGCGCTGGGCCAGGACCGCGCCTCCAGCCAGATGCTGGCCACCAGCGGGCAGGCGGTGATGGAGCTCAGCCAGCAGGAGCGCCAGGCGGCGACGCTGCTCGACCAGGCCGAGAGCCAGCGCCTGCGGGCGCGCAACCGCCTGGCCGATGTCCTGGCCGGGATCCTGCCGCTGGTCGGGGCCACGCCCGCGCCGCCCGCGGGACTGGTGGCGCTGGGCGCCGCGCGCCGCAGTGCCGGGGCCAGCATGGCCGCCGCCGCTGCCAGCGCCGGGTTGTGGCAGGCGGTCGGCGATGCGCCCGCGGGCAGCGACACCACGCCCGCCATCGCCGCCGCCCAGGCCAGCCAGGTCCAGGCCGTGGCGGCGAGCACGACCACGGTCAGCGCCCTGGCGGCAGTGGTGCCGACGCTGGCAGAGCCGTCCTCGTCATCGAGCCCGCCACTCGCCCCGAACGGCCTGCTCGCCGCCGGGCTGGGCCAGGTGGCCGGGGACGCCGAGGGCACCAGCCTGCGTCTGGCGCAGGCGGCCTCGCCGTGGTCGGCGGCGGATGAGGCCAGCGCGCGGCGCGGCGCCCAGGACGCCGCGGACGTGGGAGAAGTCGCCGAGGCGGCCATGCTGCAAAGCGCGGCCGGCCTGGCGGGTCCAGGCGCGGACGGCGGCGCCGGATCAGCTGGATCGCAGCCCGCACCGGACGCCCCGCACAGCGCCGTGCAGCAAGCCACCCGCACCGCGCTGGCGCTGATCGCCAGCGACGACGCGCCCGCGTCGGCCTATGCCCATGCCGCCGCGGTGCTGGCGCACGCATCCGAAGCGACCGCGCTGGCTGACGCCCTGGCCGCGCCTGCCACGGCGCCAGGGTCATCCGCCGCCAGCGGATCCGCGCATGGCTCTGGCTCCAGCTCGACCAGCGCCGCGCTGGATACGGCCGCGGCGCCGGTGGCGCTGAGCGCCATGCCGCCGCTGGCCCAGGGCGCGCTGTCACTGCGCGATCCCAGCTGGACGCACCTGGCGGAAGATCCGGAGCAGCACGCGCGCAGCGCCGGCTTGGAGCATTTCGATGCCGAGGACCAGCAGGCCATCCGCGCCTACCTGCGCCGTCTCGGGGATCAGCGGTGAGCGCGCGCACGGCCGTGGGGCGCAGGGCCGGGCGCGTGATCAGTAGCTGGGCCGCGGGGGTGGCCGGCGCCTTCCTCATCCTCCTCATCGGTGGTGCGGCGCGCGTCCAGGCCGCGGAGCTCAGCGACATCCAGGTCCTCGCAACCGTGACCGCCGATTCCCCGAGCGACATCGCCATCCGCCATGGCCTGGAGTTCATCAATGCGCATCAGAATGCCGACGGCTCCTTCGCGCCGGGCCCGGCGGTCGCGGTCACCGGACTGTGCGTCATGGCCAACCTCAGCTCCGGGATCGTGCCGGACGCCACCACCGCCGGCGCGCACGTGCGCCACGCCCTGGAGTTCCTGCTCACCTCCCAGGATCCGTCCGGCTATTTCGGCACCAAGGATGGCAGCCGCATGTACGGCCATGGCATCGCCACCCTCGCCCTGGGCGAGGCGCTCGGGACCTGCCGCGACGAGGAGTTCGATGCACGGCTGCGCAGCGCGCTGACCCGCGCGGTCGCGGTCACGATCAATGCCGCGCGCGTGCTCAAGGCCCCGGCCTACAGCGGCGGCTGGCGCTACTCCCCCGAGGACATCACCTCCGACATGAGTCTGACCGGCTGGCAGCTGATGAGCCTGCACGCCGCGGCGCAAAGTGGTGTTGCGGTGCCGGACGAGATCATCAGCGCCGCGGTCGACTTCGCGCGGCGCATGACCACGGCCGCGGGCCTGGTCGGCTACGACCATGCCGGCGATGACCACCCGGCGCTGCGCGGGCTGAGCATGCTGTGCTTCGCCATCGGCCAGCATGGCACGGATCCGCAGGTCGGCCTGATCGCCGAACGGGTGCGCGCCGACCCGCTCGCCTGGCAGGGGGCTTGGATGTTCTACCGCGCCTATTACGACGCGGTCGGCATGAGCCGCGCAGCACCAGAGATCTGGGAGAGCTACGGCCCGGCTCTGGAGAAGGTGCTCACCGACCATCAGAACGCCGACGGCTCGTGGCCCAATCCGCCCGGCGATGACGAGGGCAGCCAGGGTCCGGTCTACATGACGGCGATGGCGGTGCTGGCCTTGAGCGTGCACCGCCACCTGCTGCCGGTCTATCAGCGCTAGCCGAACGTCAGTCGCAGGCCGGCCCAGGACGCGTTCGCCCATGATGGAGAGCAGACGCACTGAAGGCGCCGGCGGACAGCCGAGCGCGAGCGCCTAATCGAGATCGTTGGCGTTGGCGCCGCCGACCACCGGCAGCAGGCCCTGGACGCGCGGGTCGTCCTTGGGCATCAGCGCCAGGTCGAAGCTCTCACGCGTGCCGAGGCGTATCGAGCAGGCGCCGGCGCGCAGGTCGAGCTTGCGCGGCAGGACGACCTGCTCGCCATTGCAGAAGGTGCCGTTGGAGGAGAGGTCCTGGAGGGCGGCGGTGCCGTCCTTGACGTGCAGACGCAGGTGGCGGCGGCTGACGGTATTGAAGTCGTGGTCGTTGTCCCGCACCTGGGCCGGCGTCTTCAGGTAGGCTGAGGTCTTGCGCAGGCTGACATCACAGGAGCGGCTGCGGCCGATGGTCAGGTCAACGCCCTCGCCGAGGACGAAGCATTCACCCTCGACCATGCCGGCGGTGCCGATCAGGACCGGGACCAGTGCTGTTGCCGAGGAGCCGATATCCATCCCAGGACACTATACCCGGGTTCCGGGCCGTGCACAATCCCTGGGCGGACAGGACCCGGCCATGCCAAGCGTCATCCAGCTGGTTATTGCGCATGGCGGCTGGACCCTGGCGGCGATCGGGCTGCTGTCGCTGGTGGCCTTGGCGGTGGCCATCGAACGGGCCTGCCGCCTACTGCCCCTGCGCCGCCGTTTCCAAGCCAATCGGCAGGCGTTCATCGAAGTTTGGCTGCGTTCGGGCACCACCGCGGCCGTGGCACAGATGGGGTCTACCCCGCAGGCGGATGCCATGACCCGGGTGCTCAGCGCCGGCCTGGCGGCCAGGCCCCGAGGCCCCGAGGCGGTGCGGATCGTGGCCCTGGACGCCGCCCAGCGTGAAGTACCGGAGTTCGAACGGGGACTGACCGTGCTGCTGGTCTCGGCCCAGGTCGCGCCGCTGCTGGGACTGCTCGGCACGGTCATCGGGCTGATCGAGGCCTTCCAGGTCGCGGCCCACGCCGCCACCGTGACGCCGTCGATCCTCGCCGACGGCCTCTACAAGGCCCTCGGCACCACCGTCGCCGGACTGTGGGTCGCGATCCCGTCCTTCATCGCTTATGGCCTGCTCAGCAACCTGGCCGGGCGGCTGGCCGACCAGCTCGAGCACGCCGCCACCGACCTGCCGGTGCTGTTGCACAATCCCCAGGCCCCGCTGCCGGCTCCGCTCCAGGCCAGGCCATGACCCTGCGCCGCCGCCATGGGGTGCAGCTGGCATTCATCAATCTCACCCCGCTGATCGATGTCTGCCTGATGCTGGTGGTGTTCTTCGTCCTGTGCCTGACGACCAGCCAGAGCGCGCCGCGCTCGCTGCCGGTGACCCTGCCCGAGGCGGCCTCGGCTTCGGCGCCGGTGGTCACGACCCTCGAAGTCGTGGTGCAGAAGGACGGTGCGCTGAGCATCGGCGGAGCACCGGTGACCCTGGCGGAACTCGGCGCGCGGGCCCAGAGCCAAGCGCGCGCCTCGATACTTGCCGATCGCGACTGCACCCATGGACGCGTGGTCGACGTGGTCGACGTCCTGCGCCGGGCCGGGGTCACCGATGTGTACTTCGCCACCGCGAAGCCGCTGCAGGACTGGTGAAGGCGATGGATGCGACCTTTCCGCCCAGCGTCCGGCTGCACAACGACCGCGACTATTCGCGGGTCTTCAACCGCCAGCAGAAGGCCGCCGGTCCGCACCTGCTGCTGCTGCTTCGTCCCCAGCATCGCACCGCCACGGGTGCGGTGCCCGTGCCGCGCATCGGCATCATGGTCTCGACCAAGACCGCCTCGCGCGCGGTGCGCCGCCATCAGCTCAAGCGCTGGGTGCGCGAGCTGTTTCGCGTGACGCTCAAGCTCCAGCCGCAGCTGCAAGGCTGGGACATCGTCGTGCTGTTTCGCCGTGATCCGCCAGCCGACGGGCATGCGCAGCTGACGCGCGAGATCCTCGATCTGCTGCCGCGGGCCCTCGCCGCCGCGCCCCGGCCCAAAGGTCGCGAACGCAGGCCCTAGGGGCCACGCACCCGCCAGCGGACAGGGGGCCATCCGCCGCTAGACTGCCGCCGTGCGCTCCCTGCTGCTGTTCGCCATTGCTACGTATAGGCGCTGGCTCTCGCCGCTGAAGCCGGCCTGCTGCCGCTTCGCACCGACCTGCTCAAGCTACGCCTACGAGGCGGTCCAGGTGCATGGTGTCGGCCATGGCAGCCTGCTGGCGGTCAAGCGCCTCTGCCGCTGTCATCCGTGGGGCGGATCGGGTTTCGACCCGGTGCCATTGCCGTCCCAGCCAGGACACGAGCCGAGCGGGCCGACCTCGGCTGCCACCACCCGCTCCTAGACGCCGGCCATTCCGCCCCCGTCGGCCAAGTAGGACTTGTGATTTCCCCGGGATTGTGCACAACTCGCCCGTTGTGTGCGGGTGATGCCATCTCGCTCTCGCCCGCACCATCATACCACAGCACATCCTATCACATTTTATCACATCCTATCACATCGTATCACATCACCTTATCATGCATGAAAGCAGCCGACCATGGGATTGAACGAACGACGCAAGGTCAAGGAGCTCCAGGACACGGTGCTGCCCGGGCGCGTGAAGGAGATCGAGGAGATCTGCGGCAAAGGCATCCCCTACGAAGTGGATTGGGCCAGCATCTCCGACGATGCCGAGGCGCTGAACTACATGGACAACCTCTCGTGCCACCGCCTCAACATGGCGCTGCGCGGCATCTGCACCGATGACATGGGCAAGGAAGCGGTTCGCGACGGCCTGAAGCTGATCCGCCTCAAGAACGTCAAGGACAAGGCCAGCATGGCGATCAGCTTCAAGGGCGGCGTGCTGGAGATGTGCTGCGCCTATGCGCTGCGCACCGACGGCATGTACGGCGACAACGAGATCCGCGAGCTGCTGATCAAGGGCCTCTAACGGATCGCGCGGCGCTGCGCACGGGTCTGGCCCGCACCGTCCCGTGACCCATCAGGCAGCGCACCTCTGCTGGGACACTGCTCGCATCGCCTGCGAAAAGAGCGGTCAGGCCCTGCCAGCGGCAAGCGGCTGAGTCCTAGGGCTGGTCCACTTGGCATGCGGCCTGGTCGCGCTGCGCGCGGGTGCTCGCTGCGGCAGCGCGGGCACGGTCATCGGCGTGGATGGCGAGAGCCTGATCATAGGACACCAGGGCATCGCTGAACTCCTTGCGCGCGCGCTGGTCATCGCCGCGCTGCATCAGCAGTTGCACCGCGCGCTGCGCATCCGCGCCGCCATCACTCGCGCCGGGCGTCGTGACCAGACCAGAGCGCAGGATCAGGGCCTCGATGTGCTGCGGGCAGAGCGCGAGCGCCTCCTGGCAGTCGCTGAGGGCATAGCCCTGGTGGCCGGCCAGGAGCGCCTCGGCCGCGGCCCGCGCGACCAGGGCATCGGCCACATGCTGGTTGGCCTGCGCGGCCGGCATGCCGTTGGTGATGGCCTGGGCCGCCCAGGCCTGCAGCAGCGCCACCGCGTGGTCGATAAGGGGCAGGGCCTCGGCCACGCGCCCCGCACGGCGCAGGACATCGCCCCGGGCGGTCAGCGCCGGCAGGTAGTTCGGCGCATGGGCGATGATCCAGTCGTAGTCGGCAAGTGCGCCAGCACCATCGCCACGGCGCTCGCGTACCCCGGCGCGCCAGAGCCGGGCGTTGCAGCATGCGCGCGCATCCTCCGGCGCCGGCTGTCCCTCGCGGAGCCGCGACGCGAGCAGCTGCTGGGCGGTATTGAATCGACCATCGGCTTCGACCAGCTCGGCCGCCGTCTGCAGCGCGGATTGGTCCCCGCATGCGGCGGCGTGCTCGAAGTCGTCGATGGCGCGCGCGTTCTGGCCGAGCTGGCGATGGAACTCCCCGCTCGCCGACCACAGCTGCCCACTATTGCGATAGCCAGTGCCCAGCTCGCCCGCCAGGCGCTGCGCGGTGGCGAAGTCGTCCGAGGCCAGACGGTACTGGCCCTGCCGCCAGCGGATCGCGGCGCGCAGCAGCGGCGCGTTGGGCTGGCGGGGCGCCAGGCGGCACGCCGCGTCGGCATCAGGCGCGGCGGCGTCCGCCGCGCCCAGGACGTCCGCACCGGGCGCGGCAAGCAGCGCCTTGGCACGCATCAGGTGCGCCAGGGCGTAGTCGGGATCCAGCATCAACGCCTGCGAGCAGTCGTCCCGGACCTGCGCCAGCCGGCCATCTGCGAGATTCTCCAGGGCGCGCTGCACATAGAGCTGCGGCAGGTTGTGATTGCGGTCGATGGCAGCGTTGTAATGGGCCTCAACCGTCGCGAGGGTGCGCGGAAACGGCTCGAGCACGCCGCACAGCAGCAGCACGACCTCGGGGTGGCGTCCGCCTCGCGCGGCAAGCCGCTTGGCGTCCTGGCTGATGGCGATGTACAACGGCGCCGGATCCGCCGTGCGCGCCGCGGCGATGTAGCGCGCCCACAGTTCCAGCGACTGCTGTGCATAGCTGTCCGCGCCCTGACCGGAGCGTTCGAGATCCCAACGAACCTGCGCGCCATCGCCATCGCCGGAGAGGTAGCCGCTGCGGTCATCAAAGATGAAGAGATTGGCCATCTGGTCGAAGAAGTCCTGGCGCAGGCGCGCCAGGGCCTGGCCCTGGGCGGCCCGGGCGAGCGTGCCGAGCTGACGTGACACCGGCGCATCGGCATGGCTGATGGCCGCTGCGAAGTCCCCGATCGCGGCCTGCTCGCGATTGCGCAACAGCTCGGTTTCGCCGGCCAGGGCCGAGAGGATGCCCTCCTCGGGCTGGACGCGCTGCTCGTCGCGCAGCCGCGCCAGCAGCGCGTCGAGACGCGCATAGCCGTCGGAGCGCTGTGCGGGACCGAGCTGGAGCGACAGGGTGTCGTCAAGCGCATCGAGCTCGCGCCGCGAGCGCGCGGCCAGGTCCTCGAGGCGCAGCTCGCGCTCGCGCACCGCGGCCGCGGCCAGCCGGGCGGTGTCGGCCTGGTGCGCGCGGATCAGGCTGGCGCGCGAGGCCAGCAGCTGCGACATGCCGAAGGCGGCGCCGACGGTGACCGCCAGCGCCAGCGCGGTGGCGAGTCCCCAGATCGCCGGCCGGCGCTGCATGCTGCGGCGCAGGCGGTAGGTCAGGCCGGCGCGACGCGCGAGCACCGGGCGACGTTCGAGGAAGCGGGTCAGCTCCGCCGCGAAGTCCGCGGCGCTCTGATAGCGGTGGTCACGGTCCTTGGCCATCGCCCGCAGGCAGATGGTCTCGAGGTCGCGCTCACCACCGGGCGGAAGGGGGTCCTCCTCGACCACGCGGCGCAGTACCGCCCAGGTGCTCGGCCCGGGAAAGGGGGAGTGGCCGCTGAGCACCGCATAGAGGGTGGCGCCCAGGCCATAGACGTCGGTGCGCGCATCCATGCGCGTGGTCTCGCCCAGGGCCTGCTCGGGCGCCATGAAGGTCGGCGTGCCGATCAGCTCCCCCGTGACGGTCAGCGCCTCGCCGCTCTCGGTGACCGGGCGCGCCAGGCCGAAGTCGAGCACGAAGGCCTGCCCCTGCGCGTCGACCAGGACATTGTCGGGTTTGAGGTCGCGATGCAAAACGCCGCGCTGGTGCGCGTGGTGGACGGCCAGCGCCGCGTCGCGCAGTGCGCGGATCTTGTCGCCCGTGGCCTTGTGCAGGGCCACGCCCTCCACGTATTGCATGGCGATGAAGGACGGCTCGAGCGAGAATTCGAAGAGCTTGGCGATATGCGGATGGTCGAGCGTCGAGGCCAGGCGCGCCTCGCGCTCGAAGCGGTTGCGCGCCTCGCGCGAGTGGTGCAGCATCAGTTTGATCGCCACCGTCCGTCCCAGGCGGCGGTGCACCGCCTTCCAGACCTCGCCCATGCCGCCCTTGCCGATGCGCTCGGCGAGCAGGTAGTCGCCGAGCACCGCTCCGGGTTCACAGCGCGGCAGCGCGGCGCCCGCGACGATCGTCGCCGCGGTCCCTGCCTGGGTGGGCGCGACCGCCGGTTCGACCATGACCCGGGTCGGCGTGGCCTCACCGTGCGGGCTGGCGCTGGGCGCAGTGGTGTGATCGGCAGTGCTGCTGGGCTGGGCCCCGCTCGGGGCCAGCGCATCGGGAACCTGATCCTCCGCCCCACTTGTCGTCATGGCATCCCCGCCCAGCCCACCTACCAGGGGAGTATGGGCGCCAAATGCTCACGCGGCAAGCCGCACGGCCGGATGGGCCGGATGGGGCAGCTCAGGTGTGGGGTGGGCTGGGCTGGAGGTCCAGGTGCCTGGGCGGCGCTGCGCCCGGGCCATAGCGGCTCAGGGCTGCAGGCCGGCGCCGGTCAATTCCAGCCACTGCAGCTCGATGCTGGTCGCAATCGGCACATTGTTGTCCGAGAACTGGTAGGCCTGGAGAATGAAGGTGGTCGGCGAGTTGGTCGGCAGCACGCCGGTCGCGGCACCGGTGACCGGCACGTTGTTGATCGCGGCCGTGACCGTGCCGTCCTCGGCCAGATGCCAGGTCAGGCGCATCGGCTGCGTGTCGTCGAAGATCTCGTCGCCCTGGTCGAGACGCAGCACCTGGAAGTGCACGCCGTCATCCTCGGTCAGGACCAGCGCCAGGCGCTGGGTCGCGCGTCGCACCGACGAGCGTCCGTCGGAATAGGCGATGCGCAGGCGTCGCCCGCCGGTCTCAAGCCCCGCCATGGCCAAAAGCGCCGGATGGACCAGGAGCGCGCAGTTGACCGTGCACGGCGCATGCAGGACGCCCTTCCAGGCCAGGCGCGGCAGCTCCGCCTCCTCGGCCTCCGGATGCTCGGGCTGGGTGCGCGGCATGATGGCGGTGGTGGTCCAGACCATGCCGTGGTCGCCGAAGGACAGCCCCTGGCCATCGAAGTCGGTGAGCATCGACGGCGACTTCTCGCTGAAGTCATAGAAGAAGGTCAGCTCCGTGGCGGTGCGCGCGACCACCGCGTTGAGCTCCGCGCCGCCGGCGAAGCTGCGCTGCAGCGCGCACAGTGCAATCCCGAAGGGCTGGTTGCCGAGCGCCTTGGCCAGTTCCCACTGCTGCGGCGAGCGCCACATCCAGGCGCACGCCGCCTTGACCACCGGCACGTCGCGCGCCTCGACCGGTGGCGAGGCCAGCGGCAGGGTGCGGTCGAGCATGCCGGCGCAGTCGACGAGCTTGACGTGCGAGCGGGGCACGGTCTTGAGCTCCCGGGTGCCCTCCTCGACGTACCGCACCTCCTTGGTGTTCCAGAGCTTGAACATCACGTTCAGCTGCTGGCCATCGATGTAGACGCTGTGCAGCTCCAGCAGGTGGGCGCGGGTGTTGCCATTGAAATAGGTGGTCAGCGAATGCTCGCCGATCGAGGCATAGGCAAACAGCGGGTCGCCGAGGGTTGCCAGCGCAGGGAGCATATCGGGAGCCGCGGCCTGGAAGGCCGCGACGTGGCGCCTGACCGCATCGGGAAAGTCTTCATAGGCGAGTTTGTGGCGCAGGGCGTCCAGGTCGGTGGCCAGCGCGAACCAGGCCTGCGCCACCTGGCGGTTCGCGGCGAGATTCGCGGCGGCGGCGAAATCAGAGCGCAGCTTGGCGGCGATCTTGTCGAGCTGGGCGGCGTCGTCGCCGCTGAGCGGAGCCTGCTTGGCCTCGTTCATGATGCTGTCCACCGCATCGGAGCTGGTGGCGCCAGCCAGGCGCGTGCGGAAGGAGGTGGCGAGGCTCGCGGTGGCCTCGTCGAGCTGGGCGGAGAGGTCCTTGTAGGCCTGCATGCCGCCGGCCTCGGGGACGCTCTTGGCCAGGGCCGCGAGCTGCTCCTTGGTCTCCTGCAGGCGATGGGCCGCAAGCGATGCGGCGATCTGGGCCAAGGGCTGCCGCACCGTGTTCTCGAGCGCCTGCTCGTCGCTTTGCGCAATCGCGGCGCGGCACTTGGTGAGCGCCTCGTCGAGCATGCTGTGCGCCAGCGGGGTGTTCCATTCGCTTTGCCCATGCAGGGCCATCAGCGCCGGCAGCGCCTGCTTGGGGTCGGCGGGGATGGCGGCAAGCACCGTCTTCAGATGCCCGACATCGACGCTCGGCCCGCTATCGGGATCGGCCAGCGCCTGGTTGGAGGAACCGCCCGGGGCGGGGGCCGCGGCGGTGGCGTCAAAGCCTTCGGCGGGCGCGGACTTCATGTTGTGCACGACAAAGCCGATGCCCCCGCCGAGCACCAGCAAGACCACGACGATCACCGCACCCTGCATGCCGCGCGAGCCGCTCGGCCGGGCGGTGCGCGGCACGCGCTTGGCGAAGGACTGCAGGGAAATGCCGTGCGACGCGGCGTGCACCGCGGCACGCAGGTCGGCGGCGGTGGCGAACCGCTGGTCGGGCTGCTTGGCCATCATGCGCATGCACAGCTGGCGCCACGCCGGGTTGACATCGGGGCGGATGGTCGCGGGGTCGGGCACCGGGTCGTAGACGTGCGAGCGCATGATCGAGCGCGCGTCGGCCCCGCGGTACGGCGGCTGGCCGGTGAGCAGGTGGAAGAGGGTTGCGCCCAGGCAGTACTGGTCGCAGCGGTTGTCGATCTTCTGGCCCTTGGCCTGCTCCGGGCTCATGTACATGGGGGTGCCCATGACCTTCGGCGCCGCGCCGTCGGCGCGCTCGTCGGAGACCTGCTCGCCGCCGACCCGCACCGCCAGTCCGAGGTCGGCGAGCTTCACCAGCCCGTCGGTGGTGAGCATGATGTTGTCGGGCTTGATGTCGCGATGGACGATGCCCATCTTCTCGGCGTACTTCAGCGCCTCGGCCATGCCGTTCATGACCACCCCGATCAGCGGATCCGGGCAGCGCCCCTCGCGCACCAGGACGTCCTTCAGGCTCTCGCCGTCAATGAACTCCATCGAGAAGTAGTGAACCTGCTCCTTGCTGCCGGGCAGGGTCGCCGCGCCGACGTCATGGACGCTGATGATGTTGGGATGGCTCAGGCTGCCGGCCGAGCGCGCCTCCTCGATGAAGCTCTTGGTGAAGGCGTCGGACTTGGCCTGGCGGATGTGCAGCACCTTGAGCGCCACGATCCGGTCCATGCTCAGCTGGCGGGCGCGATAGACTTCGCCCATCCCGCCCTTGCCCACCAGCTGGAGGATCTCGTAACCAGCCAGTTGTTGATGGGGGGCTAGGACGTGAGCCATGAATCGCCGCTTGTTATCTGTACAAGTCTAGAGGGGCAACGAGATTGGAGCAACCACCCGCAGCGGTGGCAGGTACGCCAGGTCCGCCGGCTGCCATACCATGATGGTCATGCACGATGGCCATAAGGAGGATCCCATTCTCGTAATACTAGAGGCTAAGAGGAATCCTCGCCGTGCTGGGTGGTTATGACCTCCGTTGATCCGCAGCGCAACCCTCGGCCGGTCCCAGCCGCTACCGAGCGCATCACCCTGATCGGCTTCCGCGGCTGCGGCAAGAGCACCGTCGGGTCGCTGCTGGCCAGTCAGCTGGGCTGGCCGTTCAGGGACGCCGACCGGGTGCTCGAAGAGCGCCTCGGGTGCTCGATTGCGGCCTGCTTCGCGCGCGAGGGCGAAGCCGCCTTCCGCGCCCATGAGAGCGCCTGCCTGGCCGTGATCCTGGCCACGCCGGCGCCCTGGGTCCTGGCCACCGGTGGCGGTGTGGTCCTGGCGGCGGAGAACCGCCAGCTGCTGGCCGAGGCGGGCGGGGTGATCGTCTACCTGGAGGCCGACGCCCCGACCCTGCAGGCGCGCCTCGCCAGCCAGGCGCACCGTCCGAGCCTGACCGGCGCCAGCGTGGTCGATGAGGTGCCAGCCCTGCTGGCCCAGCGCCACGGCCTCTATGCGGGGCTGGCGCACCTGACCCTGCCCGCGACCGCGGCGCCGGCGGACACCGCCGCGCGGCTGGTGGCGCTGGCTCGGGATCGACGATAGTCGCCGCCATGCCCAGCCAGTCGCGCATCGTGCTGATCAACGACATCGACGCCGCCGGAGTGATGTTCTATGCCCGGGCCATGGCCATGGCGCATGAGGCCTATGAGCTCGCGCTGCTGGAGCTGGGCATCGACTTCGCCGCGCTGATCCGCGCCGGCGTCGGCGCGCTGCCGGTGGTGCATGCCGAGGCGGTCTTCCACCAGCCGCTGCGCCATGGCGATCGGCTCACCATCGCGGTGCTGCTGAAGGCGCTGTCGAACAAGAGTTACACGGTTCGTATCGTGCTCATGGTCCGCGATCTGCCGGCGGTCAGCGTCACCCAGGCGCACGTCTACGTGGATCTCGCCAGCCGCCGCGCGGCACCGCTGCCGGATGCGATCAGCGCGGCGGTGGCGCGGCTCGACCAGGACGTGCCGCCCGCATCCGCCTCGGGGCCACGGCCCGCCCCCGCGCCCTGAGCGCTTCCTTGCCAGGCAGGGGCGGCGCGCACCCTTTGCTGCGTGCAGAGCACCATCGCCGATGTCGCGATCGACTGCCCGGGTCGCGACTGCTTCTCGTACCGCGTCCCTGAGGCGCTGCGTGGCCAGCTCGCGCTGGGCGACTGCGTCGATGTCGAGTTCAACCGCCGGCGCATGCGCGGCTTCGTGGTCGAGATGGGGCTGCGCGAGGAGCCCACCGCCTATATTCTCAAGGACATCATCGGCACGCGGCCCGGCGTGCAGCTGCCCGCGGCCCTGCTGCGCCTGATCCGCTGGGGCGCGCACTACTACCGCTGCAGCCTCGGCGAGTTCCTGGCCGGGGCGGTGCCCGCGGCGGTGC
>Ga0302314_10003543_pt1 | contig 28754 bp, 27 predicted proteins | sample III_Palsa_N2_3_FD_200533 | JGI IMG/M metagenome (GOLD analysis project Ga0302314, IMG submission 200533) | Peat permafrost microbial communities from Stordalen Mire near Abisko, Sweden - III_Palsa_N2_3 | ecosystem: Environmental > Terrestrial > Soil > Palsa > Peat permafrost | place: Sweden...
GGGCGGCTATCCGAAGGCGTTGGCTCGCGAGGGCCGCCGGCGCCAGACCTGGTTTCGGGACTACATCGAGACGACGCTCGATCGTGATCTGCGCGACGTTTCGGACGCGCTCAAGCTCGAGGCGATGCCGCGGCTGCTGCGACTGCTTGCGGCACAGTCGGCGGGCCTGCTCAACTACAAGACGATCGCCGATCGGCTGCGGTTGCATCCGGACACCGTCAAAAGCTACGTCGAACTCCTCGAGACGGTGTTCCTGGTCCGCAAGCTTCCCGCCTGGCGTCCTGGCCTGGGGGGTCGCGAGGTCCATGCACCCAAGCTGCATGTCGTCGACTCAGGGCTGCTGGCGCACTTGCTCGCTGCCGACGAGAAACGCATCTCCGAGGACGACCAGGTGACGGGAAAGCTGCTTGAGAGCTTCGTCGCCATGGAGGTTCTCAGGCACGTCGACTGGGCACAGGTCGACGCACGCGCGCATCACTACAGAGACGGGCGCGACGAGATCGACATCGTGCTCGAGAGCCGGTCCGGCGATCTCGTGGCGATCGAGGTCAAGGCCAGCGCCACCCTCCACGCCCGCGATTGGCGGGCGCTCGAGAAGCTGCGCCAGCGGACCGACGAGCGGTTCCGCGCCGGCGTGCTCATCCACACCGGCCGCCAGACACTCCCTCTGGGTGACCGCCTCTGGACGCTCCCGATCTCCGTGCTGTGGGCCTGACCCAACCTCATAGGGCCAGACACCGATCTATCGGTCTTGCGAAGGTCCACGGTCAAGGCTCCGCCGGCGCCGAATGTCGCGCAGCGTCAGCCCCCCGGGGTACGCTTAACCGACATGTTCATCGGTGGTACGACACGGCCCCGTGCGATCGGTCCGGTAACTCAATTCACCGGACCGATCACGGCAAAGAATTCCGCAAAGTCTGGACGTACGCGGCGGCCGGCGACGCGCCGATCAGAGCACGTTTTACCTGCAGCTGGTCACTTTTCAACACCCATGGTTCCACGACTGAAAATCGTGGTGTCCCCGGTTCGAGTCCGGGTCTCGCCATTCGAGAACTTCCTGCACAGACACCCTTTTTGCGGCTCCATACGGGCCGGTTTTCGGCAGGATGGGAGTATTTTTGTCCGGTAAGTCGAGTTCTTATCCACCGCCACCTCGACGAGCGTCTGGAGGTTGCGCAACTGCAGCGCCAGCGGGTGGGCCATCATCACATCCGACGCTACGGCCAGCTCACCCGCGGCCAGCGCCTCACCTTGGGCGGCGATGATCTTCGCGCGCTTCTCGCGCTCGGCCTCGGCCTGACGGGCCATCGCACGCTGCATGCTCTCGGGCAGCTGGATATCTCGCAGCTCCACGACCGTGACCTCGATCCCCCATTCCTCGGTCTGCACGTCGAGGATCTCCTTGATGTTCTCATTGATCGAGTCGGTTTCCGACAGCGCCTCATCCAGCGTGTGACGCCCGACCACCGCGCGTAACGTCGTCTGAGCGATCTGATCGATCGCCTCTTGAACGTTCTCGATCGCGATCACCGATCGGATCGGATCCTTGACTCGGTAGTAGGCGACAGCGGAGACGTCGATGCTGACGTTGTCCTTGGTGATGATCCCCTGGGACTGGATCGGCCTCGTGATGATCCGCAGCGACACGCGATGGATATGGTTGACCAACGCTACGCAGAACATCAGCCCCGGTTCGCGAGCCTGGCCCTTGACCTTCCCGAGCTTGAACACCACTGCGCGCTCGTACTGCTTGATGACATAGGCTCCGAACATAGTCTTGCCTCTCTTGCTGGGGTGATGCTGGATGGGTCGTGAATCAGTGGCGAGCTATCTAGCTTTCGTGGCGGCCGTTCTCATCGTGAGCTGACGGCACTAACGCTTAGCGGTTCCGCTCTGCGCCTACGAGTCGGCTGCGCGCGACGCTCGCGGTACCCGGCAGGCATTGCCCGATGCTCCCGAGCTCGTCCCGAACATGAGTCTCAGCGCCTGACTCAACAGTCGCGAACGCGGCGCGCCGCGCCTGACCGGAACTGCTTGCACTATGCAATAATCGCTATGTGCAATCAAGATCTGAGTCGTCTCCGGCGAGACGCGCCGCCGCCGAGCCGGCTCGGGACGAGTTGGTCGACGCGGTGTTGGGGTCCAGTCGGGCGCTGGTGGCGGTGGCAGCTCGTTCGCTGGCGAACCTCGCCGAGGACGTGACGCTGGCTCAGTACCGGTTCCTAATCGAGTTGGCGTCCCGCGGACCGCAGCGGCTCGCCGATCTGGCCACAGCCCTTGGGGTTGATCGCTCGACGGCGACGCGGATGTGTGACCGTCTGGTGCGCAAGCGGCTGGTGGCTCGTCGCCGTACCCACGAGGATCGTCGGACAGTGCGGGTGTCGTTGAGCGGCGCGGGTGCGGAGCTGGTCGCCGAGGTGAGTCGGCGTCGGCGGGTGGAGATCGCGACGATCGTGGGACGGATGGCGGCGGCTGACCGGGAGCCTGTCGTGCGGGCGTTGCGGGCGTTTGCCGATGCGGCGGGCGAGGTGCCTGAGCAGGACTGGTCGCTGGGCTGGGACCTCGACTGATGGCCGGTGAGCCCGAGCTCAGCACGCAGTCAAGCCCGTCGCACCGTTGGGTGACGCAGACGGCGTCAGCGTGGCTGGGCGGCAACCGGTTGGGGTTGGCGGTGATGGCCTTGGTGGTCGGCGCGGGAGCCGGTCTCGGCGCCGCTCTGTTTCGTGAGATGGTGTTCGGTGCCACCTGGCTGGTCACCGGCCATGACCAGTTCGGTCAGCAGGGTCACGCCGCGAGCGCGCATCTGCCTGGATTGGGGATCTGGTTTGTGCTGGTCGTTCCGGTGCTCGGTGGTCTGCTCTACGGTCCGCTGATCTATCGCTTTGCGCGGGAGGCCAGGGGCCACGGCGTCCCGGAGGTGATGCTTGCGGTCGCGGAGAACGGGGGGCGGATCAGACCGCAGGTGACGATCGTCAAGGCGCTGGCCTCGGCGATCACGATCGGCGTGGGTGGATCGGTCGGACGGGAAGGCCCGATCGTGCAGATCGGCTCGGCGCTGGCCTCGACCCTGGGTCAGCTGGTGCGCATGTCTGAGAGCCGGCTACGGATCATCGTCGCGTGCGGAGCAGCGGGAGGGATCGCGGCCACGTTCAATGCCCCGTTGACGGGGTTGTTCTTCGGCTTTGAGATCGTTCTGCGCGAGTTCTCGCTCGATGCGCTGGTCGCCACCAGCCTCGCGGCGGTCACCGGTGATCTCGTCAGCCGAGCGATCTTTGGCTCCGCGCCGTTCTTTGCTCAGATCCCGCACGGCCTGTCGGTGACCCACGACGCCACTTACCTGCTTGTCGTGGTGCTTGCGGTCGCTGCGGGACTGATCGGGATCGGCTTCAAGACGTTCCTGTACTGGCTGGAGGACTTTGTTGACGAGCTGTGGAAGGGTCGGCCTGAGTGGGCGCGTCCGGCGGTCGGTGGCGTAGCGCTCGGTGTCCTACTGCTGGCTGTCCCGCAGATGTACGGCGTCGGCTATCCGGTCATGAACAACGTGATCGGCGGTCATGTCGTGGTTGGGCTGATCATCCTGTTTCTTATCAGCAAGGTGCTGGCGACCAGCCTGACCCTGTCGATCGGCGGCTCCGGCGGCGTGTTCGCCCCGTCGCTCTTCATCGGCGCGATGGCCGGCATGGCCTTTGGCACCCTCGTCCACGGCCTGCTCGGGTCCGCGGTCGGCCCGCCGGCGCTGTATGCAGTCGTCGCGATGGGCGGGGTGTTCGCAGCCGCTGCTCAGGCGCCTCTGACCGCGATCGCCAGCGTGGCAGAGATGACCGGCAACTTCGGGATCACCCTCCCGATCATGCTCACCTGCGGGATCGCCGCCAGCGTGTCCAAGCACATCTCCTACGGCAGTGTGTACACCACCAAGCTGCTACGTCGCGGCATCGACATCGAGCGTCCCAAGACGACCAACGTGCTGCAGACCCTGACCGTCGCCGACGCCATGCAACCCGTCTCACGATCTGCCGCCACCGTCCGACTGGACAGCTCCCAGGACGCGGAGTCCGACCGACCCAGGGTTACCGACGAGCAATGGGAACGCCTCGCCGGAACGGTGACCAACACCCGCCAGCCCCAGGAGCTCTTCAGCGACGAAACCCTTGAGCACGCGCTCCGGCAACTCGCACTCTACGGCCCGTCCGGCCTCCCGGTGCTCTCCGATGACCGCGAGCACGTGCAAGGATGGATCACCCGGCAGAACATCCTCGACGTGCTGACCCATACCGTGCAGTCCTCCGAGCAGTCAATCGATCGGGGTGCCCTCGCCGCGGACTTCGGTGCCGATGATCCCTCGCAGCTCGCGCACCGATCCAGCACCCCACTGACCGGCTATGAGATCGTCGAGATCACCGTCGGCGCCAATTCCCCCGCGCTCGGGCGACGGGTCGAGGAGATCTGCTGGCCCCCCGGTTGTCTGGTGGTCACCGTCACCGAACGGGACGCGCGTGTGACATCCAGCAACGACACGATCCTGCGCGAAGGGAAACGGGTCCTCCTCCTCGCACCCGTGGGAGCACGACCGCTCCCGCGAGATCCAATCTCGGGCCCGACGCGCTGACGTTCTGCAGACGGATTCTTCGGGTTGCGAGAGACTGAGCGGCATCACGGACCCAGCACGACGAGGAGATAGCCGATGCCGAATCTGACCGAACAACACGAGCAGTTGGCCGCCGAGTCGAAGTGGGACTTCTCGGATCTGAGCGCTCTGTTCATCAACTGCACGCTGAAACGTTCGCCGGAGGTGTCGAACACGCGGGGTCTCGCGGATCTCGCGGTCGCGATCATGGAGCGCAACGGGATCTCTGTCGACGTCGTCCGGGCGGTTGACCATCAGATCGCGACCGGCGTGTACCCGGACATGACCGAGCACGGCTGGGACAGGGACGACTGGCCGGCGATCTTCGAGAAGGTGATGGCCGCGGACATCCTGGTGGTGCTCTCGCCGATCTGGCTCGGCGAGAAGTCATCGGTCTGCACGCAGGTGATCGAACGGCTCTACGGCAACAGCCATCTTCTGAACGACGCGGGCCAGTGGGCATACTACGGTCGCGTTGGCGGATGCATGATCACCGGTAACGAGGACGGCGCGAAGCACTGCGCGATGAACATCCTCTACTCGCTGCAGCACCTCGGGTACGTCATTCCGCCACAGGCCGACTCGGGCTGGCTGGGTGAGGCGGGGCCTGGTCCGAGCTATCTCGATCCCGGCTCCGGCGGACCGGAGAACGACTTCACGAACCGCAACACCACGTTCCTCGCGTGGAACCTGATGCATCTCGCGCGGATGCTCAAGGACGCCGGCGGCATCCCCGCGCACGGCAACCAGAAGAGCTTGTGGGACGCCGGCTGCCGCTTCGACTTCGCCAACCCCGACTACCGCTGAACCGATAGAACGGGAGCGATCATGACGCTGCGCGTGCCGCGAGGATCGCTTTGATCGCGCCGTTCGCGGCCGAGCGGAGCTGATTTGGGTCGCGTCGGACTTGGGTAAGGAGCAAGCCGCCCTGGACGGCCGCGAGCGTGTTTTGGGCAAGGGCGCCTGGGTCCGCGCCGGGGTGCAGCTCCCCGCGGGCGGCCATTCGCTCGAGGCCCTGGCGGATCGCGGTCTCCCAGCGGTCCAGGCCGTCCGCGAGTTCGAGTCGGGCGCCTTCGTTCTGCTCCGCGAGCTGGCCGGCGAGCGAACCGATGGGGCAGCCGCCCCTAGCTTTGCGCGCCTGCTGTAGGGTCACGAGCGCCTCGGCCCAAGCGCGCAGGCCGTCGATCGTGTCGAGCCGCTCGAACAGCTCGGCCTGGCCACCAACGACGTCGTCACTCGCGGCCCTGGCGACCGCGCGCATGAGGTCGTCACGGTCGGCGAAGTAGTGGTACAGCTGGCTCTTAGAAGCGTGCGCGCGGGCGCGTACGTCATCAAGGGAGGTGCCGAGAACGCCGCGCTCGGCCACGAGCGTGGCGGCGGCGCGGATGATCCGCTCGCGCGTTTCGCGTCCTTTCGCGGTCGCGGGCTGAGCGCTCGTCACCGGAGCGATCTTAGCGGGCTGGACTGGCCAGTCCAATGCGTGGTAGCCTCCTGAAGGTCGGTGGACCGTTCGGTCCAATAGGTTTTGCGACGGAAGGAAAGAAATGATGACGACGATCGCCGAGCAGGCCAACGAAGTGAAGGCAGCCGCGACCAGCAGGCTGCCCGCCGAGGTAGTCGCGGTGTTCGCCTCTGACCAAGCGGCGCTCGCCGCCGGCGGAATTCCGACCGGGGCGGTAGCGGTCGGCGACCAACTCGCCGCGTTCACGCTGCCCGACGCGACCGGCGAACTCCGGACACTGGACGAACTCACCACCGACGGGCCCGCCGTGATCGTCTTCTACCGCGGCGGCTGGTGCCCGTACTGCAACCTCACCCTGCGCACCTACGAGCGAGACCTACTACCCCAGCTCAGCGGATACTCGGCTCGCCTCATCGCGATCTCACCAGAGACCCCCGACGCGTCGCTCACCACACAAGAAAGGAACGAGCTGACCTACACCGTGCTCAGCGACACCGGGGCGCACCTCGCCGACGCGCTCAGGATCACCTTCGAGCCCTCTGAGGAAGGACTCGTAGCGCAACGCACCCTCGGCGTGGACATCCGCACAACCCGCGAAGACGGCGGCACCCAGCTGCCGATGCCGACCGTCCTGATCGTCGACCGCGACCGCATCGTCCGCTTCGTCGACATCCACCCCGATTACACCGGACGCACCGAGGTAAGCGACATCCTCGCCGCGCTCCACACCCTCCCCACCAGCTGACACCAACACACCCACCTGGAAGCCGACGCGGCTCTCTACGCCCCGCTTCGAAAAGGTGCTGGTGACAGACCCGAGCCCAGCGCTCGGGAAGGCGTTCGTCGAGGTTCTTCGGTTCCCTGATGACGCGACGGTCGACTACGACCGAAGGAGCGAAATCCGCGGCCCGGTTCATCAGGTGCTGCAGCACACCGTCGATTCGGTTGCAGAGGAGCTCGGGAACGAGCTCGTGGTGCTTGGGGCTCGCCGCTACGAGTTGCCACGGCTGCCGGCGGTCGTGCTGAGGGAGGCGGTCGCGAACGCGCTCGCGCATCGCAGCTATGAGGCCGCTGGTACGTGCGTCCGAGTCGAGCTGCGCCCGTCGGCGGTGGTCGTCCGGTCTCCTGGTGGCCTGCCCGAGCCAGTCACGGTCGAGAACATTCGTGAGGCCAGCGCGGCACGGAACCTCGTCGTTATCAAAGTGCTGTAGCTCGGCGACGTATAGGTTCCCGGCCCGATCGACCGCAACCCCCGCCGGGCCGTTCAGCCCGCTGGCGATCACCGTCACGTCCGAAGGGTCCGACAGATCCGGCTCCGACAGCTCCAGTACCTGCCCCGACTCGGTGTTGGCCACGAACACGTCACCCGCCTGATCAACCGCCACCCCGCCGTAGGTAGACAGGCCGCTGAGCACCGGCGACGGCAACTGGTCCTAGCTACCGTTCGTCTGCGGCTTCAGCTCGTACAGAGAACCGTCGCCTAGACCGCCGCCCGCATCGGCGACGAACAGGTCACCGGACGCGTCGACCGCCACCCCTACCGGATAGCCCAGGTTGCTGAAAAGGGTCTGCTGCGAGTAGCTCACCGCCGCCCGCCGACCCGGCGAGCCCGCCGGCCGCGAGCACCACACACGCCGCTGCCAGCCACCGCACCGATCTGCGCCCGAACCGCCCGTCACGTGTGATGCTCAACAGCCCCTCCGATCAATTGTTGGCTTGACACCGCCGACGACCACTCCCCTCCAACGCGCCGTCTCAGCGGTGCCAGCCGAAGAACGACTGGATGTACTGGTTGGGCGAGCCGACTCCGGTGGAGCCGTCGTAGCCCGGCGTCGCGGGGAGATACGAGTTGAGGCCGTCGTAGCTCCCGCCGTCGTCGCCCATCGCCCGCAGGTAGGTGACCAGCGGGCCGGTCTCGGTGTATGGGTCGGTGTAGTTGTTGCGGACCTCGTACTCGTCGGTGTTGGGGCCGATCGGGGTCTGCTCCGTGATGTCATGGAACGCCGGCGTCCCATAGCGCTGATAGATCACGGGGTTGGTGAACCCGAGGTCGTGACCAGCCGCCTGCTGGGCGTCGGCCTCGATCCCGGCGAACGTCGGCGAGGCCACGCTCGTGCCGCCGAGCCGGCTGAGGTAGAAGTGATAGGAGTTGCCGCTCGGCGACAGCCCCGTCTCACCCACCAGCATGCCGGTGCCCGGGTCGGCCAGGGCCGAGACGTCCGGCACCACTCGCATGGGTGTCGTCGTCGACCCCTCGGGCACCGCGGTCGCCAGGCTGTCGGGCACGACGCCGCGCTGGTACCACGGCTGGGTGTAGGCGGTGCTGACTCCACCGCCGCCGGAGCCGTCGTAGCTGTCGGGGTTGAACGCCGGCGGGGGCGGGAACGTCCACGAGGTGCCGGACGCGGCCAGCGGGTCGAGCAGGGTGCCCCAGGGGAGCTCCCACTCGTAGCTGTCGTCGCGTCCGATCGCCAGGCTCGTGCCTCCGACCGAGGTCACCCACGGGCTGGAGGTCGGGTAGTCGACCTGCAGCTGGTCCGAATAGCCGGGGTCCTCGACGTTCGGATCCTCGTAGCCGCTGTCGCCGGAGGAGAACAGGAAGCCGATCCCCTCGGCCGCGCCGGCCTGGAAGATCTGGTCGTATTCGTTGACGAGCGTGGCAGTGTCGTAGGGCTCGCCCCACGAGTCGGTGACGATCGTGGCCAGCCGGGTGTTGACGATGAAGGCAAGCGAGCTGACGAACGCCGGATCGTTGCAGTCCTGGGCGCCCACGTACCTGACCGTCGCATCCGGCGCCATGTCGTGCACCGACTCGACGTCGAGGGTCTCCTCGCCGTACCAGCCCTGAGCGTCGCATTCGTCGGCGGCGGTGTCGTCGAACGAGCTGGCGAGATACTGCTGGTACTGCCCGGGGCGGAACGGCTGGTTGCGGGTCACCCGCGAGAACTCGTCGGCGTCCTGCTTCATGGTCGGAGAGGCATAGGCGTCGAGGACCGCCACCGTCACCCCGCGTCCAGTCATGCCGGACTGCGTGACCCCGTAGGCGCCGCGGATCTGCTGCGGCGTGTAGCCGCCGACGTTCCAGGGCTGGTAGACGCCGTTGACCGCGGGCTCGTCGTCGGCGAGTTTCTGCCCGTAGTAGTCCGAGGTCGGCCCCGCAACGAAGTAGTTCGGCCCCGGGGGCGGGAGCTGGTCCTGCGGGCGGATGAAGCTATGCGCGGTGTCCAGGCCGGCCACCGAACTGACATCGCTCGCAACCGAGCTCGGCACAGTCGCTGCTGCCTCGGGAGCCCGGGCGGTCTGGCCGGACGGATCAGTGTAGTTGGCGAAGCCGACGCCGAAGGCGTCAGTGGCCTCGGCCAGGGTGCCGCTCGCGGCAACGTAGGCGCCGATCCCGGTCGTGGTTTGAGTGACGGTCATCCCGGCGCTCTGTAGCCAGGACTGGACCGCCTGCGCCTCGGCGCTGGTCGGGCCGTACGTCGCCAGCACCTGCGCGGCGCTCAGATAGTCCCCGTAGGTGGCGCTGCTCGGATCGGACACCGCTTGGGCGAAGGACGCGAGGCCGGACGGATCCTGGCTCGCCAGGTACACCTCGACGTTGACCTCACCGGACGTGACGGCGGGTGCCGCCGTTCCCGGCTGGCTAACCGCCCACGACGGATGCGATCCGGCGATCGGGTAGCGGCCCGGCGCGGCCGAAGCGCCCGCGCTGCAGACAAGACCGCCGAGCGCCACGGCGCCGCAGGCGACGGCCCAAGCGATGGATCGACGGTGCTCGAACCAGGTCACGTGCGTCACCTTTCCTTTGAGGTCTCCCGAGCGAGCCCATACCAAAGCCCGTCGTGCTCTATGTACTGAGCCCAAAGGGCTGCCGCGCATCTTTTCAGAACCGGCAGCCGCGCGAGCCAGGGCGCGAGCTGGTCAGTGGGAACTTCGGGCTAGCTTTTGACCCGATGCCCGGCCCAGTGACCAAAAGCGCGGCGATCCGCGCAGTCGTGACCGGCGATGTGCTGGGCGTCGGGTTTCGCGATGCGACCGTTCGGCGGGCGCGCGAGCTGAAGCTGTCAGGGTGGGTCCGTCACGGCGAGGGCGGGACGGTGCAGGTTCACGCCGAGGGCTCGTCGCCGGCGCTCGAAGAGCTGGTCGCCTTCTTGCGCGAGGGCCCGCCGCTCTCACGGGTCACAGACGTGCAGGTCGTCCGGACCCCGGTCGAGCGCCACGAGCAGTTCGCGATCCGTGGTGTCAATGCCGGCGTGTTCGTCGTTCAGGAGCACGCTGCTACCGCGCACCATTTCGATCTGCGGCTGGAGGTCGAGGGGGTGATGCGCTCATGGGCGGTCCCGAAGGGACCATCGCTGGACCCGGCGGTCAAGCGCCTGGCGGTGGAGGTCGCCGATCACAGCACGGCGCACAACGAATTCGAGGGCAAGCTCGACTCGAGCCGGGTGATCATCTGGGATCGCGGCACCTACGAGCAGGGAGGACGTGTGGCATGGCCGGAGGCGCTCAGCCGCGGACACGCAGTGTTCGTCCTCCATGGCGAGAAGCTCCGCGGCGGCTTCGCGCTGCAGCGCACCCCCCGGCCCGGCGCGAAGCCGCAATGGCTGCTGATCAAGCGCCGTGACGAGGAGGCTCGCCCCGGCTCGGATGTGGTCGCCGAGCAGCCACGCTCCGTGCTCAGCGGCCGCACACTCGACGAGATCCTCGAGTGAGCGCGAGTCACGTTCAGATCAACCCCGCCAGCTCCGCTCCCGCCGCTTCGATCTCGTCCAGCGTGCCGGCCTCGAGTACGGCCTGTAGGTCGAGGATGCGAGCGCCGAATGCGTCAAGCCGGCGCTCGCCCACGATCGCGTGGCAGGGCACTCCGGCCTGGCGAGCTCGGGTGGCGACTTCGGAGACCGCTTTGCCGGCGAGGCTCTGCATGTCGAGGCGTCCCTCGCCGGTGACGACGGCGCGGGCGGCGCGCATGCGCGGGTCGAACCCCAGGGCATCGAGGATGAAGCCCGCGCCGGGGACAAGCGCGGCCCCGAAAGCCGCCCAGAGGCCGCCGCTCAGCCCACCGGCGGCGCCGGTCATCGGGACCCCCCGTGGATCGCGGGGGAGGCGGCGCGCCTGGTCGTGCAGGCGGCGGGAGAGGCGGCGGACGGCGTCGCGGTCGGCGCCCTTCTGGGGGGCGAAGATCCGAGCGGCATCCTCGAACGGCGTCTGCACGTCGCACAGGACGATCAGTCGCGCGCGCCCGAGCCCGCCGGCATCGTTGATCGAGGCTATCGCTCCCGCGCCACCATCGGTGGTCGCGCTGCCGCCGACCCCGACGAGCACGGTCTCGGCGCCGGCCTCGACAGCCGCCACGATCAGCTCGCCGGTGCCGCGGGTGGATGCCGCGAGCGGATCGCGGTCCGTGGCCGGCACGAGTCCGAGCCCGCTCGCGGCTGCGGTCTCGACGATGGCGCGAGCGCCGCCGTCGATCAGCGCGAATCCAGCGTCGATCGGGCGGCCGAGGGGATCGGCTACCTGCACGGCGACTGGGCTGCCACCGAGCGCGCCCACGAGCGCATCGAGCGTGCCCTCGCCGCCGTCGGCGACCGGGCAGGGATCGACAGGTCGGCCCGCGGCCTCGAGGCCGCGCGCGATCGCGGCCGTCACCTCGACCGCGCTGAACGTGCCCTTGAACGAGTCTGGGGCGACCAGGATCGTTGTCGGTATTCCTGTCACGGCAGCCACGATCGGGCATCCTGTCAGGACGATGAGCGACCACACCACGATCGAAGTCGCCGGGCACGAGGTGCGCGTGTCAAATCCGGCCAAGGTCTTCTTCCCCGAGCGGGGTATCACGAAGCTCGATCTCGTCAACTACTACATCGCGCTCGCCGCACCGGTCATCAATCATCTGCGTGACCGCCCAACGGTGCTCAAGCGCTTCGTCGACGGCGCGTCCGCTGACCCGTTCTTCCAAAAGCGGGTACCGGACTCGGCGCCTCCATGGATCGAGACGGCGACCGTCACCTTCCCGAGCGGCCGCACAGCGCGCGAGCTGCTCCCAAACGACGCCGCACATCTCGTCTGGGGTGTCAACCTGGGCGTGATCGACTGGAACCCATGGCCGGTCCGCCGCACCGACCTGGACCACCCCGACGAGCTGCGCGTGGACCTCGATCCGACCCCGGAGGCGAGCTGGGACGATGTCCGCCGGGTGGCACTGCTGGCTCGGGACGTACTCGCCGATCACGGCCTGACCGGGTTCCCGAAGACGAGCGGCTCACGCGGGATCCACATCAATGTCCGGCTCGTTCCCGAGCACGGATTCACCGAGGTCCGCAGGGCCGCGCTCGCGCTCGCGCGCGAGATCGAGCGGCGCGGGCCGGAGCTGGCGAGCAGCAAGTGGTGGAAGGAGGAGCGCCACGGCGTGTTCGTCGACTACAACCAGAACGCCCGCGACCGCACCGTCGCCTCCGCCTACAGCGTCCGGCCGACCCCGGACGCGAGGGTCTCGACGCCACTCACCTGGGACGAGGTGCCCGATGTCGAGGCGGAGGAGCTGACGATCGACACGGTCCCTGCCCGGGTCGCCGCCGTCGGAGACCCGAGCGCAGAGATCGACCGGTTCGCGGGTTCGCTCGACGCTCTGCTCGACCTCTCCCGCCGCGACGAGGAGGAGGGCCTGGGCGACGCCCCGTGGCCACCGCATTTCGCCAAGCAGCGAGGCGAGCCGCGGCGGGTGCAGCCTAGCCGGGCCAAGAAGGAGAGCTAAGCAGGCTCCACCAGCAGCGCGGCGCCGATCGCCCCGCCGAGATCGCCGAGCTCGGCAAGGCGGACGGCCGGCGGACGGTTGTCGACGAACAGATGCGGGAGCATCGCGGCTGCGATTCGCTCGACGTAGGGCTGTCCGAGGCGAATACCGAGCCCGCCGCCGATCACGACCATCTCGACGTCGAGCAGGTTGACTGCTGATGCGACGCCGGCGCCGAGTGCCTCGATCGCGTCGTCGATCAGCTCGACTGCGAGATCGTCGTTGCGCTCGAGCGCCCGCGCCCAGATGCTGCTCGTCAGCCGCGAACGGTCGTGCCTCTCCATCAGCTTGAACAGATCGGTTGCCCTGCCCTCGCCGTGGCGCTTGCGCGCACGTGTCTCCATCGCGCCGCGCCCCGCATACGCCTCGACGCAGCCACGCCTTCCGCACGGGCAGAGCGCACCGCCGAGCTTGATCACGGTGTGGCCGATCTCGCCCGCCGCGCCGCGCCCGAGCCACGGACGCCGGTCGAGGACTATCCCCGAGCCGACGCCGGTACCCCAGAAGACCCCGATCAAGGACGTGACCTCGCGCGCGGCGCCCAGAGCAAGCTCGGCGTCGGTGGCCACCTGGACGTCGTTGCCGATCGCCACCGACGTCCGCAGGGCCTCGCTCAGCGTCGGGCCGAGCGGGAACGAGCCCTGCCAGCCGGGTAGATTGCCTGCGCCCGAGACCGTCCCCGCCTTCTGGTCGACGGCGCCGGGTGAGCCTAAGCCGACGCCGGCCAGCGCGCTCGTGTCTTTCAGCCCGGCATCTGTTGCAGCCTCGCGCATGGCTGCCGCCATCGCCGCCGCCACATCGGCCGGACCGCCCTCGGTCGGCGTGGGGGCGCGCGCCGACCCGAGCACCTTGTGGCTCTCATCGACGACCACCGTCTGGATCTTGGTCCCGCCGAGGTCGATGCCGCCGCGTGCCGATGCCATTCGCGCAGGATACGGGCCTGCCGAACGCGAGCGCGACTACGTCTCCATCTGCCCGATCAGGCACTCCCTGGGCGCCTTGTCATCGCGCCAGCGCAGGATCTTCGTGCCGTGACGGATCCGGCCATCGCTCGCGTGGTCGAACGTGACTTCGACGACGAGCTCGGGGCGCAGCTCGATCCACTCGAGCTCCTTCTCGTTCTTCCACCGGCTCGGGTCGCCGTGCCCACGGTTGCCGGTCTCGTAAGGCTCCAGACGGCCCACCAGGGCGCGCTTCTCTGCCGCCCGCAGCCCCGAGGAGTGCCCGACCACGTGTAGCTCACCGGACGCGTCGTAGAGGCCGAGGATCAGCGAGCCCACCGTTCCCTCCTCTTTGCCGGGGCGGTAGCCGACAAGCACGGCGTCGATCGTCCGCACGCGCTTGATCTTGACCATGCCGGTTCGCTGTCCGGGGCGATACGGAGCCGTGAGGTCCTTCGCGACGACGCCTTCGGTGTTCCGTAGCCACGGCTCCGCGTCAACCGCGGACTGCGTCCAGGGCGTGACGCTCACCGGCTCGCGCACGAGCTCCTCGAGCGCGGCGCGACGGTCGGCGAACGGGCGCGAGAGCCAGGACTCGTCGCCGAGCGCGAGCAGGTCGAACGCGATGTAGTGTGCCGGCGTCTCGGCGGCGAGCCGGTTGATCCGCGACTCGGCCGGATGGATGCGCTGCTGCAGCGCGGAGAAGTCCTGAACACCCTCGGTGCCACCGTCGATCACGATCTCCCCATCGATCACGTACCGGCCGGGAGGGAACGAAAGCTCGGGAAAGTACCGCCCCAGCGGCTTCCCGCCACGCGACTGGACGACCACCTCGGCGCCATCGACGAACACGATCGCGCGGAAGCCGTCGTACTTGGGCTCGTAGGCCCACTGCTCGCCGACCGGCAGTTCGCCGCGGGACCGCGCGAGCTGGGGTACGACCGGGGGCATCAGGGGGAGGCTCACCGCGGCCCGCGATCCTACCCAGCTACGATTGCTGGCATCGCCGCGCCGCACGCGACCACCGCCGAAGAGGAGTACCTGGAGACGCTCTTCTGGCTGTTCGAGGCCGGTCTACCGATGACCGGCGCGAACCTGGCGCGCGCGATGCAGCTCTCTGCGCCAACCGTGCACGAGATGCTCGGCAGGCTCGAGCGCGACGGCTACATCACGCGCAGCGCGGACCGCACGGTGCAGTTCACTGACTCCGGGCGCGAGCACGCCGAACACAATGTCAGCCGCCATCGCATGATCGAGCGCTTCCTCACCGACGTCGTCGGCGTGCCCTGGGATGACGTTCACGAGGAGGCCGAGCAGCTCGAGCACTCGATGACGCCGCGGTTCGAGGCCTACGTCCGCTCGTCCGTCGGCGACGCGAAGACCTGCCCGCACGGTCACCCGATTCGCGTCGGCGAGCGGGTCGCCGGCGTGCCGTTGGCGGACTGCGAGCCCGGCGCGCTCGTGACGATCCTCCGGTTCGAGAACGAAGCCGAGGACCTCCTCCACTATCTCAAGGACGCGGGCCTCGAACCCGGTCGCGAGGGAAGAATCGCCGGCAACGACGGTGAGCATGTTGACGTCGCCTTCGACGAGGAGACCTCGACCGTCACCATCAGCGTCGCCGAGACGGTGTCGGTCCTCGCCGATCCCTCGCCGCCGGCGCGGATCGCGCTGCCCGAGCAGCTGGTGCTCGGGCGCGAGCGCTACGGACGCTAACTCTAGGCGCGGCAGTTCGGGCGCTGGAGGAGCGCGAGGTCCACGGCGCGGGCCAGCGCCCGGTAGCCGGCAAGGTTGAGGTGGAGGCCATCGCCACCGTCGTAGGCGGGATCGATCATCGCCGGATCGTGTGGATCGCGTACGGCGGCGTCGAAGTCCACGATCCCGTCCGAGAAGCGCTGCGTTCGGATCCACTCGTTCACCTGCTCGCGCACGGAGTTGGCGGCAGCGTCGGCGTACGCGGTCGGCGCGCCGCCGGTAGGAGTGAGCGTGCCGAGCTGAATCGCCAGTCCGGCGGCGTGCGCGCGGGAGATCAGCTGCTTGTAGGCCGCGATCAGCCGGCTCGCGGTGGCCGGGGGAGTCCGCGCGATGTCGTTGATGCCCTCGAGCACGATCACGTCGCTCACGCCTGCCTGCGCAAGCACGTCGGGGCCGAACCGCGACAGCCCGCTCGGCCCGACCAGCGGCAGCCCTGAGTTGAGCAACTCGTTGCCACTGATGCCGGCGTTGAGCACCGACAGGGGGATCCTGGCCGCGAGCAGCCGGCGCGCGAGGTCGTCGGGGTAGCGGCCGTTGGTGTCGATCGTGGCCAGCACCTCCTTGCCGCCGCGTGTCTGGAAGCCGTCGGTAATCGAGTCACCGAACGCGGCCACCGCCCCCGTGGATCCCGGGGCAAGCACGTCGATCCCGTCGAGGAAGTACCAGCCGGTCGAGATCACACCCGTCGTCCGCTGCGTGAACGCGCGGCCGCTCATAGCCGAGGCGTCGTCACCGTCGCCCATGTAGCTCGTCTGGCGCGTGATCAGGTGCTCCGTCGGGTACTTCACGAGCCCCGGCACGTAGACGCTGACCGCAAGGTCTCGGAAGGGGCCGAAGCTCAGGTTGACAGGATCGCTGACGGCGTCCGCGCCGGCGGGAATGGTGACCGTCGTGCTCCCATCAAAGGTGACGCGACGAGCGGAGCCTGCGGCAAGCGAGGCGCCCGGGCCACGCAAGCCGACCGTGAACGGACCGAGCGTCACGGGCGCGGTGCCGAACCGGTTCGTGAGGTGCACGCGCAGCATGCTGCCCCCCAGATGCGGCGCGACGATCATCCTCAGCGTCCGGTCGGCCAGAGGCTGATTCAGGCTGACCCCGCTCGGGCTTGCCTCCCACGATCCCACCCAGTGCTCCATGCACGCCGTGGCCGCAGGCCTGTGTAGCGGGGCCGGGTACGGTGCGCGCGACTTCGCGCCGATGAGGAGGGCCACGACGATGACGACCGCAGCGGCCGCCAGCAGCGCGAGACCGAGCTTACGCGCCCGCAACCTCCGCGTACGCGGACGCCAGCCGCCGCACGCCCTCCTCGATCTCGGCGGGCGTGACGCCGGAGTAGGCGATCCGCAGACTGCTCTCGCCACCGTCGAGCTCGAAGTCGGAGCCCTTCACGAACTGCACGCCGCGCTCCGCGGCGAGCGTGAACAGCGCATCCACGTCGGTCCCGGGCGGTAGGTCGACCCACAGGAAGTAGCCGCCCTGCGGCCGCTTGAAGCGGGCGTCAGGAAGCTCGCGCTCGAGCGCCTCGCAGAGTGTCTGCGCCCGCTCACTCAGCGCCTCCTTGACGGTCTCGATCGAGTGCTCGATCGCGCCGCTGCGGCAGAACTCGTTGACGATCGCCTGCGAGACCATGCTGGGAGAGATGTAGGTGCTGGTCGCAATCTTGATCACCGACCGGATCAGGTCCTCGGGGCCGACGAGATAGCCCACCCGGATCCCCGGGCACACGGTCTTCGAGAACGAGGACGCGTACACGACGCGATCCGGATCCATCGAGACCATCGTCGGCAGCGACTCGCCCTCGAAGCGCAGGGCCACATAGGGGTCATCCTCGAAGATCGTGAACTCATGCTCGCGCGCAAGTGCCAGCAACGCCTCGCGCTTCGCCGCCGACAGCGTGTACCCGGCCGGGTTCTGGAAGTTCGGGATGATGTGGGCGAGCTTGGGTCGGGCGCCGCCTTCGATCAGGCTGGCCAGCGCGGCGACGTCGATGCCGTCGGTTTCGAGCTCGACGGCGCGAACATCGGCGCCACGGCCGCGGAGCGACAGGAGTGTGCGGTCATACGTAGGCCGCTCGACGATCACGGTGTCGCCGGCCGTGACCAGCGCATCGAACAGGAAGGCATCGGCCTGCATCGAGCCGTTGGTCACGAACACGCGCGCGGGCTCGACGTCGTGGACCTCTGCAATCCACTCACGCAGGGGCGGATAACCGACGGCGGTCCCGTAGGCGGTCATCCCACCCGGATCGCTTGTGAACGCGCGATCGGCGGCCGCGCGTAGGCCCTCGACATCGACGATGTCGAGTGACGGCGCGCCGCGGGCGAACGAGATCGGTTTCGTGGTGGCGGACATCGGGCGGGGATTCTAAGCAGCCGCGCCAAGCAACGTCACCGCGAGCTCGGCGACCTCCGTCGGGGTGCGCCCGACGCGAACTCCCTTGGCTTCGAGCGCCTCCGCTTTGGCGACGGCCGTGCCCTTCGACCCTGAAACGATCGCGCCGGCATGGCCCATCGTCTTCCCCGGAGGAGCCGTGAACCCGGCGATGTAGGCGAGCACCGGCTTGGTCACGTCCGAGGCGATGAAGTCCGCGGCGCGCTCCTCGGCGTCGCCACCGATCTCGCCGCACATCACGATCAGTTCGGTATCGGGATCGTCCTCGAACAGCCCGATCACGTCGATGAAGTCGGTGCCGGGAACGGGATCGCCGCCGATCCCGACGATCGTCGAGTTGCCAAAGCCGCTCAGGGCGAGCTCGTTACCGATCTGGTACGTGAGCGTCCCGGAGCGCGAGACCAGGCCGACGTTCCCCGCCTTGAAGAAGGAGGCGGGGATGATCCCGACGTTCGCCTTGCCGGGAGAGAGGATTCCCGGGCAGTTGGGACCAACCAGGCGCGCGCGGCCGTTCTTCTTGATCACGCTGTAGGCGCGAAGCTCATCGTGCGCGGGGATGCCCTCGGTGATGGCGACGATCAGCTCGATCCCGGCATCTTCGGCCTCGAGGATCGAGTCGGCCGCGAACACGGGCGGAACGAAGATCATCGCGGTGTTCGCGCCGGTCTCCTTTACCGCGTCGTGGAAAGTGTTGAAGACCGGGACGCCGTCCACCGACTGGCCGCCCTTCCCGGGGGTGACGCCCGATACGACCTGCGTGCCGTAGTCGCGGTTGCGGAGCGCGTGGAACGTCCCCTCGCGGCCGGTGATGCCCGACACACAGAGCTTCGTGTCATTGCCGACCAGAATGCTCATGATCCCGCCGCCAGTTCGACGACCTTCCTCGCGGCGCCGTCCATCGTCGACTCCGCGAACACGTTCGGCAGCGCGGCTTCCGCGAGCAGGCGCCGGCCCTCGATGTCGTTGGTGCCGTCGAGGCGGACGACGAAGGGCACCTCCGGCTTGATCTGCTCGAACGCCTCGATCAGGCCCTTGGCGACCTCGTCGCAGCGGGTGATCCCGCCGAAGATGTTGAACAGCACGGCCTTCACCTTGGGGTTGGAGAGGATCACCTCGACGGCGCTCGTGATCGCCTCGGCTTTCGACCCGCCCCCGGCGTCGAGGAAGTTGGCGGGGCTGCCACCGGCGAGGGCGACGACGTCCAGCGTCGACATCACCAGACCGGCGCCGTTGCCGAGGATTCCGATGTCGCCGTCGAGCTTGACGTAGGTGAGGCCGCGCTCGTGGGCCATCTGCTCCTGCTCGTCCTCGCCGGAGGGGTCGCGAAGCTCGGCATTGTCGGGATGGCGGAAGAGCGAATTGTCGTCAAGCGTGACCTTCGCGTCGAGCGCGCGCACCACCCGCTCCGGGGTCACGATCAGTGGGTTGACCTCGACCAGCGTGGCCTCCTCGGCGACGAACGCGTCGTAGAGCTTGGCGAGCATCGTGCCGACGGAGCGGACGACATCGTCGTCGACGCCGGCCTCGAACGCCAGCCGGCGTCCGTGGAAGCTCTGGAAGCCGAGCAGGGGGTCGACGTGCAGCCGCGCGATCGCGTCGGGGTCCTCGTCGGCGACCGCCTCGATGTCCATGCCGCCCTTGGTCGAGAGCATCACCAGCGGGGCCTTCGCCGAGCGGTCGAACACGATCGACGCGTAGTACTCGGACGCAATATCGGAGGCGAGCTCGATCCACACCTCGTTGACCGTCAGGCCGCGGATATCCATGCCGAGGATCGCCGTCGCATACTCCTGCGCCTCTGCGCGATCATCGGCCAGCTTGATCCCGCCCGCCTTGCCGCGCCCGCCGATCTGGACCTGCGCCTTGACCACGCACGGATACCCGATCTCGTCCGCCGCTGCGACCGCCTCCTCGACGGTGCGGGCCGCCCTCCCGGGTGAGACGGGGATGCCATGGCGAGCGAAGAGCTGCTTGCCCTGGTACTCCAGCAGATCCATCAGTCGGGCGACTGTAGTACATGCCGCCGTTCATGCGCATTCGGGGGTTCCCGGCCGGGACGTTCGCCGCCTGGGTCGCCGGGACGTTCGCCTGTGACATTATGGCCGAGCTTATGGCTTTACCTAAAACCATCACGTTTGTCACTTTCGACGTCTACGGCACCCTGATCGATTGGGATACAGGCGTGTATGAGGCCTTCCGTAGAGAGGCTGAACGTGACGGGTTTACGATCGATCGCGATGAGCTGATCCCGCTGTTCCACGAGGTCCAGCAGCAGATCCAAGCCGGGTCCTATGAGCTCTACGCCGAGGTGCTGCGGCGGACCGCGGTGCAGATCTCCAAGCAGCTCGGCTGGCCGCTCGAGCCCTCGCGTTCCGGCTTCCTGCCCGAGTCGATCCAGCGCTGGCAGCCGTTCAAGGAGACCAACCCTGTGCTTCAGAAGATCGGCAAGAAGTACAAGATCGGGCTGATCACCAACATCGACGACAAGCTGCTCGGCCAGACGCGGCGTCATATCCCGATCGACTTCGATCTCGTCGTCACGGCGCAACAGGTCCGCTCCTATAAGCCCGACCCAGCCCACTTCACCGAGTGCGAGCGGCGAATCGGCTCCAAGAAGGGATGGGTCCACATCGCCGCCAGCTATTACCACGACGTGGAGCCGTGCCTCAAGAAGAAGATCCCCGTGATCTGGGTCAACCGCAACAAGCAGGAGCTCGAGACCGGCCAGAAGAAGCCCGACGTCGAGGTGTCGAACCTGCGAGAGGCAGCGAAGCTGCTCGGAGTGACGTAGTGCACGGGCGGCCAGGCGGGGGCGGCCGTGCGACCGCGCGCGTCCGGCGGGCCACGTCCCGGTGAGGGCACTCGCGGTCCACGCCGACGTCATCGTGCTCGTCAGCCGGGTGTGGCAGACGACGTGCACGGCGGCCCGGGCGGGGGACGAGGGGTTTGTGATCGACTCGCCGGTGGACCCGCACGAACTCGACGCGCTCCCCGATCTGCTCGGGCAGAGCGGCTTCCCGGTCTCGGGACTGCTGGCCACGCACGCCGACTGGGATCACCTGCTCGGGCGGCTCGCATTCCCCGAAGCTTCGCTCGGCTGCGGCGAAAGCACCGAGGCGCGCCTGGCGGATGAGCCCGGCGCCGCCCAGCGGGCACTGCGTGCCTTCGACGAGGAGCAGTACATCGAGCGGGGCACACCACTGGGGCTCGGCAGCATCCAGGCACTGCCGGTGCCGGGCCGTCTTTCGCTCGGCGACGAGCACGAGATCGAGCTCCATCCGGCCGCCGGTCACACCGCCGATGGCACGGCGTTCTGGCTGCCGTGGGCGAGCGTGCTCGTGTGCGGCGACTATCTCTCGCCCGTCGAGATCCCGATGATCTCCGAAAGCGGATCGCTGGAGGTCTACACGGCGACGTTGGCGCGTCTGCGTCCGCTGGTCGAACGCTCAGAGACCGTCGTCCCTGGGCATGGGGCGCCGCTTGATCGCGAGCGAGCGGAGAAGGTGCTCGAAGCGGACGTCGCATACCTCGAGGCCCTCCGGCGGGACGGCGCCGCCACCCCGCTCCCCCCGGGCCGGCGAACGGCCACGCAGCAGCGGATCCACGCCGACAATGTCGCGCGGGTCGCCGCTGTTACGTGATGTAGCCGCTGGTACCTGGTACTAGGCGGGCGTCGTGATGACCGCGATCGTGTCGCCTGACGCCACAGACGCGCCTACCGCGATCGGCAGCTCGGCGATCGTGCCCGACTTGTGGGCGGTGATCTCGTTCTCCATCTTCATCGCCTCGACCACGCACACGAGCGCGCCCTCCTCGATCGTCGCTCCCTGCTCGACGGCGACCTTCAGCACGGTGCCCTGGATCGGGGACTGCAGCGTGTCTCCCCCGCCACGGCTCACGAGCGATCCCGCGCCGCCAGCCCCATCGCGCCCACTCCGTCGCGGCGGCGGTCGCCGTGCGGACGATGCCGGGGTCGTGCCGTTGGCTTCAGCGCCGACGGCGACGGCACCGGCAAACGCGGGGCCGATGACCTTGACGTCGAACCGCCGCCCCGAGACCTCGACCGTGTAGCTCTGCTCGACGCTCGGCCCCTCGCCGTCCTCGTCGGTCTCAGCGGCAGCCGCGCCGCGCTGCTCAGGCGGCGCAAACGCGAGCTGCTTTAGCCATTTGCGATCCTCGATCAGGTCGCGGCACGTCTCGGCATTCGCCCATTGGGGTGTCTGCAGGATCGCCTCGTGGAACGGCAGCAGTGTCTTCAGCCCCTCGATCTCGTACTCGCGCAGCGCGCGGACCATTCGCGCCGTCGCCTGCTCGCGATCGACATCCCAGACGATCAGCTTGGCGACCATCGGGTCGTACATCGGCGAGATCTCGGCGCCGGGGCCTACCCCGGAGTCGACGCGCACGCCTGGCCCCGCGGGCTCCCGGTAGGCACCGATCCTGCCGGGTGCCGGAGCGAAGTTCTTGCTCGCGTCCTCGGCGTTGATACGGCATTCGATCGCGTGTCCACGCAGCACGACGTCCTCCTGCGCGATCGAGAGCGGCTCGCCCGCGGCGACCCTGATCCCCTCCTTGACGATGTCCACGCCCGTCACCATCTCTGTCACGCAGTGCTCGACCTGAACCCGCGTGTTCATCTCCAGAAAGTAGTACTCACCGGCCTGCAGCAGACCCTCGATCGTCCCCGCCCCGGTGTAGCCGACGGCTGCGGCGGCTTCGGTGGCGATCCTGCCGATCCGCTCGCGGAGCTCGGCGTCCACGGCCGGCGCCGGCGACTCCTCGATCAGCTTCTGGTGGCGGCGCTGGAGCGAGCAGTCGCGCTCGCCGAGATGGATGACGCTCCCGTGGGAGTCGGCCAGCACCTGCACTTCGACGTGGCGCGGATCGGGCAGGTAGCGCTCGAGATAGACGGTTGGGTCGGAGAAGAACTTCTCTCCCTCCCGCGCCGCGCCCTCGAACGCCGCCTCGAGCTCGTCCTCTGAGAGGGCGACCCGGAACCCCTTGCCGCCACCGCCTCCGGCCGCCTTGACCGCAACGGGATATCCGATCGTGTCGGCGATCAGCTTGCGCGCGTCCGCGACGGTCTCGACCGGCTTCGTCGTACCAGGCACGATCGGGACCCCTGCCTTGGCCATCAGCTCGCGGGCCCGAGTCTTCGAGCCCATCGCCTTGATCGCCGACGACGGCGGCCCGATGAAGACGATGCCCCGCTTCTCGAGCGCCTTGGCGAAAACCTCGTTCTCGGCCAGGAAGCCGTACCCGGGGTGGACCGCCTCGGCACCGGAGCCCTTGATCGCGTCGAGCAGCTTCGGGATCGCCAGATAGCTCTCGGTCGCTGGGCCCGGTCCGAGCAGGTACGCCTCGTCCGCGCGCTTCACGTGTAGCGCGTCGCGATCGAGCTCGGAGTAAACGGCGACGGTGGCTACGCCCAGCTCCTCACATGCGCGGATTATCCGCACAGCGATCTCGCCGCGATTGGCAATCAGAACCTTCGAGAACATCGGCCCCGCTGGACTTTAGCGGGAGATGGATTAGAGCATCGCTTAGCTCGTATAGAGCTTTTGCTTTATCGCGATCGCAGCATCGGTAGCCGAGCGGCTGTCGCTGTCGAAATTCTGGATCGCGAGCAGGGCGCCCGCGAAGCTGCGGTGGTTCGCCGCGACCGTGATCGCCCGCAGATCGCTCTCGGCTCGCTTCAGGCTGCTCGTGAGCGTGGTGAACGCGGTCGCAAGCCTCGCGGGCGGCTTCAGCGCATCGAGCGGAGCCAGGTCGTTCCTGAACCGAGCGGCCAGCACGCCGACCCTGGCGGCGATCTCGCCGGTGCTCTTGTGTCGCGTGCTCGTCAGGGTGTTGTTGACGTCGATGAACGTCGCATTCAGCGGACCCCGGGCCGCGTCGTAACCGGCCTTGAACTGCGCCGTCGGATTCGAGCTTCCGCAGCCCGCGAGCACGGCCAGACAGACAATCGCTGCGGCCCTACGACGACGTAGTCGTCGCAACGACCATACCGCCGCCGACAGTGTCGTTCGTCGCCTCGTCAATCAGGATGAAGCTGCCCGTGGTGCGATTACGGCTGTAGGGGTCGACGAGCAGCGGAGAGCTGACGCGCAGACGTACGCGTCCGATCTGATTGAGGGCGAGCTCATCGGCCCGCTCGTGCTCGAGCGTGTTCACGTCGATCCGGTACTCGAGAGCTTCCACGATCGCTCGCGCGGAGCGCGTCGTGTGCTTGATCGCGTAGCGGCCTCCCGGCACGAGCGGGCGCTCGCCCATCCAGCAGATGTTCGCTTCTATCTCTCGCGCGACCAAGGGCGGATCATCCGACATGCAGATCATGTCGCCGCGTGAGACGTCAAGATCGTCCTCGAGCCGCAGCGTCACGGACATCGTCGGGAACGCGGCGTCGATCTCGCCGTCGTACGTGTCGATCCCGGCGATCCGCGTGCGCTGGCCGCCGGGCAGGACGACCACATCATCCCCGGGACGGAGAACCCCACCGGCGACCTGGCCGGCATAACCCCGATAGTCGTGATGCTCGACCGTCATCGGTCTGACGACCCATTGCACGGGGAAGCGGACGTCGGCCAGGTTGCGGTCTGGCGCGATGCACACGTGCTCGAGGTGGTAGAGCAGCGGCGGCCCGCCGTACCAGGGCATGGCCAAGGATCGGTCGACGACGTTGTCGCCATGGAGAGCCGAGATCGGGATGAACGTGATGTCGACGATGTCGAGCCGCGCCGCCCAATCGGTGACCTCGTAGACGAGGCGGTCGAACACCGCCTCGTCGTAGCCCACCAGGTCCATCTTGTTGACGCACACGACCAAATGGGGGATCCGCAGCAGCGAGGCGATGTGGACATGGCGCCGGGTCTGCTCGCTGACACCTTTGCGCGCATCGATCAGCACGACCGAGAGGTCGGCGGTCGACGCCCCCGTGACCATGTTTCGCGTGTACTGCTCGTGGCCCGGGGTGTCCGCGATGATGAACTTCCTTCGCGGCGTCTGAAAGTAGCGGTAGGCGACGTCGATCGTGATTCCCTGCTCGCGCTCCGCACGCAAGCCGTCGGTCAGGAGCGCGAAGTTGACGTATCCGTCGCCGCGGCGCTCGGAGGTCTGGACGACGTGATCGAGCTGATCGGTGAGGATCTGCTTGGAGTCGAACAGCAGTCGCCCGATCAGCGTCGACTTGCCGTCGTCGACCGAGCCGGCGGTCGCGAAGCGGAGCAACTCGGCCGTCTGGACGCTTGTCGCGTGACCGTTGGTGGCGGCGCCGGGAGACACTAGAAATACCCCTCGCGCTTGCGGTCCTCCATCGCCGCCTCGGTGACCCGATCATCGGCGCGCGTCTCGCCTCGCTCGGTGATCCGCGTCGCGGTGATCTCGGCCACCACCGTCTCGAGCGTGCTCGCGTCCGACCTGACCGCGCCGGTGCAGGTCATATCCCCAACCGTGCGGTAGCGAACGCTCACCTCGAACGGTCGCTCGTCGCCGATCAGCTCGACGTGTGGACTGTGCGCATAGAGCATCCCGTCGCGCTCGAACACGGGGCGCCGGTGAGCGAAGTAGATCGACGGCACCTCGAGGCCCTCGACCGCGATGTAGCGCCAGACGTCGAGCTCCGTCCAGTTCGAGATCGGGAACACCCGCACATGCTCGCCTCGGTTGATCCGGCCGTTGTACAACGACCACAGCTCGGGTCGCTGGCGCTTCGGGTCCCACTGGCCGAAGTCGTCCCGGAACGAGAAGACCCGCTCCTTCGCCCGGGCCCGCTCCTCGTCGCGCCGTGCCCCGCCGAACGCCGCGTCGAAACCGTGCTCCTCGATCGCATCGAGCAGCGTGACCGTCTGCAGGCGGTTGCGCGAGGCGCGCGGGCCGATCTCCTCGACCGCGCGACCGGCGTCGATCGAGTCCTGCACGTGCGAGACGATCAGCCGCTCTCCCAGCTCGGCGATCCGGCGGTCCCGGAACTCGATCACCTCGGGGAAATTATGTCCGGTGTCGACGTGCATGATCGGGAACGGGAACCCCGCCGGCCGGAACGCCTTCTCGGCCAGCCGCAGCAGCACGATCGAGTCCTTGCCGCCGCTGAACAGCAGCACCGGCCGCTCGAGCTCGGCGGCGACCTCGCGGAAGATGTGGATCGACTCGGCCTCGAGCGCCTCGAGATGCGGGAGCTCGTAGCTCACGTGTGGAGCCCGCACTCGGTCTTGTCCTGCCCGGCCCAGCGGCCCTCGCGCCCGTCGCCGGGCTGAGTGCACGGTGCGCAGCCGATCGATGCGTAGCCCTGGTCGTGCAGCGGGTGGTAGGGAAGGTCGTGCTGGTGGATGTAGCGCCAGAGGTCCTTCTCACTCCAATCGGCGAGCGGATTGACCTTCCAGATCCCGCGCCGCTCGTCGCGCTCGAGCTTGGGGGCGGTTGCCCGGCTCGAGCCCTGCTCGCGGCGGATGCCGGTGATCCACGCCTCGACGCCCTCGAGCCCGCGCTCGAGCGCATCGACCTTGGCCACGCCGCAGCAGTGCGCGGCCGTCCACGGCTCGCCTTGGCTGCGCGCATCCATCACCTCGACCTCGAGCCCGAAGCGCTGCTCGAACGCCCGCCACGTGGAGAGGGTTTCAGGGAACAGGGCGCCGGTGTCGATCGTGAACACGCGCGCGGCGGGCTCGATCTCGAGCAGCAGGTGAACGAGCACCGACTCCTCTTTCTGGAACGAGCAGGCCATCGTCAGCCGTGGGTGGAACCGCTCTACCGCGTATGCCAGCACCGCTTGGGCGGAGGCGTTCTCCAGATCGGGGGTTGCGACGCTCACTAGACGGCGCATTCCCCTTCGCCGCGCTGAACCTCGAATGGCGCCTTGCGGCTCCAATCCACGAAGTAGTTCATGTTCTCGAGGTTGAACTCCATCGGCAGCGTCAGGTCCTTCACCCGCGCCTCGAACTCGGCGCTGCCGACGCGGTCGACGAAGTCGTTGAACTCCTCGCCGTCGGCGCGGTCGGACTGGTAGAAGCGTACCCAGCGCTCGACCGCCTCGGGGACGCGCTTCGCCGGCAGGCGCGCCTTTAGCCGCTGGCCGTAGCGAACCTCGCCACCCTCGTACGCCCCGCCGACGTGGGGGATGTAGGCCGGGATCGCGTGCTCGCCCACCTTGATCGAGGCGCCGTAGAAACCGATGTTGGCGATGTGGTGCTGACCGCAGCCGTTCGGGCAGCCGCTCATCTTGACGTGGATCCGCCGCGTCAGCTCGTCGTCGAGCTGCATCTGGACCAGACGCTCCTGAACCGCCTGATTGAGGCCCATCGAGCTCGTGATCCCGAGCTTGCACGAGTCCGTGCCGGGGCAGCTGACCACATCGGTGACCTCGTCCGCGCCCGCATCGCCGAGGCCGAGCGCCGCCAGAGCCCGCCAGACGTCATACACGGACTCGTCGCGGACCCACCGCAGGACAAGGTTCTGCTGCACGGTCGTACGCGCGTAACCGCCCGTGTGCTCGCGCATGAGCTGCCCGATGCCACGGAGCTGCTCGGGATCGAGATCGCCGCGCGTGATCTTGACCTCGACGGTGGAGAACCCCTGCTGGCGCTGCGGCCTGACATTCGACTCGCGGAAGCGAGCGAAATCGCCGCCGTCACCGTTTGGAGTCGCGTAGCTCTCCGGCTTGGGCGGGGCGTCCGCCTCCTCGCTGTATTCGAACAGGATCTGATCGGTCGAGAAGTCGCGCTCGCCGACCCAGTCGCCCTCGAGCTCCTCCTCGACCTGCTCGCGGAAGGCGTCGATGCCGATCTTGTCGACGAGCACCTTGATCCGGGCGCGGGCGCGGTTCACGCGGAGCCAGTCCTGACGATCGAAGATCCGGAAGCATGCCTCCGCCACCTTCAGGTAGTCGCCGTTGTCGAGCTCGACGAACTCGTACAGCGTCGGCGCGATCCGCGGCATGATCGACGTGCCGCCGCCGACGCGGAACTCGACCCCACGGACGCCGTCGCGCATCCGCGGGACGAACGAGATGTCATGGATGCGCGTGATCGCGTTGTCGTCGTCGGTCGCCGTGAATGCGGTCTTGATCTTGCGCGGCATCGCCTGCGTCGTCGGATGACGGACGAAGTAGCGGACGTATGCCCCTGCGTAGGGCGTGATGTCGAACAGCTCGCCCTCGAGCACCCCGGCGCGCGGGTCGCCGGTGACGTTGCGGACCGTGTTGCCGCAGCCCTCGCGCGAGGACAGGCCGGCTTTGGCAATTTCGCGGATCAGCTTTGCCGCATCGGGCAGCGGAATGTGGTGCATCTGGATGTTCTGCCGCGTTGTCACGTGCCCCTTGCGCAGCGGCACGTACTTCTCGATCACGTCTGCGAACGCATCGAGCTGATCGGGCGTGATGCCGCCGAAGGGCAGCTTCACGCGGACCATCTGTACGTCCGGCTGGCGCTGCCCGTAAACGCCCTGCTTGAGGCGGAACTTGATGAAGTCCGTCTCCTCGACGCCCCCGCCGAGGAAGCGCGTCGATTCGGTGTCGAAATCGTCGAACTCGCGCTGCAGGATCGGGATGACGTGGCCGGGGACGTCCTCGATCAGTTCGGGGTTCTCGAGCGAGCCCGTTCGGCCCGGTGATCCGCCGGCGGCGGTGCTGTCAAGCGAGGCTGGCTCCATCGAGGGTCCTTCCCTGGCGTAGCAGGCGGCAGTGTGCGTGCGGCCAGGTAATGTACCAAAAGCCTATCGGGTTATGGTGATTTGCTCTCGAGGGGGGCCGTGGCCGGGGTGCGGGGGGGCGGCCGGGGGGCGCGGGGGGTCGGCCCA